>Ga0164243_10002282_pt1 | contig 31937 bp, 27 predicted proteins | sample OricompcompostOP_FD_108781 | JGI IMG/M metagenome (GOLD analysis project Ga0164243, IMG submission 108781) | Organic Plus compost microbial communities from Emeryville, California, USA - Original compost - Organic plus compost (OP) | ecosystem: Engineered > Solid waste > Mixed feedstock >... | reverse complement strand
GGCGATGCTTTGCGGGTCCGGTTCCGCCTGGAATCCTACGACGCCGTCCGGCACCATTTCCGTGAGTCCGCCTACGTTGGTGACTACCATTGGCTTGTCGAAGTGGTAGGCGATCTGTGAAATACCGCTCTGGGTGGCGCTTTTATAAGGCTGCACCACCAGGTCCGCCGCGCAGAAATAATTTTTCACCGCATCGTTGGGGATGAAGTTTGTATGCATCAGCACGCGGTCGCCCAGGTGCAGTTCCTCCAGCAGTTGCTGATACGGCGCGGCATCCTCATAAAACTCCCCGGCCACGATGGCGTGTACACCGAGTTGTTTCAACGGCTCGTCCGCCATGGCTTTGAGCAGGAGGTCCAGCCCCTTATAGGCGCGGATAAAGCCGAAGAAGAGAATATATTTCTTCCCTGGTTGCAGCCCGAGGTTAGCCCTGGCGGCCTCTTTGGAGATATGTTCCCCGTAGTTGTCGTATATCGGGTGGGGGATGAGGGATACAGGTTTGTTGGGTTCAAACACGCGGAGGTCGTTGAGTACGGATTGACTCATGGCGATAAACGCATCCACGGGTTTGAGGAAGTATTTCGTAAAGGGTACATCTCCCGGCCTTTTTTCGTGGGGTACCACGTTATCGAGGATGGAGATGACTTTGGTGCGCTTGTTTTTTCCCAGTCGCAGCAGGGTGCCGAATGCAGGCCCCATGATAGGGAGCCAGAACTTGATGATAATCAGGTCCGGCTTCATTTTGCGGATGCTGCGGCCTACTTTGATCCAGTTCAGCGGGTTCACGGAGTTGACGAGCCTTTTGATCCGCAGGTGAGCGGGCGCCGGATCGGTAGAATACTGGCTTTTGCCGGGGAAGAGGAATTCCGGGTATTGCACCGTGAAGGTGAAGATTTCCACGTCATGATTTTCGTGTTGGAGTTCTTCCGCCAGCCGTTCATTATAAGCAGCCAGCCCACCCCGGAAGGGGTAGGCTGTGCCGATGATAAGTATTTTCTTTTGTTGAGCCATCATTTGAAGTTGTCGCTGTAACCCGCGGGGCGGGGCAGAGGCATTATTGAGCGTTATCCATTCTTGCTTCCACCAGGTAGCTGTTCCTTTCGGTGGCGTTCCTGGTCACCAGTTCGCCGATGAAGCCGGTGAGGAAGAGTTGGGAACCTATGATCATCGCCAGCAGGGCGAGGAAGAAGATAGGCCGGTCCGTCATGTTGTATTTATCATAGAAAATTTTGGCAAGGCTCAGGTATCCTGCGATCACAAAACCGATGAGGAAGAAGAGCGTGCCCAGTGCGCCGAAGAAGTGCATAGGGCGTTTGCCGAATTTGCCGATAAACATGATGGTGGCAAGGTCGAGGAAGCCGTTGATGAAGCGTTCCAGTCCGAACTTGCTGGTACCGTATTTACGGGCGCGGTGTTCCACTACTTTTTCGCCGATGTTACGGAAGCCGTTCCATTTGGCGATTACGGGAATATAGCGGTGCATTTCGCCGTAAACTTCTATGGATTTCACCACCTTTCTGCGGTAGGATTTGAGGCCGCAGTTCATGTCGTGCAGCTTCACGCCGCTCATGCGGGTGGTGGTGTAGTTGTACAATTTGGAAGGAAGGTTTTTGGTAAATGCGTTGTCGTACCGTTTTTTCTTCCATCCGCTCACGAGGTCGTATCCATCTTCCACGATCATGCGGTAGAGTTCCGGGATTTCGTCCGGACTGTCCTGCAGGTCCGCGTCCATGGTAATGACCACTTCGCCCTTCGCGGCGGCGAAGCCTTCGTTGAGGGCGGCGGATTTACCGTAGTTCCTTTGGAATTTGATGCCTTTGATATGCGGGTTTTCAGCGCCGAGTTGCTGGATGACCTGCCAGGAGTTGTCGGTGCTGCCATCGTCGACCATCCACACTTCATAGGTGAATTTGTGTTCACGCATGACGCGATCGATCCAGGCGGCCAGCTCTGGCAGTGATTCTTCTTCGTTTTTTAAAGGAACGATTACGGATATGTTTAAACTCATCTATTGTTGTCTCCTTATGAATGTATAAGCGTCGCTGACTATTTTTTGGCTTTAGGTGCAACGGCGGCGCCGATCAGGGAGGCTACCAGGCCAAATATCAAACTGCCGATGATAACTCCGCTGAATGTAAGTACCCAAAAGCTTTTATCGGTTTTTTCGATGATGCCGTCAATCTGTTCCGCCGTCATCTTTCCGTCTGCTTCCATCTGGGCCCTTGCGGCTTCCAGCCCTTGTTCCTTGATGTCGGGGAAAATCAGGATGAAGATGACAGTAAGCACCAGGCCTATTACGGTAATTACAGCGGTAGTTTTGAAGCCATTGGCAAAAATGTTGCCGAATGTCTGTCCGGGATTGGTTTTCCCGTAGTTGATACAGGAAAGGATCACCGCAATCATGAGGATCGCCAGGCTCAAAAATCCTGTCCATCTCTCCTGGTTCAATTTGGTAAAATAGAATACCAGGGACAGTACAAACTGGATCAATGCGGCGGTAACGCCGTACGCAATATGGTTTTTGTTTGACATAGCAACAAATTTATGAGATGTAGGAATAAATGACTTAGTGTTTTGCTACCTGCCCATTGTTAACAACAGCTACGGGTTTTCCTTTCAGGGCAGCACCAATATACGCCGAATTTTTGGACTTGGAGGCAATATCGGCCTCGGTGAAAGTCCAGTGCTGATCCGGGTTGAAAACAGTCAGTTCCGCTACAGCGCCCACTTCGATGGCCGGCTGCTGGAGGCCGAAAATTTTGCGGGGATTGTCCGTCAGCATGGCCAGCAACTGTTCCAGTGGCACTTCCGGCAGGTATTTGCGGAGTACCCCGAAGGTGCTTTCCAGGCCGATCATTCCATTCTTTGCATATTCAAACTCGAGTATTTTGGCATCCCAGTCCTGCGGGAGGTGATGGGTGGCAAAGCAATCGATCACACCGTCTTTCACGGCCTGCTGCAGGGCCTTTACATCTTCGGCGCTGCGCAGGGGCGGATTTACTTTCAGGCTGGTATCGTAGTTGATCAGCGCTGCATCCGTCAGGGAGAGGTGGTAAGGCGTTACCGAGCAGGTAACCTTCACGCCCTGCGCTTTGGCAGCGGCGATCAGCTCCACAGATTTGCGGGTGGTTACCCCGGTGATGTGGAGGCGGGAGTCCGTATATTTAGCCAGTTCGATATCGCGCTGGATGATCAGTTCCTCTGCGATGGCCGGTTTGCCGGGCATGCCCAGCTGGGTACTGTAGATGCCTTCGTTCATGAGGCCATGGGCGGAAATGCTCTGATCGTCCGGCAGCTGGATGAAGGTACCGTCAAATGCTTTGATGTATTGGAGGGCTTTGAGCAGCAGTCCGGGCGACTGTACCGGTTTCCAGCCATCGGAGAAGGCTACTGCGCCTGCCTGCCGCATTTCGTACATTTCAGCGAGGCCGGCGCCTTCCAGGTTTTTGGTGGCGGCGCCGATCGGTAAAACGTTTACCACATGCTGGCGGGACCTGCTGAGCACATATTCGATTTGGGCTTTGGTATGGAGTGCCGGCTGGGTGTTAGGTACTACCATGACGCTGGTATAACCCCCTTTGGCGGCCGCCTGGATACCAGAGCTGAGGTCTTCCTTGTATTCCTGGCCCGGGTCGCAGAAATGGGAGAAAATATCCATCCAGCCGGCGGAAACATGCAGGTTGTCCCCCGAGATGACGGTGGCATGCTCATCTTCCAGGTGATCTGCGATCTGCTGGATAACACCGTTATGAATGGAAATGTCTTTTTGCTGCCCGTTGAAAGGAGAGGAAGGCGCTGAAATCTTTACGTTTTTGAGTAATATGTGCATCTGTACGTTCTGTTCTTATATATCGAAACCGATCCAAAAATACAGCAGCAAATGTAATATAAAACTGTTAATCGGAGAGGGATTAACTAACAATTAAGCTGGTACAGCCATGTTGGTATGGTTATTGGAAATGCAGGGGTAGCAGATCAAAAAACCACTAGCAATGGATTACTTAAATAACCTCATCAACCGGATATGCGACCGCTCAGATCAGCTTCATGATACGCAAACGATCAGCTGGCAGGCCCTCCGCGAGGCGGAACAACTGGCCAACCATGCCTATATTCCCACCCTCTACACTTATATAGACCAGGAAACAGACAAGGAAAAAAGAAGGGCTGCGCTTTATATCATCGCGCAACTTTCCCGCAATACAAATGATCCGGAAGTGATCCGCTTCCTGATCGACCGGCTTAAGTTTGAACAGGACGCGGATATGATCACCGGCATCCAGCAGGACCTGGAACGGGGATTGCCTATTCCGTCGTACATCAACGTGCAGCCCCTGCTGAATAATACCCTTTCCGCCAATCCAAATATCAGGCGTTCAGCCCTGCTGGCCCTGAAAGGCACCAAGAATCCCCAGGTGGAAGATTGGGTATTGCAGATATTGCAACGTACTGTTAATGAATATGATATATATTATATAACCGTTCTCCTCAGTAAAATTGCCACCCGCAAGAGCCTTCCTGCCCTGAAACGCTTGCTGGACCACTCCCGGCAGGACGTTCGCAGCCTCGCCTTTACGACCATCGCTGATATAGAGCGGGAGCGCGAGGTGATGTTCTATGCGCGTTGCCTCATGCGCGGGCAACTGAAATTCGAGGCCATGGAGGCAATTTATAAGTATGCCGATGAAAATGCCATCCAGGCGGTCATCAACCGTATCACGGAATTACTATCCCGGAAAAGAACCCAGGCGCCCCACCTCAACCTCGACAGCTTTAAGAACGGTTTTACGGACCTGATGCTGGGCATGGAGTTTCTCTGGAAATTCAGGACTGCCAAAGCAGAGGTTAAAAAAACCTTCTCCTGGATCGCCGAAAAGAAAGCGGAATACCTGCTGCCCGAAGAAAGGGAATGGATGCAGCGCAACCTGGCGATCAGCTGATTATTTGCGGATTACACACCTGATTTGGTTACATTCGCATCCTAAAAAGTTATAAGGATGAAAAAAATGTTCCTTGTGCTTTTGACTGGATGTGTGATGAGCACCATGCAGCATGCCTATGCACAGCAACGCCTCTACACCATGTCGGAAGCCACCAACGGACTTCGGATGGAACTCGCTCCTGAGCGCGTAAAAATGTTTGAATGGATTCCCGGAGAAGATGCCTACACCAGAGCAATTACTGAAAATGGGAATGTAGCCTGGGTGAAATACACCTTACCTCAACTGAAAGCAGATACCCTGCTTACCACCGCGTCCCTGAATACACAACTTTTTGCCGCCAAGCCTTTACGCGGCATCCCGGCGATGCACTGGATCAACAACACCAGCGCCTGGTTTTCCATCGGCAGCCAACTGTTTACCGTCACTCTTGAAAATGGTAAATGGACCGCCGCACGCTGGTGTGAACTGCCGGAAGATGCAGAAAATATAACCGTTAACGTGAAGAGCCGGCAGATTGCCTGGACAGTAGCGAACAATCTCTACCTGCGTACTCCGGATGGCGCGATCCATACCGTTACCAACGATGCGGACGTCAATATCGTTAACGGTAAATCCGTCCATCGCGATGAATTTGGGATTAACGGGGGCATATTCTTTTCCCCCGATGGAAACCAACTCGCTTTCTATCGTATGGACCAGCGGATGGTGAATGATTACCCGATCATCGACTGGTCAGTAGTACCTGCCAAATCCAACCTGATCAAATACCCGATGGCTGGCGGTAAATCCCACGAGGTAACCCTGGGCGTTTATCAGCCATCCACCAAAAAGACCGTATTCATGAAGACCGGGCTGCCGGCAGATCATTACCTGACCTGCGTGACATGGGCGCCCGATCAGCAATCCGTATATATCGCGATTTTAAACAGGGAACAAAATCACCTCTGGCTGAATCAGTACAGCGCCGCTACCGGCGACCTGCAAAAGACCCTCTTCGAGGAACAGGACAGTAAGTATGTTCACCCTGAGCATGCGCTTTCCTTCGTGCCTGGTAAAAACGATCAGTTTATCTGGTATTCGGACCGTGACGGATACCGGCATTTATATCTCTACAACACCAACGGCCAGCTGATCAGGCAACTGACCAAGGGCAACTGGGTGGTGAACGATATTATTGGTTATCATCCCGGCGCCGGCGAAGTGATTTTTACCGCTGCCAAGGAAAGCCCGATGGAAAAACACCTGTACGCGGCCAGCCTGAAAAACGGGGCGCTGCGCCGGCTGGATGATGCGGCGGGCTGGCATGAAGGCCAGGTAAGCAGCAACGGCAACTACGTGCTGGACGCTTACAGTTCCGCTACCGTGCCTGCGGTAACGCAGGTGCTGGGCGTTACATCCAAATTCCGCCAAACCCTGGTGCAGAGTGCCGATCCGCTGAAAGCATTCAAGCGCCCGGAAATCAGGAATGTGACGCTGAAGGCGGACGATGGCACGCCGTTGTACGGTAAGCTGATCCTGCCGGTGGACTTCGACTCCACCCGTAAATACCCTACCATCGTGTACCTCTACAACGGGCCTAATGTGCAGCTGATCAAAAACACTTTTCCTGCCAGCGGCAACCTCTGGTACGAGTATATGGCGCAACATGGTTATGTGGTATTCAGCATGGATGGCCGTGGTAGCCTGAACCGCGGAATGGCCTTTGAACAGGCTACTTTCCGCCGGCTGGGTACCGTGGAAATGAATGACCAGTTACAGGGCGTGGCCTACCTGAAATCGCTCCCCTACGTGAATGCCGATAAAATGGGCGTACACGGCTGGAGCTTCGGCGGCTTCATGACCACTTCGCTGATGCTGCGTCATCCGGAGGTATTCAAGGCGGCGGTTGCCGGCGGGCCGGTAATTGATTGGAGTATGTACGAAGTAATGTACACGGAGCGGTATATGGATACGCCGCAGGAAAACCCGCAGGGCTATGCGGACAATAACCTGCTGACCAAGACCAAAAACCTGAAAGGCCACCTGATGCTCATTCATGGCACTAACGACGATGTGGTGGTATGGCAGCATTCCATCAACTTCCTGAAAGCTTGTGTGGATACACAAACCCAGGTGGATTATTTCGTGTATCCGGGACATTTACACAATGTGCTGGGGAAAGACAGGGTGCACCTGATGCAGAAAATCACTGATTATTTTGATCAGTACCTGAAATAATATTACTGCCAGTAGCAGATACAAAAAGAGGAGCTTTTAGAGCTCCTCTTTTTTTTATTCCCCGGTTTTGGTATCCGTAAAGCCGGTGGGCTTGTAGGTGATTTCGGAGAAAATACTTTCGCATTGCGCGCCCAATGGCGACTGGGAGGAGAATCCCAGCTGAATCTTTCCGCCGGGGTTGAAGTGTACCATACGGGCGGCCGTCCAGGTTTTACCTGCATCCAGCGAATAGAACATACCATAGAAGTTGCCTTTTTTGCTCAGGCGCATAAGGACTTCGTTGGTAGGGGAAACGGCGTTGGTGGCATCGTCCGTATAGGTGTTGGTAACGCCGGAGCAAACGGACAGGTTGCCGTAATGGCTCTTTTCAAAAAGGAACTTGATGTAGTGCGTGCTATCCGCATACACGAAGATAGCGCCGCCATCATAGGTTTCGTTGAATCCCACCTTTACTTTGGCGGTAACGGTGAAGTCGGCATCCGGCTGAAACAGCAGGATAGGGGCGTTGGTGGCTTTGAAGTTGCCACCCCCGTAATGAAAGAAGTCAGTGCCCTTTGCGGCAGTAATAGAAAGGCGGCTCCCGGAGGCGTTGGCGACAGCGGGCTTGTTGAGCCAGTACCCTGCGGACGGCATACCGGCAATACGAACGGAGTCACCGGTGGGCGCGGCCTGGGCGGTGGCGCTGCAGCAGGCGGCCAGTACCAGGAGGTAAGCATAGATGCTTTTCATAAAAATCGAATTTATAGTACAGCGGTTAGGGTTTTCCTTTCAGCAGTTTATCCAGTACCGGCAGCATTTTCGCGGCAAAGCGCTCCATGCCGGCATCGTTTGGATGCACGCCATCCACGGTGCCTTCGTGATCCGTGCCTATGAGGCCTTCGCCGGTTTGGTAAAAGAGATTTTTGATGCCTTGTTTTTGCAGTTCAGCGTAGGCTCTTTTCAACTCCGCCTGTTTTTTCAGGGAGGTTTGTTTTACGAGGGTATTGAAAGTGCCGCTCTCGTAAATAAAGTTTTCCAGCATGAGGATCGGCGTATTGGGCCGGCATTTGCGGAGTTGCTGGATCAGTTTTACGGATCGGTCGTAGATCTCTTCCGGTGGCGTATTCGGGTTACAGTCGATCACAAACAGCGCTGCATCAATTTCGCAGAGCGATTCGCCGACGGTTGTTTCGAAGGTACCGTTGCCGCTGAAGCCGAAGTTCATGATGGGGCGTTGCAGTTTACGCACGAGGATGTTGGTGAAGGCCATGCCGGGGCGGGAGGCGCAGCCGCCCTGTGCGATGCTGCTGCCGTACCAGGCGACAGGTTTCTTATCCATCAGCGCGGTGGATTGCGGTTTGGAGATATCTGCGCCGGCGTTGACCCCTATAGATAAGGAATCCACACCATCGTAGAGGGGGAGGAAGAGCAGGTATTCCCGGTAGACGTTTTCCCCGTTGGTGAGCAGGTTGCGTTGGAAGCTGCCGGTATTGCCTTCCGGCACGCCGCTGTTCACGTACTGCCACTGATTGCCGACGAGGGCGTAGAGGTCGAGCCCTTTTACGCCGATGGGCGCCATGTTGTTTAAGGAGGCGTTGTTTTTCGCTTTCCATTTAGCGCCGATGGTAGTGGCGTTGGAACGGAAGCGGATGGCGATGCCTGCGGAGTTCAGGCTGAGCGACCAGATCACCGGCCTTACGGTGGCTTTGAATTTTTCAGGCATGCGGTTGTAATTTGGTTCGTTATGATACTTATCAATCACCGGAAATTCCATCGCATCGTGGTACACCAGTTCGGGTTTCGGTGCGGCGTTTTTAGTTTGCGCATGGAGGGTGGCTGATAGCAGAATGGCTGGCAGTAAGGGTTTCAGGTAGCCCAGTAAATTTTTTTTCATTGACGGTATATTTATAAAAAGCGTTTGCGGAGGTAAGGATAATAAAAATTACCGGAATTTGCCAATTACGCAAACGCTTGCGTGGTTAACGCAAGCGTTTGCGTAGCAGAATTCTAAAAACATTTGCTTAAAATAGTGGTGTGAAAGAGAAGAAAGAGATTTCTTCCCGCATGAAAAGCAGCTTATTTAGACAGTGAACAATATGGCGCAACACAGTGAACAATTACCGCGCCAGCACAACAGTGAACAAGCAAACAGTGAACAAGTCCGCATTTTTCCAAATGCGTTAGTTAAGTTACAGTGAGCAAGCGTAAGAAATACGCAAACAGTGAACAATCAGTTTAATTAAGAACAGTGAACTGCGTCGTGGAACCTGCCATAGCGAGCAACTATGGCAAGGTTTACGACCGGGATCAGGTATGCAACACCAACTGCGATTCCATGATTAAACGCTGGTAATCGTTGAAGGCGCGTTCGCCGTTTAATATGCCCAGAAGCATATTAGTAGCGGCCTGGCCCTGTTCGTACGGGAACTGCTCCACCGAGGCAGCGGGCGGATAAGCCGTATAGCTGCTGACCGGTGTGTTGGCGTAAGATACAAAAGTTATATCTTTATTTATCTCCAATTTTTGTTTCAGGGCATACTGCACTGCATCCATCGCAACATAATCATTGAAAGTTACTACGGCCGTTACTCTTCTTTTGAGGGAAAGCAACTGCTTCATGGCTTCGGCGGTTCCGGCGGCCGTGAGGTCCGCGCTTACAATCAATTCCGGATCATACTTCAGGCGGTGTTTGGAGAGCGCCCGCATATAACCGGCTGCGCGCTCCTTGCTGGCCACTAATTGTTCAGGCCCATTGATCATACCGATCACCCGGTGCCCCTTTTTCAGGAGGAAGTCCACCGCCTGCACGGTACCTGATTCCAGGTTGCAGGAAACGGAGTGGATATTCGGCAGGTCGGGGATACGGTCGAAAAACACCACGGGAATTTTTGCCTGCCGCAGCATTTCAAAGTGTTCGTAATTCCGGGTATTCTTCCCGATGGACACGATGCAGCCATCCACGCGGTGCTGCTTCATGCTTTGGATGATCTGTTTTTCCCGGGCCTCGTCGTCATGGGACTGCCCCAACAGCACCGTATAGTTGTTGCTGTAGGCGGTATCTTCAATACCGCTGATAGCGCTGGAAAAAAATGCTTCCGATAATTCCGGTAGGAGGATGCCGATGGTAAACGTTTTACCTTGCTGGAAGAAGATGGCGGTCTGGTTACGTTCATAACCCAGCTCGGCCGCGAGCTGCTGCACACGGGCCTTTGTTCTCAGACCAATGCTGTGATGGTCATGCAGGGCACGCGATACGGTAGATACGGATATGTTGAGTCTTTTCGCAATTTCTTTTATTGTTGGTTGACCCGAAGAAACCACCTTTCTCATACTATTTCGACATTAATGGAATATACAGTGAACAAGCCGGCGGGAAAGTTAATTATTTATCATCAGATAACCCCGTTTAAATACTATAAAGCTAGCAAGCACAATCCATACGAATGTAATAATACTTTGGAGATCTTGCCCTATGAAGTTTATATTAAAGATACGGGGTCGCCGCGGCGGATTTGCTCCATTATAGAATAAATAGATATATGCGCGCAATAATATCTATTTATTTGTAACTAATCAAATTTTAATGTCTTTTCAGAAGATTTTGTTAAAGATAGCGGCCTTCGGCCTGTTATTTGCAATATGGGAAGTAATTTGCCAACGTCCACCGTTAACCTATCACGATTTTTTTTAAGATTACTTAAATGTTCAATTTTATGAAAATACAACGATTTGCCTTGCCGGTACTTGCAGCTGCAACCGTATTGGCTTCCTGTTCAGCTCCCCGTAAGCTGAGGGAATCTGAGGCAAGGAACGCACGACTGGATAGCCTGTATAGAGATGCTACGGCCAAATTACAACGCTGTGATGAAGATGCTGCCCGCGCAGCCGCTGCCTATAAAGAGCGTATCAACAATATGACCGAAAAGCAGCAGCAACTGCAAACCACCAATACGCAGATGCTGGATCACCTGAAAGAGCTGTCCGTTATTTCCAGCAGCCAGGCGGAAAGTATTAAGAAGTCGCTGGAAAACATCGGCGCAAAAGACGCTTACATCAAAGACCTGCAGGGTGCGATTGCCCGTAAGGACTCCCTCAATATGCAGCTGGTGCTGAACCTGAAAGGCGCTATCGGCAACCTGGATGATAAGGACATCAATATCAAAGTGGAGAAAGGCGTGGTGTATATCGACATTTCCGATAAACTGCTGTTCAAGAGCGGTAGCTATGAGGTGACCGACCGTGCGAAGGAGGTATTGGGTAAAGTGGCGAAAGTATTGCTGAACCAGCCGGATATTGAATTCATGGTGGAGGGCCATACGGATAATGTGCCTTACCGCCCGAACGTACTGCTGGATAACTGGGATCTTTCTGTGAAGCGCGCTACCAGCGTGGTACGTATCCTGCAAAACCAATACGGTATTCCGCCTGCAAGGATGACTGCCGCCGGCCGTTCCGAATACGTGCCTGTTGCCAGCAACGATACGCCGGAAGGTAAATCCGCCAACCGCAGAACCAGGATCGTTATCCTGCCGCAGCTGGATCAGTTCTTCAAGCTGCTGGAAAAACCAGCTAATTAATACCCGGCCGCATAGTGGCGTAAACTGGCAAACAGTTATTCCTGCTTTGCCATTGTATGTTAACAATGCGTGTTAATACAATCAAAGAGGAGGCTAGCGGCCTCCTCTTTGCATTTCAGGCGCAATTATTTTTTTGATCATTCCGGGGAAAATAAAGCCATGGAAAGGCCATACACTCATCCAGTATAATGCGCCGGCCAGGTTTTCCGGTACGTACACGGCTGTCTGTGTGAGCTTCCCATCTCCCAGTAAAAATAATAACCATGCCTGGCCCGGAACTTTCATTTCCGCTTCCAGCAGCAATATGCCCTGGTCCCTGTCGGCAATGACCACCTTCCAGAAGTCGGTATAGTCGCCTGCCTCCAGCCTGTCCTCATTTTTCCTGCCCCGCATACCCGGCCCGCCAACAAGCTTATCCATCCAGCCCCGGAGCTGCCAGAGCCAGTTGGCATAATACCATCCCCGCTTGCCGCCGATGGCGAAAATACGGTCGAGTGTTTGTTCCCGGTCGGCCACCGGTTGTTGCTGTATATCTTTATAAAACTTTCTTCCCCGGATGTACGTTTTCCAAAAATCCTGATCCATGTGGTTATTAAAACACGCAAAGTTAACGGATCGCTAAGGGAAAAAAATCTTACATTCAATAACACCCTAAAAGAGGACTATATGGATATGAAGAAACAAATGGTAGCATCGCTGAAAGACTTGCTGCTAAAGGGGAATGCACATGTTACGTTCTGGGATGCGGTGAAGCACCTGCCCGCGGATAAGCGGGGTGTGACGCCGCCCAACATGCCTTACAGCATCTGGCAACTGGTAGAACACATTCGTATTGCGCAGTGGGATATCCTGGATTTTTCCCGTAACCCCAACTACAAGGAAATGAACTGGCCGCATGATTACTGGCCGAAGGAAACCGCGCCTGAAAATGAGCGGCAGTGGAAGGATACGTTGGAGCAGATCAAAGAGGATTTACATGCGTTTATCCAGCTGCTGGAAGCGCCGGATGCGGATCTGTTTGCGCCGTTTCCGCATGGGGATGGTCAGCATTTATTCCGGGAGGCAGTGCTGATTGCGGATCATACGAGTTATCATACGGGGGAGATTGTAGCTATTCGCCGCATACTGAATTGCTGGCCTTAATCATTGTCCGCCGAAGCGGCCGTAGTGGCGCATACAACCGGTATGCGCCACTACGGGTTTTTATATCGCTTGCCATAAATAATCGCTGAACCAGTTGCGGTGATCGCTGAAGCGGGCCACCGGCGCAAACCCGCCGAGGGAGGCCAGCTGATCAATTTCCGCAGGATCGTACTTCTGGGAAATCTCCATATACAGCGGTTCATTCTCCTTAAAATTCACGACAACGTTATCGCCTATACGTACCTGCTGATCGCACAGGCTGATGAGGTAGCTTTTGCAGCTGCCTGTTTGCGGATCGTAGGTAGGGTAGTGCTCAAACTGGGTGACGTCAAAATTGCCATCCAGCTCCCGGTTGATCCTGCGGAGCAGGTTGAAGTTGAATTCCCGCGTGATGCCGGCATCGTCGTTATACGCGTGCAGGATGAGGCGGGGATGCTTTTTCAGGTCGAACCCGGTGAGCAGCAAATCCCCCGGATGCAGGTGGCGCCGCAGTTGCTGGCAGAAGCTGCGGGCGGCAAATGGCGTAAAATTGCCAATATTGGCTCCCATGAACAATACTATTTTTCTTTTGGGGGAGATGTCGTTGGCCACTTTGAGCATCTCAAAGTATTCGCCCTGCAGCCCGTGAAACTGTAAGCCAGGTAACGTTTCCGGCAGGGTGTCTTCCAGGAGCCGGATTACATTACCGGATATATCGATCGGAAAGTACGTATAGTCGGTACCGTTATCCAGCAGGCGTTTGAGCAGGTGTACGGATTTAGAAGCGTCCCCTGCGCCCAGCTCCACGACATCATAGTGGCTGGCATGCGCGTCAAAAGCGGCGGCAATGGCGGCGGACTGCTCCTGCATGATTTCCATTTCGCAGGCGGTGAGGTAGTATTCGGGGCATTGCATGATCTGTTGAAACAGCACATCGCCCTGTGCATCGTAGAAATACTTCGGGTCCAGGTATTTTTGCTGCGCCCTTAGTCCCTGCACTACATCATCGTAGAAAGTGCTGGTATGGCGGTTGCTGAATACCGTTGCCGGTGTGGAAATTACAGTGGTATGTGCCATAACTCAATGATTGTATCGTCAGTTAAAAATGGATTAGCTTTTTGCCAGCCTGATACCGGTGAACTGCCAGCGCAGCGGCGCGTGGAAAAAGTTGCGGTAGGTTTTACGGCTGTGTTCCGGCGGCGTTACTTCCGAGCCGCCGCGCAGCACCATCTGGTTTACCATAAACTTGCCATTGTATTCGCCAATAGCCCCCGGCGCTTTTTTGAAGCCGGGATAGGGGAGATAGGCGCTTTCCGTCCATTCCCAGCGCTGGCCCCATGAAAATTTATCCGCTGCGGCTTCCCATTCAAATTCGGTGGGGAGGCGGAGGCCTTTCCAGGCCGCATAAGCCGCCGCTTCGTAATAACTCACATGGCACACGGGCGCATCCAATTCCAGTGGCTGCAGGCCATTCCAGGCGTATTGCTGCCAATCGTCCCCGATCAGGTACCAGTACATGGGCGCGGTAACGTGGTTGTTTTTAACCCAGTCCCAGCCTTCGGCATGCCAGTAACGAAAATCCGTATAGCCGCCGGCGTTAATAAAGTCCAGGTATTCCCTGTTGGTTACCAGTGCGGAGCTGATGGCGTAAGGCGGGAGGTACACCTGGTGCCTTCCCAGCTCATTATCAAAACAAAAGCCTTTCCCATGATGCCCGATGCTGTAAATGCCTTCCGGTATGGCCATCCACTGCGCGTACGTTGCAGGGGCGGGAGCGGGTTGCCGGGCAGGATCGTAAGCCGGCATCAGCGGGTTATGCCCGAGGATGTATTTGATATCCGTGTACAGCAGTTCCTGGTGTTGCTCCTCGTGATTGAGGCCCAGGATCATGAGCGCTTCGAGGTCCTCCTCCATGGGATTGGAAAGGAATTTCTCCATCGCGTCATCCACATGGCGGCGGTATTTCATGACGTCCTCCACGGAAGGCCGGCTCAGGTTGCCGCGGTCCGTACGGATTACGCGCGCGCCCACGGATTCGTAGTAACTGTTGAATACGAAGTTGTATTGCGGATCAAACTCCGTATAGCCTGGCGCGTTAGGCAGGAGGATGAAGGTTTCAAAAAACCAGGTGGTATGGCCGAGGTGCCATTTCGGCGGACTCACATCTACAATTGGCTGCACAACGTAGTCTTCGGTTTTCAAAGGTGCGCAGATGTTTTCGGAACGGGATCTGACGGTCTTATATTTTTCCAGGATATTCATACAATTTTATTTTTTCAGATAACGGGCCAGGTCTGATATACTTTTTATTTGCAGGTCCATCGTTTGTTGCCGGCGCATCATCAGGGCGTAGGTATTGTTAAAACCGACAGGTTTGAGCCATTTGATGCCGTATTGTTGTTCAAACTCCCGGCTAACGTACGTGTACACCTTGTCTTTATCCGCTATCAGGGTATCCGTAATATTGGCCGGTGTTTGCAAAATAGCCAGCAGGCCGGTACCGGTATATTCGGGATACACATCAAGTTGATTATTGTTCAGTGCATCGAAACAAATTTTTGTGCCACCAAGTCCCAGTTTGGTACTTACTGCCAGGTCCGTATGGCCTTCGATAAGCATTTTGTACATATTGGCGAGGATGTAGCCATCCCCGAAAATCTTACAGCCAATGCGGATCGTGCCTTTGGAACCGTTCCTGGCGGGCTGGTACAAGCCTTTCTGCATTAAAAATTCCCGGGCTACTTTTTCCGGGCTGTACTTCAGGTAATCCACCTGGTAGTTCAGTGCCGTCATTATGCTATCATTAATTGTACCAGCCAGGAGGTTAAGGGTGGGTTCCAGCTCCGGATATTTTTCCAGGATGGTATTGGTGGCGATGGGCGCGGCGTAGTAAGGCGGAAAAATATGCTTATCATCCTGCAGGACTACGAGGTCGAAGGCTTTTCCACGGCCATCCGTGGAGCTACCGCTGATCACGTCGATCGTTTTTTCGTAGGCGGCTTTGTACATGATCATATCGCTGATTACAAGGGGATTGATATGTATGCCGTAGACGGTGCGCAGCCCGAGGTTTCCATCCCGGCGGCCCATGAACTCCGGCGTGAAGCCGGCTTTGAGCCGGGCGTTATTTCCCATGGGCAGCAGGTAAAAGGAGGAAAGTACGATTAGGATCAGTGGCAGCAGGTATAAGCGCATGCGCGACTGCCGGGTCATCCTTTTTTGCAGCAGGGAAATGAGCCAGTCGAACAATATGGCCAGCAATGCGGCCGGTATGGCGCCGGCGAGGATCATGCCGGTATTATTCAGCGCGATGCCTCCGAAAATAAACTCTCCCAGTCCGCCGGCTGCGATGTAGGCCGCCAGCGTAGCCACGCCCACGTTGATCACCGTCGCAGTACGGATGCCCGCCAGGATCACCGGCATGGCCAGTGGCAGTTGCACTTTCAGGAGCAGCTGCCGGTCGCTCATGCCCATGCCGGTTGCCGCTTCCGTTACCGCGGGGTCCACGCCCCGGATGCCGGTATAGGTATTGCGGATGATGGGCAGCAACGCGTAGAGGAACAGGGCTACGATAGCGGGTTTTACGCCTATGCCCAGCAAGGGGATCATGAAGCCCAGCAGCGCAATACTGGGAATAGTTTGCAATACGCCGGCAATGCCGAGCACGAGGCCGGAGAGCCTGCGGCGGCGGGTAATGAGGATGCCCAGCGGCAGGCCGATGGCTATGGCGATGAGGACTGATATGAACGTAAGCCCGGTATGGGTCAGCGTTTGCTGCAGCAGCTTTGCCGGCTCCTGCTGTATAAAATCAAAGAAGCTGGTGGATGGTTCCATGAATGCTACCGGGTTTTATAGGTTTGTAATCCGTTCATGACAGCGCTGCCGGTGATGACTTTAGCCGTGCCGTTATGCGTAGCAATCACGTGGCTGGAAGTCAGCAGGGACAAGGCTTCCCAACAGGAGGCATCCCCTGTTATCTCCACATAGTTTTCTCCATTATGGGAAGACGGGATGGTATCCCATATATCGCGGAGCTTCAGGGTGGAAAGTTCCAGCTGTGTGCGCTGCCGGTCGAAGAAGTTGCGTACAAAATCATTCGCCGGCCGGAACAGGAGTTCCGCGGGGCGGCCGGTTTGCTGGATGCGGCCTGCGTTCATGAGGCAGATGCGGTCCCCCAGCTGAAAGGCTTCTTCAATATCGTGCGTTACCAGTACTACGGTTTTGGTATGCAGTTCGTCGAGGGATTTAAATTCCTGCCGCACTGCATCGCGGGTGAGCGGGTCCAGTGCGCCGAAAGGTTCATCCATAAGGAGTACCGGCGGATCTGCGGCCAGGGCGCGCGCCAGGCCTACCCGTTGCTGCTGGCCACCGCTCAGTTGGTGCGGGTAGCTGTGAGCATATTGTTCAGGAGGTAATTTCAGTTTATGCATGAGCGTATGGCAGCGCGCAATGGTTTTTTCTTTGGGCCAGTTGAGCAGCTGAGGTACGGTGCAAATGTTTTCTTCGACGGTGTAGTGCGGAAACAGGCCGTTGTTTTGCAGTACGTATCCGATACTTTTACGCAGCGTAGTAGCAGGTATGCGCCGGACGTTTTCCCCGTTGACTTCCACCGTGCCGGAACTGGCGTCCAGCAAGCGATTGATGAGCCGCAGCGTGGTGGTTTTACCGCAGCCGCTGGTGCCCAGCAACACCATTATCTCCCCATCATTAACAGTAAGTGAAATATCATCTACTGCATTTTTCCCTTTCTCAAAAAATTTACTGACGTGACTTAGTTGGATCATGCGAATGAGGAATTATGTACACATTTTATGGCCCTATTTCGACAGGGTCATAAAAAGGTTGTTGATAGATTCTGCGTAGAGCGGGTGTGCGAAGATCATTTCGCGCAGTTGCGATGCCGTGATATCCCCGGCCATGGCCATTTGCAGGATGGACATGATTTCGCCGCCCTGTTCCCCGATGATGGCTGCGCCAAGGATTTTATCTGTAGCTGCGTGTACGATCGCTTTCATAAAGCCTGTTGTTTGACCGGTTTCGATGGCGCGCGCTACTTTATCCATGCCGAGGCAGGCTACCTTGAACGGATACCCTTTATCCACCGCTTCTTTTTCGGAAAGGCCTATGCGCCCCAGTTGCGGATCGGTGAACATACAGTAGGGGACCTGCCTGGTTTTGATGGAGAGTTGTTTGTTTTCAAAGAGATTTTTATAAATCAGGAGATGGTCATTATAGGAGATGTGGGTAAATGCGGGGCCGGGCTTAACGTCGCCCATGGCGTAGATGCCCGGGCAGGTTGTTTCCAGCTGGTCGTTTACCTGTATGAATCCTTTTTCATCCGTAGTAACGTTGGTGTTGCTAAGCTGCAGCTCCGCGGATTGCGGTCTGCGGCCTGTTGCCACCAGCAGATGCGTGCCGGTGATAGTTTTGCGGGACGTGCCGCTGACGATTTCCAGGGAGAGCGTATCGCCGCTGGCAACAACTTTATCCGGTTGGGAAGAGGTATAAATACGCATGCCTTCCGCTTCGAGCATGTTCCTAATTATAGCCGCAACGTCCGTGTCTTCCCTGGACATGAGGTGCGGCCCGGGTTCTACGATACTGACTTTACTGCCGAGGCGCTGAAAGAGTTGCCCCAGTTCAAGGCCGATATAGCTGCCGCCGAGTACAATCAGTTCGGGCGGGAGTTGTTTTAAGTCGAGTATAGACGTGGACGTATGATAAGGAATATCCGCTAATCCGGGAATATCCGGGATTACCGGCGTGGCGCCGGTGTTGATGAAGATGTTATTGCCTTCGATGGGAATGACCTTATCATCCGGTTGGGTGATGTTTATTTTCCGGATGCCGGAGAAGGAAGCTGTACCGTAAAATATTTTAATGTTCGGTTCATTTTCCAAAGATTTAATGGTTCCGTTCCGGAATTGTGTGACTACCTGGTTTTTACGTTCTACGATAAAGGGCAGGTCGATGGAGATGCTGTGCTGATCAAGGTGTATGCCCCATTGCGCTGCCTGGCGCACGGTTTGCGCCGTTTTTGCGCAGGCGATCATAGATTTGGTTGGGGTACAGCCGTCGTTGATGCAAGTGCCGCCGATCAGGCGTTTTTCGATAATGGCGGTGCGGAGTCCTTTTTTTGCCAGCTTCCGGGCTAATGGGTTTCCGCCTTGTCCTGATCCGATTATGATAGCATCAAATTTTTCCATATTCAAGGGTTTGAGATCGAGGGGCCAATAATTATACCATGCAAGGAGTATTAAAAGTAGGTCTTTTTTGTCAACGAGCGCAGGGGAATCCTGCGGTGAGGGATTGCGGGAAAAATCGTACCTTTGCCCGCTGAAAATATCATACAATTGGTAAAGATTGACAACATTATACTGCCTGATTTTCCTTTGCTGCTGGCGCCTATGGAGGACGTGAGTGATCCTCCGTTCAGGGTCGTATGTAAGGAAAACGGGGCGGACCTGATGTACACGGAATTTATTTCCAGCGACGGGTTGATCAGGGATGCGATTAAATGCAGGAAGAAGCTGGACTTCTTTGAATTTGAGCGCCCTATCGGCATCCAGATTTTCGGAGGCGATGAGGATTCGCTGGCGATGGCTGCAAAGATTGTGGATGTAACCAATCCGGATCTGCTGGATATCAATTTTGGCTGCCCGGTGAAAAAGGTGGCTGGCCGCGGCGCCGGCGCCGGCGTGTTGAAGGACCTGGACCTGATGGTGCGCTTAACCGAAGCCTGCGTAAAAGCAACCAATCTGCCTGTTACCGTCAAAACCCGCCTGGGCTGGGACGATGACACCAGGAACATTGAGGAAGTGGCGGAGCGCCTGCAGGACGTAGGCATTAAGGCATTGGCGATACATGGCCGTACGCGTTGCCAGATGTACAAAGGCGAGGCCGACTGGACGCTGATCGGAAAAGTAAAGAACAATCCAAGGATACATATTCCTATCATTGGAAACGGGGATATCAACAGTCCGCAAAAAGCGGTGGAATACAAGAACCGTTACGGCGTGGACGGCATTATGATTGGCCGCGCTGCCATCGGGTATCCGTGGATATTCCGTGAAATTAAGCATTATGCAGCCACCGGCGAGCTAATGGCGGGTCCTACCCTGGAGGAGCGGATTGCCGTAAGCAAGAAGCACCTGCATGAATCCGTGAAATGGAAAGGGCCTGTACAGGGGATTAACGAAATGCGGGGTTGCTATGCCAACTACCTGAAAGGGTTACCGGATATCAAACAGTTCCGGAGCCGCCTCGTGACGCTTAAAACCGAGGAAGAAGTAGTGGAAGTGCTGGATGAAATAGAACGGTATTATAAAGGCATTGAGCTGGCGGCAGCGCCGATAGAGCTGATAGATTACCATCAGAACTGTCCGTTGTAAGGGTCGGATGTTTTTGAAAAGCCTGCGTGATGCAGGCTTTTTTTGTGGGTAGGGGGGATGATAAAAATTACAGCGAAAAAGACAATTGTTTTTTGACATGGCTTTTTTCACTATTTACAATGGATGCATCGTGCATTAATTCATATTCTCTTTGTTTTTCCAATATCCGGAACCACATGATTGCAGGGAAGTTCCTGTTGGAATGAATTTCAAGCCTGTAAATTATTTTATCTGTTGGGTTTCTGTGCCGGTTAATGATCTGGCTTAATTCGGTTGGATTTACATCAATCTCTTCGGCAAATTGTTTGTATTTTTTTTCCAGACGGACAATATATTCTTTAAGAAAGTACCCAAAGTAGAGGTGCTGGTTAAGTGCCTTATCATTTAGATAATCCTCCATTAAAAATTTTAATTGAAGTAGTTGCGCGATCAGTTTACTATCATCGGTTTGCTCTTGTTTCTTTCTTTTTCTTATTTCCTTTAATGCAGATAACATGTCTTCCCGATCGCGCAGGTTTTGCGGGCCAGGGAACACGATAGATGCTGCGAGTTCTTTGTTGGTGTGCTTTTTTTCGATATCTTTTTGCGGTTTCATGATTGCTGTTTTAATCCCAAAATGTGTTGTACGTACAAATAGGCATTATATCAGGATGCGCTTAAATATTTCATAATCAGATTTCTGGCGAGGTGATCATAAAGGACCATAAGGCCACAAGGCCGGGAAGGCGTTTGCATCGGAAAATATTCAAATCCGTAATGTTGCGTATAATGTTCAATCAGGCTGGATTTTGGTACCAGCGATACAAATCCCTCATGCCCCCGTTTGAACGACTCCCTGCATGCAAATGCTATCAGGCAGCCGCCAATATAATCGTACTGTTTATTATTGCCAATATTTTCCACTGATACTTCCAGCAATGCTATTTCGATCGCATTCGTATCCGGATCAGTATGATCGATCAGGCACATTAATCCCAAAATGGTAGTGTTAGCCTTAAGTCTCAATTTATAGACTTCTTTCTTTTTATATAGTGACCAGTCGAATTTATTGAACCTCCCGGTACTTTGTTTTATGATTTTATAATCCTTCAATGTCACTGGCTCTATTACCGCGTCTACAAGAGAACCTGTTCCTGTTTCTCTAATCTTAACTCCTAATTTGACTTTTGCCATGCAAAGGCGTTTTCATGAAGTTAAAGAAAAAAGATTACGAATTTGTAAAGTCTTTACATATTTGTAATTATTTAAAATAAAGACATAAAAATAAGTACTATATATATTGTTTGTTATTGCTATTTATGGCTGACCTTTGCCCGCTCCATTTTTTTCATGATCTTCGCCCTGCAACCAGTCATGTGTCATTGGCCTAACCCTTTAAATCCACCCCTGATGCACAAACCACTACTCGCAGCGGCTTTACTCACCGGCCTCTTCGCCTGTACCAGTCAGCAGCCGGAACACGATCCCCTGAAACAAAGCAGCACCGCCCTGCCAGATACCACCGTCAAATACGACGTCCGTTACCGTGATCAGCAGCAGATCGAAAAAGTAATCTATGGCTTCGCGGAAAATTTCGATAACGGCCACCTGCAGCAATGCCTGGAATATATGGACGACAGCATACGCGGCGAAATCGACGGGGTAAAACTCCGCGGCAAGGAAAACTTCGCCTCCCGCGTGGTACAGCTGGGCGAAAGCGTGAAGGACGCAAAGTTCCAGCAGCGCCACCTCATCAGCAACATGCAGTTCGAAATGCTGCCGAACGATACCGTGAAAGTCAGCATGTACTGCGCCAACCTGTGGACGGACATCAAAAGCGGCGAAATCCAGCTCATGGCAGTCGGCTATTACAAAGGGAAGCTCGTGAAGAAAGATGATAAATGGCGCATCGCCGTGCTGAACTCCCTGCCCGACAGCCGCCTGGTGGAGCGCTACTATAAAGAACACGAAGATTCCGCCGCCACGAAATAAACTATTATTTTTCTGATAGCAGGTATGAATTATCAGATGTTTCCATTCAGCGGTTTGGAATTAATTTTGTGATCCCTTAGCGATTTTAAATAACGAAGCAAAAGATTAAATTATGAACATTACAGACATCAAAGGCACTGTAAAGCTGGCTAACGGCGTACAAATGCCATATTTCGGACTCGGCGTATGGAAGACCAACGAAGGACAGGAAGTGATCGACGCGGTGAAGTATGCATTGGACGCAGGTTACCGGCATATTGACACGGCCGCTATATACGGCAATGAAGAAGGGGTTGGTACTGCCATCGCTAACCACGCTACAGACAGAAAGGACGTCTTCATCACCACCAAAGTATGGAATGCCGATCAGGGCTATGACAGCACCATCAAAGCATTCGAAACCTCCCTGCAAAAACTGAAAACCGATTACCTGGATCTTTACCTGATCCACTGGCCGGTTAAAGGAAAATACAAAGAAACCTGGCGCGCCCTGGAAACACTCTATGCGGAAGGCCGCGTAAAAGCCATCGGGGTGAGCAACTTCCTCCAGCACCAGCTGGAAGACCTGATGCAATCCGCTAATGTCGTGCCCATGGTGGACCAGCTGGAGTTCCACCCGCGCCTGCAGCAGCCTGCATTGCAGCAGTTTGCCAAACAGCACAACATCCAGTTCGAAGCATGGAGCCCGCTCATGCAGGGACAAATCTTCGATATTCCTGAACTGAAGGAACTGGCGCAGAAATACGGCGTGTCCGTTGCGCAGCTCGTACTCCGCTGGGACCTGCAGAAAGGTATCGTGACCATTCCGAAAAGCATTCAGCAAAAAAGAATCGTGGACAACGCCAATGTATTCGGTTTCGAAATTGCTGCTGAAGATATCGCGCTGATCGACTCCCTGGATAAAGGTACCCGGGTAGGTCCGGATCCTGATAACTTCAATTTCTAAAAATAGTATCATAAATTGCTTAAAAAGAGGAAAGAACAGCCATGGCTGGGCTTTCCTCTTTTTAAATTTTATTAATATCTTGCACGGGATGAAACGGAAACTATTTGTAATCGCCCTCGGAATATTCGCGGTACAACAGCTGGAAGCACAACAGCAGCCAGCATTCCGCAGGGCCGACCTGCCAACAGAAACAAGAGTACAGGACCTGATGCACACCCTTACCCTGCAAGAGAAAATTTCCCTGCTCGGCTATAACAGTCCAGCCATTGAACGCCTCGGCATACCGGCGTACAACTGGTGGAACGAAGCCCTGCACGGCATCGCCAGGGGAGGGGAAGCTACTGTTTACCCGCAGGCAGTAGGATTATCCTCCACCTTTGACCCGGAACTGGCAAAGGCGGTAGCCAACAGCATTTCCACGGAAGCCCGCGCAAAGTATAATCTGTCCGTTGCCAAAAACAGGCATGTACAATACATGGGGCTGAACTTCTGGACGCCTAACGTCAACATCTTCCGCGATCCGCGCTGGGGCCGCGGACAGGAAACCTACGGTGAGGATCCCTATCTGACCGCCACCATGGCCGGCGCTTTTGTGAAAGGCCTGCAGGGCGATGATCCGGAACACCTCAAAACCGCTGCCTGCGCCAAACACTTCGCCGTGCACAGCGGGCCGGAAGCGGACCGCCATCATTTCAACGCCATCGTGGATGAAAAGGACCTCAGGGAAACCTACCTCTATGCATTCAAAAAAATGGTGGACGGGAAAGTGGAATCCATCATGTGCGCATACAACCGCGTGAACAGTCAACCCTGCTGCACCGGCAATACCCTCCTGCAGGACATCCTCCGCAAAGAGTGGAAGTTTACCGGGCAGGTAGTGACCGACTGCTGGGCGCTGGACGATATCTGGCAACGCCATAAAGCCATTCCTACCCGGGAGGAAGTGGCGGCAGCCGCTATCAAAGCGGGCGTAAACCTCGACTGTGCCAACATCCTGCAGGACGATGTGATGAAAGCTATCAACAAAGGCTGGCTGACCACCGCCGATGTGGACTCCGCCCTGATCAAATCCATCCGTACACAGATGAAGCTGGGATTGTACAACAACCCTGCGGACCGCGCCTACGCGAATTACGGGGCCGATAGCGTCAACAACGCCTGGCATACGCAACTGGCATTGGAAGCTGCGCGGAAAAGTATGGTGCTGCTGAAAAACAACGGCGTACTGCCCTTGCAGCATGATAAATACTCCTCCATGCTCGTCACCGGTTCCAACTCCGCTTCGCTGGAAGCCCTGATGGGTAACTACCACGGCGTATCCGGCAACATGGTTACTTTTGCCGCCGGCCTCAGTAAAGCCGCTGGCCCGGCCGTAGCCATGCAATACGACCAGGGATGCGATTTCACCGATACCCTGCACTTCGGTGGCATCTGGGCATCTGAAAATTGTGATGTAACCGTTGCCGTAATCGGTTTAACGCCGCTGCTGGAAGGGGAAGACGGAGACGCGTTCCTCTCGCCCGCTGGCGGAGATAAAAATACCCTGAGCTTACCACGCTCGCAGGTATTGTTTATGAAGAAATTAAGGGCCGCGCACAAGAAGCCGATCATCGCAGTCATAACCGCCGGCAGCGCGGTGGACATCGCGGAGATTGAACCCTATGCGGATGCCATCATCCTCGCATGGTACCCCGGGGAACAAGGCGGTAATGCCCTGGCGGACCTGATCTACGGCAAATACTCGCCTTCCGGCAGGCTGCCTATCACGCTGTACAAATCCGTTAACGACCTGCCTAACTATAACGACTATAGTATGAAAAACCGCACTTACCGCTATTTCACCGGTAAGCCGGCATGGCCGTTCGGCTTTGGTATGAGCTACACTACTTTTAATTACGGCTGGAATATCAAACCGCAGGAAAAGTATAAGCAGGCTGATACAATTCGTATGTCCGTAAAGGTTAGCAACACCGGTAACTATGATGCGGACGAAGTAGTGCAGGCTTACATCAGCTACCCCGCGGTGGAACGTATGCCGCTGAAAGAGCTGAAAGCCTTTGGCCGCGTGCATACCACAAAAGGCGGTACGCAGGAATTACAACTCGCCATTCCGGTTGCGGAATTGCAGAAATGGGATCTGCAGCAGGGCAAATGGCGGCTGTACCCGGGTAAGTACACGGTGCATGTAGGAGGAGATTCCCAACAATCGAAACTCACTGCTTCCTTCAGTATAAAATAATCATTTTAAAAAACGGGAATTGTTATCTTAATAGAAACATTCCCGTTTTTTTATGCCTTTTCTATCCTTTCGATTACTATTTAGCGCATGGCTGCTATTGCCATGCTATGCCTTCTCTCAGGCGGTACGGGTACTGACCAATCACGTTGGTTATGAAATTACAGGACCCAAACGCGCCATCTTACAAAGTCAGACCGAAGGTACCGCCGGCAGCTTCCAGCTGCTGGACGTCAACAACCAGGTGGTATATACCGGCAAGCTTCCACAGCGGGCGCAGACGGTAGACAACTGGCAATTGTATTTCCGCGAGATGGATTTTTCCGGTTTCAACAAACCCGGCAAATACAGGCTGCGGGCCAGTTTCAACCAGGCGGATTACACGTCTGAATTGTTTGAAATCGGTACCAGCGTATTGGAGCGGCAAACTTTATCCGACGTCATTTATTACTTCAAGGGGCAACGCAGCAGCGGTTTGCTGGATGCGGCGGACCGTCATGTGGGACTACTCCACACGCACGATACCGTGGACGCGCATGGCGGCTGGTACGATGCTACCGGCGATTACGGCAAGCATCTCTCTCACCTCTCTTTTTCCACCTATTTCAACCCCCAGCAAATTTCACTGACGGTATGGAGCCTGCTCAATACCTACGCGTTGCTGAACGCCAGGCCGGGAAACGATTTCAGGCAGTTTAAGCGGCGGTTGCTGGATGAGGCGATGTATGGGGCCGATTACCTCGCGCGGATACAGGTAAAGGATGGTTCCTTTTTCAGAAGCGTCAGCGCGCCGGGCCCCGGTAAGCGTGCGGTGGACCGCGTCATCCGCCCGGAGGAAAAAAATTACCGCATCAAGGAAAACAAGGACCAGAGCTTTACTTCCGGCAAGGATAATACGGCCTGGCAAAGCTACCAGGCCAGCTTCCGCTCCGGGGGCGGTATTGCCATTGCCGCGCTGGCAAAAGCCGCTACCTACGATACCAGCGGCGAATATACGAATGCGCAATACCTGGAAGCCGCTAAGCGCGCATTTGACTACCTGGAAAAACACAATGCGGAAATGACGAACGACGGTAAGGAAAATATTGTGGACGACTATTGCGCGCTGGCCGCCGCTACCGCCTTGTACGAAGCCACCAGGGATGCGCGCTACCGGCAATACGCCGCCAACCGGGCAAAGCAGCTGACGGGGCGGCTGCAACAATGGAAACAATACAAAGACTACTGGCGTGCGGATGATAAGGACCGGCCTTTCTTCCACCCGTCGGACGCAGGTTTGCCGGCCGTGACCCTGATGCAGTTTTATCCTTATGCCACAACGGCGCAACAGCAGGAAATCCGCCAGGCCTTATTGCGATCCTTCGCTTTTGAAACAGGGATCACCGGGGAAGTGGCGAATCCGTTTGGCTATAGCCGGCAGCTCGTGCAGGATACCGCGGGCCATAGGCGCAGCAGTTTCTTCTTCCCGCATGGCAGCGAAGCGGCGCCCTGGTGGCAGGGGGAAAATGCCCGGCTCGGCTCAGTAGCCACGGCGGCGCGCATGGCCGCGAAGTTTTTTGCCGATAATCCCTCACTCGCAGCCAGCCTGCGTAATTACGCTACCAACCAGCTGAACTGGATACTGGGGCTCAATCCCTACGATGCCTGTATGATGCAGGGCACAGGGCATAACAACCCAGCCTATGGTTTTTTCGGCACGTTTGAATATACCAATGCGCCCGGCGGCATCGTGAACGGTATTACCTCCGGCTTCACGGACGAGCATGGCATTGCATTTAATTTAAGCTACAAAACAACCGGAAAGGATGACGACTGGCGCTGGGCGGAGCAATGGCTGCCGCATGCGGCGTGGTACATGTGGGCAGTGGCGGAAGGAAATTAATGTTTTCCAAAGGCGAAGGCGAAACTGTACTTCTTTCGTTTACTCATAAAAGTGCCCCCAAAAGTTTACACACTTTTGGGGGCACTCTCTTTTTTATTCTGATTTCAGGCTTCGCACAGGATCTGTCATACTCGCTTTGATGGATTGATAGCTGATGGTCAGCATGGTGATGACGATGGCTGTGATACCAGCTAACAGGAATACTGCAGGGCCTATGCTCACATGGTATTTATATTGTTGCAGCCAGTTGGTCATGATATACCAGGCTGTGGGAAATGCGATCAGCATGGAGATGCCCACGAGTTTGAGGAAATCCATGGAAAGCAGGGTGGTAATGCTTTGTGTGCTGGCGCCGAGAACTTTGCGGATACCGATTTCCTTGGTGCGGCGTTCCGCCGTGTAGGCGGAGAGGCCGAACAATCCCAGGCAGCTGATGATGATGGCGATGGAAGCGAAGATGCGGCTGAGCTGCTGCATCAGCATTTCCGTTTGAAACATATCGTTGAACTGCTTGTCCGTAAAGCTGTAGGCAAAAGGATAAGCGGGATTGTAGCGGCGCATTACCCCGCTCACTTTTGCCACGGCTACTTCCGGCGCCATGCCGGCGCGCAGGCGGGCGTAGATGGTGTTGGTGTGGGATGGGATGCCGAGGAACATCACGGGGTCCGGACTGCCGTACATATCGCCGTACACATAATCTTTAACGAGGCCGGCTATACGAAAAGTGCGGGTGCGCCCGTCCGCTTCCGGCGCATAGAGCAGTTTGCCAATGGGACTGCCGGCGCCTATTTGTCGCGCCATGGCCTGGTTCACCAATACATTTACGCTATCGTCCGCTTCCCGCGTAAAGGCTTGCCCTTCCAGCAATTGCATGCCCGTGGTTTCCAGGAAGCCGGGGCCGATATAGCGGATGGAGGTAATGCTGGACGCATCGGCCGGCTTGCCATCCCAGGAAATGCGGTCGGTGCTGTTGCCATCGTACAGCGGGTTATGATCCGCGAGGGCGGCTTTGTCTACCGCGCCGGTATTGTACAGCGCGTCGCGGATGGCGGGGAAATTCTTCACCACGTCGCCGGTGGCTTCGATGGAGATCAGGCGTTCGATATTAAATCCCAGGTCCCTGGATTTGACATGTTGTATTTGCTGGTAGATGATCACCGTTGCGATGATCAGCACGATGGAAATACTGAATTGGGATACGACCAAACCCTTACGTATAAACGCCGCGCCGCCGGATTTGATCTTAAATCCTTTGAGGATGGCCACGGGGTTGAAGTTGGATAGATACAGCGCCGGGTAGGACCCTGCCAGGACACCGCAGCACAGCGTGAGCAATGCCAATGCCAGGAGGTGCGCAGGCTGCAGCAGTTGCAGCGAGAGCGTTTTATTGACCATGGCGTTGAAGGCGGGCAATACGAGCGCCAGCAGCAGTACGGCCACGATGGTGGCGAAAGCGGCCTGTACGAGCGCTTCGCCGATGAACTGCGCCACGAGTTTGCCACGGCCTGCGCCGAGCGCTTTCCGCACGCCTACTTCCCTGGCGCGCTGTTCGCTGCGGGCGGTGGAGAGGTTCATAAAATTGATGCAGGCTACCAGCAGGATAATGCCGGCAATGATGAGGAAGAGGCGCACGTACACGATGCGGCCTCCGCTCTGCACGCCGTTGTCATACTCGCTGCGCAGGCGCCAGTCGTTCATATTCAGCAGCGAATAGGTGACGGCATAGGAAGGAATATTTTGCTTCGCCAGCTGGTTCAGCTTTTGTGTGATGGCGGCGATGTTGGCGCCGGGAACAGTCTGGAAAAAAGTTTCCAGCTGAAACGCTTCCCAGTTGGCCAGTGTTGCGGAGCCCTGGAAAGCCGCTTCCAGCGGGGCCAGCCACTCAAACCGTACGGTGGCGTTCTGCGGAATATCTGCTATCACGCCGGTAATCGTATAGGCGTTACTGTTATCTACCGTAATGGTTTTGCCCACGACGCCGCGGGTGGTATTAAAAAGTTTCTGTGCCGTTTTTTCTGTAATAACGAGGGAGTGCACCTGGCTGAAAGCATCTGCAGGCGCGCCTTCCAGGAAGCGGCATTCAAACAGCCGGAGGAAGTCGGGGTCCACATACCGGCCATAGCTGTACATGGGATTGTTGCGGTAGTTAAACAGCGCGGTGGTATAGCCTTCCGTACTGCGGGCGTAAGCTTTGATACCCGGGACCTGCGCCATGGCGGCAGGGCCGAGGGGGCCGGAGGTGGAACTGTAGGTTCTCAGTTCGTTATTGAGGTTCCAGTGGATTTTTGCCTGGTAAATGTTGTCCTTTCCGCGGATGTAATCGTTGAAATGCATTTCATCTTCTACCCACAGGAGGATGAGGCAGGTGCAGACAATACCGATGCTGAGCCCGAAAATGTTCAGGATGCCGTAGGTCTTGTTTTTCTTCAGGTTGCGCAAAGCCGTTTTCAGGTAGTTCGAGATCATAAAAAAAATCCTTTGGATGGGTTTGAACCAGAACGGTGCCATCTTACGAAAGTATTGAAAACGCGGGATTTTGTAAGGAGCGGGGTTGAAAAACTGTCCGCTTCCGGACATCGGAGTTACGGAAGCGGACACGGTGTTTGTGAACGGAACCAGGCGCCCGGCGAACTTAAATTTCTCCCTAAAAAAAACAACACACGATTAATGCAATACGGCTTGCGCCCCCTGCATGTCCGTTTCTTGCTTAATGAACCTGCGCCCGGTGAGCAGCACCCCGAGGGCTGTTAGTCCGCACAGGGCCAGGGTAAAGGCCATGGGCGAGGCGTTCGGGATTTTTACCGCGCTCACGGCGGCGGAGGTGATGGCGCCGATACCCAGTTGCAGTGCGCCCATGACGGCAGAGGCGCTGCCGGCGTTTTTGGAGAAGGGCGCCAGGCAAAGCGCTGCGGTATTAGGGTTCACAAAACCGAGGCAGCAGAGGTAACCGAAAAGTAATATCAGGAGCAGGGTAAGTGTTAATATATGGGTGATGGCTGCGAGGAAAAGCAGTATGCCGAATGCCGACTGAAATGCCAGCGCCACGGGGATGATCTGGCGGCTCTGGAACCTGCGCAGCAGGAAGCTGTTTACCTGGCTGCAACCGATAAAGCCAACGGAGAGGCCGGCAAAAATCCATCCGTACACTTCGCCGCTCACGCCGTACACTTCCATGAAAACTTTCGGGGAGCCGGATACGTAGGTGAAAATGCCCGCGAAGCTGAGTGCGCCGGCCAGGGCATAGGTCGTGAACTGGGCATTCGTAAGTACGGCCAGGAAATTGTTAATAATAGGTTTGGGTTTAAGAGATATAGTGCTGTCAGGGCGGTAGCTTTCCGGTAACCATAACAGGCAGGCGAGGAGAATGCCGACGCCCAAAACCGTCAGGATAAGGAAGACAGTGTTCCATCCAAACGCGTGGGTCACATACCCGCCAACGGCAGGCGCCACCATGGGAGAAGCGCCAACTACCAGCATCAACAGGGCAAATACCCTGGCATTGTCCTTCACGGGGAAGAGGTCGCGCACCATGGCTACTGCCGCTACTGTGGCGGCGCAGCTGCCTATGGCCTGGAAAAACCGCAGCGCAACAAGGCTTTCGATGGTGTGACTGTACATACATCCGATGGAGGTGGCGATATAAAGTATCAGGCCGGCATACAACGGTTTTTTGCGGCCGTATTTATCCAACAGCGGACCATACAGCAGCTGGCCGGCGGAGATGCCAATGAAAAAGCTGGTCAGGGAAAAACCGATGGTAGGCACGTCCGTATGGAGGTCTTTCGCTATGGCAGGGAACCCCGGGAGGTACATATCGATTGAAAACGGGCCCAGGGCAGTGAGCGACCCCAAAATTAAAATTAAAAAAAAGAACCGGGAGGGTGATATCGTTGTTGTCAATGAGTACGTATTTATGGTTTTCGTTTAATGGAGGTCGTAAAGTTACAGTGTATTTTTCGCAGTACCATTGAAAGACGATATCGATTATAGTTATACAACGATCAGTATATGTTATAACTATCCATAAATTAAATTTTTTCGTGCTATCGCCGGAGGTAAAAGGGGCAACTGTCTGATTTACTAACGTGGATGGATAAACGAAAATAGAAATTCAACCAGCTATTTTTATTTTTTTTGCAGATACTTTTTTTGGTTATATCATTGGGGTGCGAAATGCGCAGCCCACATAAAACAGAAAAGCGATGAATACGGTAACCTATCTCCGGACCAACAACGAGCAGCAGGATTTTGAAGCGCTAACCAATGCGCTGGATGAGGACCTGCGCGACCGTTACCAGGAATTACAGGAAATTTATGATGAACACAATGTGATTGAAGCCATTAACACAGTGGTGATTGCTTACGTGGGCCAGGAGGCCGTTGGATGTGCATGTTTCCGCGAGTTTAATGACCATACCATTGAAATCAAACGCATGTTTGTGAAGCCTGAGTTGCGAGGGAAAGGGATTGCGCTGGGGATATTGCAGGAGTTGGAAAACTGGGCCAAGGAGCTGCATTACAGCTATGCCATACTTGAAACGGGTAAGCGGCAGCCGGAAGCCATCAGCCTGTACCAGAAGAGCGGGTTTACGATTATGGATAATTACGGGCCGTATATCGGCATGGAGAATAGTATCTGCATGCGTAAACGGCTGGGGTAGTGCGGATTTTTT
>Ga0164243_10002281_pt1 | contig 31943 bp, 22 predicted proteins | sample OricompcompostOP_FD_108781 | JGI IMG/M metagenome (GOLD analysis project Ga0164243, IMG submission 108781) | Organic Plus compost microbial communities from Emeryville, California, USA - Original compost - Organic plus compost (OP) | ecosystem: Engineered > Solid waste > Mixed feedstock >... | reverse complement strand
GCCGATCGGCTCCGACAACGGCAGGTTCACGAAGCTCGGGCGGCTCGGATCCAGCTGGATGTGCTGCGGCTTCAACCCCGACTCGTTGAGAAGCGGGCGCAGCGGTAGTGCCCGCGGGAAGTTCATCGCGAACACGTCCACCCGGAGACGATGACCCGGCTTCACGATCGCCTCGGTGGGCAGCAGGCCGATGTCGACGGCCACCGGGCGGCCCGGCGCGACGCGCTGCCGCGACGACAGGGTGAGGTGGTAGACCGGATCGATCACGTCCCCATTCGGGGCGAACTGCGAAGCGGCGCGGTCGTATCCGCGCAGCGAGGCCATCACCTGACCAGAGCTGATCACCTTCGACGTGCCGTCGGGCGCGACGTCGTTGAGGGTGGCCGTCCAATAGCCGTCGGTGGCGTCGAGCACCGCGTTGAGACGGACGTTCGCGTATCCGGACACGCTGCGCGCCTTGGTCAGCGGTGCGGTGGTGAACGACAGCGCCGCGCGTTCGGAGATGCGCGCATCGTCGGAGCAGAACGGGAAGATCGCCAGGGCGCCGGCGAACTGCTGCGCGGCGTCGCGGGAGCACATGGGCGCGAGACCCGGCGACACGGTCAGCCGCGCATGCGACTTCGGGGCGGCGGGGCTGAGGCTGCCGTCGCGGACCGCATGGGGCGCGGTGCCGCTACGACGATCCGACAGGTACAGGCGCTGGCGCTCCATGCCGGCGCGCGGGAACTGCTGCGCGGTGATCCAGGAGTCGCCCACCTGCTTCAGCTGAACGGGCCCGTACTCGTCGATCCCGTTGTCGATTCCCTTGAGCCACTTGTCGAACCACGCCTTCTGCAGGACGTCGAGACGCGGGGGAGTGCCCGCGCGGCCCTGCTGGCCGCCACCGATGGTGAGGTGATAGCCGTCGCCCATGATCAGCTGCTTCTTGCCCGGCGGCAGCGGGATCTTGTTGTACATCCGGACCTCGGAGTTGGTGAAGAGATCGAACCACCCGCCGTAGATGAACGTCGGGGTGGTGATCTTCTCCGCCCGATCGAGCCAGGCGGTGCGGGGTTCGGAGTTCGTCTCCAGCAACGCCTTCAGGTTCTCCGGCACCGAGGGGATGTCGGGCGTCAGCAGCGCCGCCATCAGCTGCGGGTAGAAGGTCAGGGGGTCGGAGATCCTGTCCGCCAGCCACTTCCAGTCGAAGGTGCCGTTGAGCATCGACGCGACGTTGGGGATCATCTTGGTGCCGTTGACGAGTCCCAGCCACATCGGCAGGAAGCCGACGCCCAGTCCGCCACCGGGAGCGACGATGTCGCGGATGAGGTCGCCGCCCGGCTCGACCGGGAAGATCGCCTTGAGCGCCTTCGGGTTCTTGTTCGCCGCCTGGATCTGGTTGATCGCCGAGTACGAGACGCCGGACATACCGACCTTGCCGTCGGACCACTGTTGCCTCGACGCCCAGTCGATGACCTCGACCGTGTCCTGCTGCTCGCGGTTCTGGAAGACGTCCCACTTGCCCTGGGAGAAGCCGGTCCCGCGGACGTCGACCACCACCTGCGTGTAACCGCTGCGCACGAGGTCGAAGTCGACGGCGAAGGTCTTGGCGCCGCCGTCGCGGATGGTGTGGGCGATGTCGTTGATGCCGTCGATCGGCGTGCCCCGCAGGTTGATCGACCGCGCGATCTGCAGCAGCCACGGCTCGAGCACCGGGTGCTGGATGACCGCCGCGCTCAGCGCGGTGACCAGTTTGGTGTACGGGGTCATGGTGACGATAACCGGCGTCTTCTTCGAGGTCGGCCGCTCGCGGGCGTCGGCGGGCCGGTAGACGTTGGCGCGCAGGACGGTGCCGTCGCTCATGCGGATCGGGACGTCCCAGGTGGTGTTCACCCCGGCATACGGCTGCGGCCCGTCGTGGCTCGCCTGCCAGCGTGCTGCGGCCGCCCCTCCGGTGGGGCCGATCGGCGCGGCGCCGGCCACGACCGTCGGCGCCACCAGCACCGCCACGAGCGCCACGACCCCCGCCAGCAGACGGACACTTCTCGACGACCTGCTCATTCACATCCCCCGCGTGTGAGCGCCGCGGCGGCGTTCGCATCGCCGCGGCAGAACCGTTCAAGCGCTCACAACGTAGCACTGGCGGTGACGCGGGTCACGGGTCGGTTTCGGGAGGGGAGCGGTTCGGCAGTCGCGGTTGCGACCGATCGGCTCGTCGCCGGCGGTAGGCGCGCCTCGGGGAACGACCGGGACCGGTGGGCGGTCAGTTGAGGCTGAGGTCGATCGGATGGGTCGCGAGCAGCGGCAACGGCCAGGGCTGTCGACGCAGGACGTCGAACCAGATGTCGGTGCCGGGCGGGGCCAGCACGTCGCGGGGGAGGGCCGAGGCGAGCATCCAGCTGAACCGGTCGAGTTCGTCGTCGAGCTGCCCCGCACCCCAGCCCGCGTAACCGGCGAAGATGCGCACGCCCTCGAGCAGGTTCTCCAGCGACTCGGGGTCGGCGTCGAGATCGACCAGGACGACGCGGCCGTCGACGGGCCGCAACGCCGGATGGGCCTCGACGTCGACGCCGTGCTTGCAGACGCCGAGGCACAGGGCCGCGTCCTGCTTGACCGGACCCCCCACGTACAGCGCCCGCGGCGACGCGGCGATGTCGGTCCACCGGGGGAGGAGGTTGTGCACCGCGGTCTGGCTCATGCGGTTGAGGACGACGCCGAGGCTGCCCTCCTCGTTGTGTTCGATGATGTAGACGACGGTCCGCGCGAAGGTCGGCTCGACGAGATCGGTCGAGGCGATCAGCAGTGTTCCGGGACGGACGCGCTGCGTCGGATCCTCGTCCCACGGCACGCCGGGCATGCGGCCACCGCCACCGCTTCCCGCCGGGAAGTCTCCGGGACGGAATTCCGGTGTGGGATCGTCTGCGTCGTCACCGCCGGCCACGTCACCATCATCGCACGACCGGCGCCGGAGGGGACCCACACGTTCGGGACGGACCGGTGCCGCTGAGTACGCTTGAACGGGTGAACCGCACCGAGGAGGACCGCCCGAGAGGGTGGTCGGTGTTCGTCGACTCGCTTCGGCATTCCCCGGGCCTCGGACGCCTCCTCTCGGTCCGTCTCACCAGCCAGATCACCGACGGCATCTTCCAGGCCGCACTGGTCGGCAGCATCCTGTTCAACCCCGAGCGGCACGCCGATCCGCTCGCCGTCGCCGGCGGCCTCGCGGTCCTGTTGCTGCCCTACTCGCTCATCGGCCCGTTCGCGGGTGCACTCCTCGATCACTGGGATCGGCGCAACGTGCTCCTGTACGCCAACGTGTTGCGGGCGGCGATCATCGGGCTCGTCGCGATCTCGGTCGCCTCGGGAGCCCCCGACGTGGTGGTGCTGATCTCGGCCCTCGCGGCGACCGGCGCGAGCCGATTCGTGGCGGCCGGCCTGTCCGCGGGTCTGCCACACGTCGCGCGGCGGGAGGTCATCGTCGCGATGAACGCGCTGTTCACCACCCTCGGCGGGGCGATGCTGACCGTCGGACTCGGCATCACCCTCGGGCTGCGGGCGATCTTCGGCGACGACAACTCCGGCAGCGCGCTCACGATGATCGCGGGGATCGTGCTCGCGCTGGTGTCGGGAGCGCTCGCGCACGGCTTCCCGCCGCTGCAGCTCGGCCCCGACGAACCCGACGATCCCGGACGGTCGGCGTTCCATGCGGTCTCGGTCGGGCTGTGGCACGGCGCCCGCGCGGTCGCCGAGCACAAGACGGTCGCCGCGGCGCTGTCGGCCATCGGCGCGCACCGGCTCGTGTTCGGCATGAACACCCTGATGATCCTGGTCTTCACCAAGCAGATGGGACCGGGCGACGGCCTCGACCGGGTCAGCCTCATCATCGGCTTCACCGGTGCGGGGGCGTTGCTCGCCGCCCTGGTGACGCCGATCGCGGTGGACCGCGTCGGTCGCTACCGAACGCTGATGTGCGCGTTGGCTGTCGGTGCCGTCGCCGAGGCGACGGTGTTCGGCTTCGAGTTCGCGGTGCTCTGCGGGTCGGCGTTCGTGCTGGGGCTGATCGGCCAGGTGGCCAAGCTCTGCGGCGACGTCGCGATGCAGGTCGACGTCGGCGACATGGTTCGCGGCCAGGTCTTCTCGGTGCAGGACGCGGTGTTCAACGTGGCCTATGTGGTCGCGGTGACCGCCGCGGCCCTGGCGATCCCGGCCGACGGGCACGCGCCGGTTCTGGTGGCGTTCGGGGTGGTGCTCTACATCCTCGGCACGATCGCCGTGCGGGCCCTCTACCGGCGGGTGACCATACCGGCCCTCACCGCGGAGGAGCCCGCGGCCGGCGGCCGGGCCATCACCGACCGCGCCGGGTGAACCTCGGATCCCTGCGGTCGTAGGCGGCATCGGCGGTGCCGTCGCCGTCGCGATCCACCAGCACCACGTCGGTCGTCCCGTCGCCGTCGGAGTCGACGTAGAGCCGCTCGCCGGCCAGGCGCCCGGCCTTCTCCGTCCCGACGAGTTCGGCGTCGGTGGTGCCGTCGGCGTCGAGATCGAGACGGAGCACGCGGTCGGCCGGCCGCTCGGAGGGCTGCGGGCGGTGCTCCGGCGACTCACGCGGCGTGGCAGACGGGGCGTCGGCGCCGCCTCCGCGCACCTCACCGACATCGACCGGACGGTCCCAGAGTCCGGCACCCGAATCGCGGTAGAAGGCATCGAACCGGTCGTCGTCGTCGAGGTCGAGCGCCACCGTGTCGGCGATGCCGTCGCCGTCGGAATCCCACATCGCATCGTCGCGACGGCCGTCGCCGTCGAAGTCGAGCCGGATGGCGTCGGGACCCAGGGAGTCCACTCCGACGGTGGTGTCGGCGGGGTCGGTCCAACGGGTCGTCGAACCGTCCCCGGGCCCGAAGAAGTACTCGATCACCGGGTCCATGAGAGTTTGGACGCAGCGGGGACCGCTCCGGTTCCACCGGACTCCGCGAACATGCGTGCCGTGACACCCCCGCGCTGTGACCGGGATCGCCCCGAGCCGGTAAGTTGAGGCTTCATGTACGTCAGCGAACTCGGCGAGCAGTGGCACGCAGCGCGGCTGAAACCCGCCCTGGCGCATCTCGACTCCGCTACTGCGGGACGGTCGTCGTATGCGGTGATCGGCGCGATGACCGCACACCTGTGGCGCGAGACCGAGCGCGGCTCCTACGTCGCCGCCGACGACCGGTCCGAGGAGATCGTCCGCGACACCCGGAATCTCGGCACCCTCATCGGACACACCCCGGACGAGATCGTCTTCCGCGAGAGCGCCCGAGCCGCCCTGCGTGCGTTGCTGACCAACTGGCGACTGCCTGTCACCTCGACGGTGTGGGTGGCGAAGAACGAGTTCGGACCGAACCTCGAGGAGTTCGAGCGCCGCGGCTACGTCGTGCGCACGATGCCTGACGCCGACTACCACGGCCACGTCGACACCGACGCGCTGGAGAACATGCTCCAGTTCGAGCAGCCCGACTTCATCCACATCTGCCACATCGGCTCGATGTCGGGCGTGGTGCAACCGGTCACGAAGATCGTCGAACTCGCCCACAACGCCGGGGTCCCGGTCGTCGTGGACATGGCCCAGTCGGTCGGCCACGTCCCGACCGTCACCGGTGCCGACGTCGTCTACGGCACCAGCCGCAAATGGCTGACCGGCCCGCGCGGCGTGGGTTTCGTCGCGGTGCGCCGGGACTCGCTGCGGCCGGTCGAGATCGACGGCTCGGACGCGTTCATCGCCGGCCGCCTCGGACTCGGCGTCGCCATCCGCGAGCTCCTCGACATCGGCCAGCAGCGCGTGTTCCGCGAGCTCGCCAAGATCGGCAAGGCCACTCGCGAACGCCTGCACGGCATCGCCAGCTGGGAGGTGCTCGAGCCGATCGACGAGCCGTCGGCCATCGTGACGCTGGCCCCGCCGCCCGGGTGGCAGTTCGAGGACGTCGCCGCCGCGCGGGACAAGCTCCTCGACCTCGGCATCCTGGTGACCGCCGCCGACGTCTGGCGGGCGCCGCTGTCGACCGAGACCCCGGTCCTGCGGCTCAGCCCGCACCTCGACGTGCAGCGTGAGGATCTCGACCGGCTCGCCGACGCCGTGCGGACGATGGGTTACTGAGCGCGGTAGGGGTTCCGGCCCGGGGCAGGCGGCACGCGCCGCTCGTGGCCCGGTCGGAGTGCGGGGGCGGCTTCGTCAGCCCACCCGGTCCAGCGCGCTTGCCACGATCTCCTCGACCGCGGGCCGTGCGGCCTCGCCATCCCGGGCGACCAGGCCGATACGCGTGCGCCGGTGCAGGACGTCGTCGGCGTCGAGGGCACCCTCGTGGGTCACCGCGAACTCGACCTCCGCACGGGTGACGTCGATGCCGGGCGCGATCGGATCCAGCGGCCGCTCCACCGTCGCCGCGTCGACGACGGTCGGCGCCTCGCCCCCGAAGCGAGCCACCAGCGATGCGGGCAGGCCCTGCTCGCGGGGATCGCGCAGCGCGCCGACGAGGGGTGTCGTGGTGGTGACGCACTCGGACACCGACAGCGCGGTGGTCGACAGCGCCGCGTCGACGGCATCCTGCGCCATCTGCCGGTAGGTGGTGAGCTTGCCTCCGACCACCGTCACCAGGCCGTCGCCGCGCACACGCACGTGGTGCCGGCGCGACACGTCGGCCAGTCCCTCCGACGACTCGCCGTCGAGCGCGGACGGATCGTGGATGAGCGGCCGCAGACCCGCGAAGGCCCCGATGACGTCGGCGCGGTCGAGCGGTCGGGCGAGTGCGGGGTTGATCGCGTCGAGCAGGAAATCGATCTCGGAGTCATCGGGCGCCGGGATGTCGGGGATGGGTCCGGGTGCCGCGACATCGGTGAGGCCGATGTAGACCCGTCCCAGCTGGGCCGGCAGCGCGAAGACGTAGCGCGACAGCGAATCCCCCAGCGGGACGGTGAGAGCGGCGGTCGGGTTGCCCAGCCGCGCCGCGTCGACGACGAGGTGTGTTCCGCGACTTGGTGAGACGGCGATCGACGAGTCGACGGTCGCCGACCACACGCCGGTCGCGTTGACGACCATGCGCGCGCCGACGTCGAGGCTCTCGCCCGTCCGGAGGTCGGTCAGCGTCGCGCCGCGGCCGTCGACCCGGTCGGCCCGCGTGCGGGTGCAGACGAGTGCGCCGTACGCGGCCGCGGTGCGGGCGACCGCCACGACGAGACGGGCGTCGTCGACGAGCCGGCCGTCCGTGGTCGAGATGCCCCCGCGCAGTCCGTCGGGGGCGAGTGCCGGGCACCGCCCCAGGGTCTCCATCACCGACAGCCGCGCCGGCGACGGCAACAGCTCACCCGGTGTTCCGGCGTTGCGCCGCAACACATCTGCCGCTCGCATCCCGAGCAGCATGACCCTGCCGCGGCGGCCGCCGCGATCCGGCAGGATCTGACGCATCGGCGAGATCAGGTGGGGTGCGATCGAGGTCATCAGGTGATGGCGCTCGACGGCGCTCTCGCGGGCGATCCGGACGTCCCCCTTCGCGAGATAGCGCAGGCCGCCGTGGACGAGCTTGCTGCTCCACCGGGACGTGCCGGACGCGAGATCGCCCTGTTCGACGAGCGCCACGCGCAGGCCGCGGGTCACCGCGTCGAGCGCGATCCCGACGCCGGTGATGCCGCCGCCGACGACGAGGAGATCGAGGGGCGCGGCCGGATCGGCGAGCGCCTCGAGGGCCAGCCGGCGGGTGCGGGCGGACAGGGTGGCCATCAGCGTCCCCCGGTCATGCGACCGGCCGGAGGTAGCCGGTGATCGCGTCGTGGAGCTCGGCGCTCCAGCCGTCGGCCAGGATGTCGGAGACGAGGGGCTCCGACTGCAGGAAGGACTGGGCGATCAACAGGACCATCGACGCCATCCGCTTGGCGTCGCCGCGCCGGACCCGCCCCTGTTCCTGGGCGTAGGCCAACATGTCGGACAGCGTCGCCAGGACACCCTGCTGGCTGGTGCCCAGGCGTTCGAAGACGTAGGGGGACATCAGGTCTCGCTGTTCTCGCCACAGCGACGAGAGGAGTTCGCTGTCCCGCAGCGCCGAGACCACCTCGATGATCAGGTCGGCCAGGGCGTCGAGATCGGCCGGCGGCCCCGCGTCGCCGACGACCGCGTCGACGATGGAGAGCACCTCGCGCGTCAGCAGGCCGCGCAGGATCTCGGAGATGTCCGGCCAACGCCGGTAGACAGTGGGACGGCTGACCCCGGCCCGCCGTGCCACCTCCGAGACGGTCACCCTGCGACCGCCGCTGCGGAGCAGGCATTCCCGCGCCGCGTCCAGTACGAGATCGCCGATCTCTCCGTTACGGATTGACATGATGTGTAAAACTGTAACGGATCACACAACCGGCGGGGGGCTGGATGACCATCCGACACGCCACGATCGTGGCCAGCCCATATGCCAGGCACGGCACGGGCCTGCGACTCGCGCATCGTGCTGCCGATCTCCTGCGCGCCCACGGCGTGGAGGTGGAGGTCATCGTCGGCGAGGACATCGCCGACGCAGCCGAACGCGCCGGCAAGGCCGCCAGGGCAGACACCGACGTCCTGGTGATCGCCGGCGGCGACGGAACAGTCCGCCTCACCGTGGAGGCCGCCTACGGCTCCGGGAAACCCCTCGCCGTCATCCCCGCGGGCAGCGGCAACGACTTCGCCCGCAACCTGGGGATCCCCCTCGACGTCGACTCGGCCGTGCAGGTCGTCCTCGACGGACACCGGGAACCGGTCGACCTCGGACGCGTCACCTTCGCCAACGGCCGCACCGCCCTGTTCAGCACGGTCGCCGCCACCGGATTCGACGCCGCGGTGACCGCGCGCGCCAACGAGATGCGGTGGCCCAAGGGGCAGGCCCGGTACACGCTCGCGGCCCTGCTGGAGCTCATCGGGCTACGGCCGCACCACTACCAGGTGCGCGTCGACGACACGACGATCGAGGACGACCTCGTCTTCGCCGCCATCGGCAACACCACCTCCTACGGCGGGGGCATGCGGATCACGCCGAAGGCCACGGTGTCCGACGGGCTGCTCGACGTCACGCTCGCTCGGACCCCCGCCCGGCTTCCGCGGCTCACGCTGGCCCGGGTGTTCCCGAAGGTGTTCACCGGCAAGCACGTCGACCACACGCTGGTGCGGACACTCCGGGGCGCCGAGATCGAGCTGTACAGCGATCCCCCCGCGCTCGTGTCGGTCGACGGCGACCTCGTCGGCGGACTGCCGGCGGTCCTCGAGGCGGTCCCTCGGGCGATCGAGGTGTTCACCCCCGCCCGGTGAGCAGGCGTCAGCCCTGGTTCTCGGGGCGCGCGGCCCACCATTCCCGCAACGCCTGCTCGGCCTCCTCCGGGCTGAGCGGCCCGCGGTCGAGGCGGAGTTCCTTGAGGTACCGCCACGCCTGGCCCACGATCGGGCCCGGCGGCACGCCCAGGAGTTCCATGATCGCGTTGCCGTCGAGGTCGGGACGGACCTTCTCCAGGTCCTCCTTCGCCTTCAGGTCCGCGATGCGCTTCTCGAGGTTGTCGTAGTTCTGCTGCAGCCGGCGGGCACGCCGCTTGTTGCGGGTCGTGCAGTCGGCGCGGACCAGCTTGTTCAGCCGGTCGAGCAGGTGTCCGGCGTCGTTGACGTAGCGGCGCACCGCCGAATCCGTCCAGGCGCCGTCGCCGTAACCGTGGAACCGGAGGTGCAGGAACACCAGGTCTGCCACGTCCGAGACGACCGCCTTCGGGTACTTCAGCGCGCGCATGCGCTTGCGCACCATCTTCGCGCCGACGACCTCGTGGTGGTGGAAGCTCACGCCGCCGCCGGGCTCGTGGCGTCGGGTGGCGGGCTTGCCGATGTCGTGCAGCAGCGCCGCCCAGCGCAGGACGAGGTCGGGATCGCCGTCCTCGAGGTCGATCGCCTGCTTCAGCACGGTCAGCGAGTGCTGGTAGACGTCCTTGTGCTGGTGGTGCTCGTCGATGGTCAGCTTCATGCCGGGGATCTCCGGCATGATGTGCTCGGCCAGCCCGGTCTCGACCATCGCGTCGATGGCCTCGAGCGGGTGCTCGCCGCAGATCAGCTTGTCGAGTTCGGCGCGGACGCGTTCGGCGGTGATGCGCTCGATCTCGTCGTTCATCTCGGTGATCGCCTGCCACACGCGGGGAGCGAGCTCGAAGCCGAGCTGGGAGATGAAGCGGACGGCGCGCAGCATGCGCAGCGGGTCGTCGCCGAAGGACTGCTCCGGCGTCGCCGGCGTGTCGATGACGCCGGCGAGCAGCGCGCTCATGCCGTCGAGGGGATCGCAGAAGTCCTCGGCGCCCTTCGGGCCGATCCGGACCGCCATCGCGTTGACCGTGAAGTCGCGCCGCACCAGGTCGTCTTCGAGGGTGTCGCCGAAGGTGACCTCCGGGTTGCGGCTCACCTGGTCGTAGGTGTCGGCGCGGAAGGTCGTGATCTCGATGAGGTGTTCGCCCTTGCGGACCCCGACGGTCCCGAACTCGATGCCGACGTCCCAGAACGCGTCGGCCCACCCCTTCAGCAGACGCGTGACCTGTTCGGGGCGCGCGTCGGTGGTGAAGTCGAGGTCGTTGCCCAGGCGGCCGAGCACGGCGTCGCGCACCGAACCGCCGACCAGGTACAACTCGTGGCCCGCCGACGCGAAGAGCTCACCGAGGGGAGCCAGGACGTCGTCGAGCTCCCGGAGCGCGATCGCCGCGGCGGCCAGCAGCCGCACCCTGCGGTCCGGATCCGACGCCGCCGGTCGTGCATCCGACGGAGAAGAGTCATTCACGGCTTGTCACCCTACCGTCGTCGACCTCGCCACCAAGACGCCCTGGACGGCTCCGGCACGCGACCGCGTCCTCGGTGGTCGCCGTGTCCGGTCCCGCACGGCGGACCATCCGCCCGCGCGCGGTTTCCACATCCGCGCCGTACTAGTAGGCGTCCGGGCAAACAGCAGGTGACCAGCCGCTAGCATCGTGGAGTGTCCACCGATTCCTCGACCAACCCTTCAGACGTGAGTGACGTCTCGTCGGGTTCGCGTGGCGAAAACGGCGGACAAGCAGGTCAGAGCGCATCCGCCCAGGGGCGACGGACGCGGCGGGGCCGTCGTCGGCGAGGCCGGCGCAAGGGCGACGGACGCGCGAACACCACCAACGGTCGCACCGTCGACCCGAAACAGCCCGCTCACGCGAAGAAGCCGGGCGGCGGCCGCTCCGATCAGGCCGATCACAAGGCCGGCGCCCACAAGCAGGGCGGCCCCGGAGCCGCGCCCGCGCCGCACAAGCAGCACAACCCGGCGTCGCAGCCCGCTCCCACGACCGGCCGCCCGACCCCGAACGACCTCGTCCGCGCCCGGACGAACGACCCCGCGCGCCCGGATCCGGTCGAGGCGGAATCGGTGGAGAAGCTCCCGGTCGATCCCGACCGCGCGCGCCCGCGGGTGACGCCGCCCAAGCCGTCCGACATGGCGGCGGTCCCAGCGACCATCACCACCAAGGGCCTCGCCAAGAGCGGATCCAAGGCCGCGGGCAAGGGCAGGCGTCGGGGACGGCCCGAAAGCCCGGGCGGCGAACGCTCCACCGACAAGCTGCGCACCGTGCGCGAGACCTCGGCCGGCGGCCTGGTCATCTCCGACCTCGGACTGCCGATCGACGAGCTGTCCGCAGCTCTCATCGGACGGGTGGACCGTCGCGGCCGGATGATGTGGTCGCTGCCCAAGGGCCACATCGAGACCGGCGAGACCGCCGAGCAGACCGCGATCCGAGAGGTCGAGGAGGAGACCGGCATCCAGGGCACCGTCGTGGCGCCGCTCGGCAAGATCGACTACTGGTTCGTCAGCGAGGGCCGCCGCATCCACAAGACGGTGCACCACTATCTGCTGCGGTGCGTCGGCGGCGAACTCTCCGACGCCGACTACGAGGTCAGCGAGGTCGCGTGGGTGCCGTTGTCCGAGTTGCCCCGTCGTCTCACGTACTCTGACGAACGGCGACTCGCCCGGATGGCCCGCGGTGTGATCGCCGAGCTCGCCGCCGACCCGAACCGGCTGGCCCAGTCCGAGGCCGAGAGCATTCGCACCGAACCCAACGCCTATGAGAAAGCCGCCGCCGCGCGCAACCAGCGTCGCAACGAGCCACTGCCCCCGGCTCGTCCGCGCCGGCGCCGGCGCCGTCCCCGTCGGCCCGCGGCGGGCGATGGCTGAGTCCCGGCTGAGGGTCGCCACCGCACTCGCCGCCGTCCTGGGCGTGCTCGTTCTCCTCATGCTGCCCGCGACGGCCGGGCCGGCCTCCGCGGCCCCCGAGACCACCACCTCCGGTCCGGCGGGTTCCGACGCCGAGGCCCCGTCGCGGTTCGCGCGCATCGACATCGACTCGATGACGCCGTCGATCGTCACCACGACGAGCCGCCCGGTGGTCAGCGTCAGCGGACGCGTGGAGAACATCGGCGACCGCTCGATCAGCAACCTGACCATCCGGCTCGAACGCGGCGACCCGATCGCGTCCGCGTCCGGACTGCGCACCGAGCTCGCCGACGACGACCCGGCGGTCGCGGTCGCCGGGCCCTTCGAGGAACTCACCGACTCCCTCGAGCCCGGCGAGAGCATCCAGTTCCAGATGTCGATGCCGCTGTCGGACGGGCCCGACGCCACCGTGCCGGGACTCGGCATCTCCCGGACCGGCGTCTATCCGGTGCAGGTGAACGTCAACGGCAAGCCGGACTACGGCGGCATCGCGCAGGTCGCCGGGTCGCGGATGCTCCTGCCCGTGTTGTCGCTGCCGCCCGACGAGAACCGCGCGCGTGACTACGTCGACCCGACCGCGGGTGAGGCGGGTCCCGGAGGCGTACCCGGCCTCGGACCGGACGGCTCGGTGTCGGCGAACCTGTCCAGCCCCGCCCGGATGACCCTGCTCTGGCCGCTGGCCGCCCCGCCGCAGCTGGCACCCGGGGTGCTCGGCGGCAACACCGAACCCGTCCGGCTGGTCAGCGACGACCTCGCGCGCTCGCTGAAGGCGGGCGGACGGCTGAGCGAACTGCTCACCGCACTGCAGAGGGTCGTCGGCGCGCCGCCCTCGGAGACCGTCGGTCCCGCCTCGGAGGCCCCGTCGGCCGAGACCTCCGCCGAACGATCCCCGGGAACCGCGCTGCCCGGCTCGGAGAAGCTCGCCGAGAGCATGTGCCTGGCGGTCGATCCCGACCTGCTGGTCACGGTCCGCGCGATGTCGCTCGGGTACGAGGTGTCGGACAATCCGGCCGACCCCACGTCGTCGACGCGACCCGGCACCGGCGCCGAGGCCGCGGCCCGCTGGCTCGACACCCTGCGCTGGACCGCGGGACGGATGTGCGTGGTCGCACTCCCGTTCGCCCAGGCCGACCTGACCTCGCTGGCGCGGATCGGGAACCCCGGCCTCGGCGCGGCCGCACTGCAGACCCCGTCGGACGTCGTGGACGCGATCCTCGGCGTCAAGAGCGTCCGCGGTCTGTCGATCCCCGCGCTCGGCGCGATCGACGCCGCCGGCGCCGGGGTCCTCGAACAGGCGCGGGTCCAGGCGACGGCCGTCGCCTCGAGCTCCCTCACCCCGACCGGCCGCCGCGACCAGTCGGGCCGCTACCGCATCGGCGGCCTCGCCGCCCAGACCTACGAGGCGCCCATCACCGCGGCTTTCGCCGCGCTGGGCACGGTTCCGCGCACACCCGCCCTGACCCCGCCGTCGCAGCGCGTGGATCTCGCCGACGAGTCGATCGGCAGCCGCCGTCAGACCGCGGTGGCCGCACTCGCGTACCCGGCGATCTCCGCGCCGCGCGCCGACCAGCCGGACGACACCGACCGGCGCGAACCGATCGTCGGCCGGTCCGCATTCCTCATGCCGTCGACCTACTGGTCCCCGACGATCGGCGACTCCGAGGCCCTGTTCGCCACCGCCCGCCTGCTGCTGGAGTCCGGTGCGGCCACCCCGACCCCGCTGACCGCCGTCGTCGGCGAGCTCGACGCCGCACGGGAGTCGGCCCGGCTCACCGATCCACCCGGCATCGGACCGGTCGGCCGCGTGGGTTCGGCGCTGACCTCCGAGGCGACCGATGCGATCCGCCGGAACGTCGAGGACAGCTGGCAGTTCGAGGGTGCGCTCATGCGGGCCGCCGACGTGGCGGCGACCCCCGCGCGGTACATGTCGCCGCTGCGGGAGGACCAGTTGCGCGCGATCCGATCGCCGGACAGCGCCGGCTCGGCCGTCTACACGCAACTGCGCCGGCAGCAGGAGGAGCGCATCCGGGCGGTGGCGTCCACCCTGCACCGCATGACGCGTTCGGTGAACATCCTCGATCCCGGCGGGCGGTACACCCTGGCGTCCGAACGCAGTCCGGTGCTGCTAGCGGTCCGCAACGACCTCGCGCTGCCCGTGCGCGCCCGGCTCGGCATCTCCGCCCCCGAGGGCGTCGAGATCGGCGACCTCGGCGTGATCGAGATCCCGGCCCGCGGCACCCGCCAGATCCAGCTGCCCACCCGGGGCGACAGCTCCGAGGCCGTCACCATCGACATCCGGCTGGACACGGTCACCGGCGTGCCGCTCGGCGACCCGATCAGCCTGCAGGTGCACACCAACGCCTACGGCAAGCCGCTCTTCTACATCACGATCGCGGCGGGCGTGGCGCTGATCCTGCTGACCGCACGCCGCCTGTGGCATCGATTCCGCGGCCAGCCCGACCCCGCCGACGCCGACCGCCCGGAGCCCGACGAGCTCGAACGCATGCTGGCCGGGAGCGGGTACCAGGAGCGACGCCGTACCCTTCAAGGCGAGGGTGCTCCACCCGGCGAGGATGCCGGGACCGAGCCCCACGACCCATGACCCACGACGATCCGAGGACGGCGGAAGCAGCACGTGAACTGGAACGATGAGCCGCGGGCACCGCGGCCGGGCACACCCGGAGGGGTGCCGCCCCAGCGTCCGGATCGCGCTGCCCCGCGTCGGGTCCCGCCGAGCCCCGGGCCCCGCCACGAACCCCGTCACGCCCGTGGGTCCGTTCCACCGCCTGCCGCCGGTCCGTCGCCGGATCCCGGTCGTGGACCCGAGGGCGGGGTCCGGGTCGAGCCGCGGGCGGATCGGCCGGGCCGGATCGACGAGACCCGCTACCGCCAACGCCACAGCGGCGAGACCGACGCCGTCGACTCCCGCGCGTCGCGCAACGCCGGCGACGAGGAGGCCTCGCCGACGGGTCTGGCCCGCGACTCCGACTCGAGCATCCTGCGCACCAGCGGCTCGATCGCGATCGCGACCCTGTTCAGCCGGATCACCGGCTTCCTGCGCACCGTCCTTATCCTGGCGATGCTGGGTTCGGGGATCGCCTCGGCCTTCCAGGCCGCCGACGTGCTGCCGAACATGATCGCCGAGGTCGTCCTCGGTGCGGTGCTGACGGCGATCGTCATCCCGCTGCTCGCGCGCGCCGAGGCCGAGGACCCCGACGGCGGACAGGGCTTCATCAACCGGATCTTCACGATCACCGTCGTCGTCCTCGGGACGGCGACGGTCTTCGCGGTGATCGCGGCGCCGGCACTCACCTACATGAACCTCGGCGACGGACAGGTCAACCGGGACCTGTCCACACACCTCGCCTACCTGCTGTTGCCCGAGATCCTCTTCTACGGCCTCTCGGCGCTGTTCATCGCGATCCTCAACGTTCGCGGCCTGTTCAAACCCGGTGCGTGGGCGCCCGTGCTCAACAACGTCGTGCAGATCACGACGCTGGTGCTGTACGCGCTCGTGCCCGGCGAGATCACCCTCAACCCCGTCCGGATGAGCGATCCGCAGCTGCTCGTGCTCGGCGTCGGCTGCACGCTGGGTGTCGTCCTGCAGGCGATGGTCCTGGTCCCGTTCCTGAAGAAGGCGGGCGTGCACCTGCGGCTGGAGTGGGGCATCGACGCGCGCCTGCGCCAGTTCGGCAACATGGCCGTGGCGATCGTCGCGTACGTGGCGCTGCTGCAGGTCGGCCTGGTCGCCACCTACCGGATCGCCTCGTCGGCCGAGGCGTCGGGCGTGTCCATCTACTTCACCCACTGGCAGCTGCTGCAGCTGCCCTACGGCGTGCTCGGCGTGACGATCCTGACCGCGATCATGCCCCGGCTGTCGCGCAACGCCGCCGCCGACAACGCGAAGGCCGTGGTCGACGACCTCTCGCTGGCCACCCGCCTGACGATGGTCGCGCTGGTGCCGGTGGTGTCGTTCATGACGTTCTTCGGACCGGCCATCGCGATCGCGGTGTTCAACTTCGGCCGGTTCGAGGCCGCGGACGCCAACCAGCTGGGTTCGGTGCTCGCGTGGGGCGCGTTCACGCTGATCCCGTACTCGATGACGTTGGTCCAGCTGCGCGTCTTCTACGCGCGGGAGGACGCCTGGACCCCGACGTTCATCGCCCTCGGCATCACCGTGGTCAAGGTCGGCTCGTCGTACCTGGGACCGGTGCTCTTCGACAACCCGTCCAACGTCGTGCGCTGGCTCGCGCTCTCGAACGGCCTCGGGTACCTCGTCGGCGCGATCGTCGGCCACTTCCTGCTGCGCAGTCGCCTCGGCGGCGCACGCATGACGAACGTCGTCCGCACGACGCTGGTGACGTTCGCGGTGTCGATCGGCGTCTCGGCGACGGTGTGGTTCGTCGCGAAGACCACCGGGCTCGACGGGATGATCGGCTGGGCGGGCAAGCTCGGCTCGCTGATCTACCTCGCCCTCACCGCCGCGGTGGTGCTGGCCGTGACCTACGCCGGCCTGGCCGCCGCCCAAGTGCCCGACGTGGTCGCCATCGGCAACTCGGTGCGCCGCGTCCTCGGCCGCTTCATCCCTGCGCTCGCCCCGCCGCCGGAGCCGGAACGCGACCAGTCCCCGGCGATCACAGTTGCATTTCCGCGGGTCTCTGCCGACGAATCGCTCCCGTACTCTGGTCAGGTACAGGTGCTTCGCCGCTTCGACCGGGGAACCGCGACGTGGCAGTCCTACTCGGTACACACCGGTGGTGCCATCGGTGCCGGCCGGGGTCCGCGTCCCATCCCACCGCGCGCACCGGTTCCGCGTGACATCAGATACCGGAGGAAAGGAGTCCGTCGCGTGAGTGACAGCGAGCTCGACACGACTGCAGCCGTCGGGTCGCCCGCCGATTCCGGCCCAGGCAGCACGTCCGGTCATTCCCCCACCGACGTCCAGACTCCCGAGAACCCGGTCCACGCCAACCCCGCCACCGAAGCGACCGGTGCGCCGACGCCGCCCGTCCCGCCGCGCCGCGTGCGTCCGCGCGGACCCCGCCTCGTGCCCGGCGCGGTGGTGGCCGGTGGCCGCTACCGACTCCTCGAGCGGCACGGCGGCTCGCGCGGTCTGCAGTTCTGGCGGGCGCTCGACATCAACCTCGACCGCGAGGTCGCCCTGACCTTCGTCGACGCCGAGCAGCTGGCGCCGCCGCCGGAGCCCGGCCAGGAGATCAGGCCCACCGATCAGGGCCCGCAGGCCGTGCTCACCCGCACCCTGCGACTCGGCCAGATCACCCACGACGGTGTCGCGCGCGTCCTCGACGTCGTGCGCGGCTCGTCGGGCGGCATCGTGGTCGCCGAGTGGGTGCCGGGGTCCTCGCTCGCCGAGGTCGCGCGGACGAAGCCGTCGCCGATCGGTGCGGCGCGGGCCGTGCGTTCGCTGGCCGCGGCCGCCGAGATCGCTCATCGTTCCGGTGGGGCGCTGTCGATCGATCACCCGGACCGCATCCGCATCAGCCACGACGGCAACGCCGTGCTGGCCTTCCCCGGAACACTTGCCGGCGACGACAAGGCCTCCGACGTCCGCGGACTCGGAGCCGTCCTCTACGCGCTGCTGCTGAACCGGTGGACCCTCGACCCGGAGACCGGTTCGCGACTCATCACGACCGACGACGTCACCGAGCCCGTCGGCGGGATCCCGGTGGCCGAGCCCGGAGACGACGGCCGCCCCCGCGAACCCCGCGCCGTCGACCCCGAGATCCCCTTCGAGATCTCCGCCGTGGCCGCCCGCGCACTCGACGGAACCCGCGGCATCCGCACCGCGGCGACGGTCCAGCACGTCCTCGACCAGGCAACCGTCGTCGACCTGAACACGGACATGCTGCCGGCGATCACCGACGCCGACGCGGCTCCTCCGGTCTCGGTGACACCGCGGATCGGCAGCAACGAGGGCTCGCCGAAGCGACGCAACACCGCACTGCTCATCGGTGCCGGGCTGCTCGCGATCTTCGTGGTCATCGCGCTGATCGTCGGGGCGACCAACGTCTTCGGGGGCGATGAGGGCTCCAGCGACATCGACTCGATCATCCCGACCTCGGAGCCGGCTCCGGCCGGTCAGCCGGCACCCGGGGCCGATGCACCCACGGCCGGACCGACCCAGGAGATCCCGCTCCAGGCGGTGAGCGTCCTCGACTTCTCGGCGCAGACCCCGGACAACCCCGCCAACGTGGCGAACGTGATCAGCGGGCAGGTGCCGGTGTGGCAGACCGACAACTATCGGGGCCGGCCCGACTTCGGCGGCCTCAAGCAGGGCCTGGGGCTGATGTTCGATCTCGGCGCCGAGCGTCCGGTGAAGTCGGTGACCATCGACAGCCCGACGCCGGGATTCGATGTGGAGATCCGGACCTCGCCGAGCGCGACGCCCGCCTTCGCCCGCACGACGCCGGTCGCCGCCGCACGTGTCGATTCCGACTCGAAGACCATCGAGCTCGCCGAGCCCGCGACCTCCCGGTACGTGATGGTGTGGATCACCTCGCTGCCGGAGTCGCCGAACGGCGGCTACCAGGCGCAGATCTCCAAGGTCACGATGGAGGGCTGACGAGCTTCTCGTCGGCTCTCCCGGCATCGGTGTCCCGGGACTCGGTCTTCTCGCCGCAGGCCGCCTCGGTGTCGGGGCGGGTGGCGTTCTCGGGCGTCCACCCGGGCGGACCGAGGATGTAGCCGAGGCGTGCGCGCCAGGTGTCGGCGGCCTTCACGTCGCGGGCGATCGACACGTACTCGTGGGTCTCGAGCGTCCAGATGTTGTAGGTGTCGATCGGTTTCGTCAGCCCGTAACGGGGGCGATGGCACTCCGGGGTGAACGAGCCGAAGATCCGGTCGAAGATGATGAACACGCCACCGTAGTTGCGGTCGAGGTACTCCGGGTCCGAGCCGTGGTGGACGCGGTGATGCGACGGGGTGTTGAACACGAATTCGAAAGGCGCCCACATCTTCCCAATGTGCTCGGTGTGAATCCAGAACTGGTAGATCAGATTCAGCGAGTAGGCGAAGAAGACCAGGGCGGGCGGTACGCCCAACAGGGGGAGCGGCAGCCACATCACGATGGCGGCGCTGATGTTCCACTTCTGCCGCAGCGCGGTCGCGAAGTTGAAGTACTCGCTGGAGTGGTGCGCCTGATGCGTGGCCCACACGATTCGGACGCGGTGCGAGATCCGGTGGGTCCAGTAGTAGAGGAAGTCCACGCCGACGAAGGCGATCACCCACGAGTACCACTTGTCCATCGGCAGGTGCCACGGCGCGAGGTAGGCGAAGATCGCGGTGTAGGCGAGGAGGCCGAGAATCTTCCAGAACGCACTGGTGAAAATCGAGACGACGCCCATCAGCACGCTGGCCCGGGCATCCCGGGTCTCGTAGGCGCCGGGTGCGGGCCCATCCTTCTCGTGGTCGTCGTGCTCGAGTTTCGCCGCGGCGAACCACTCGATCGCCAGCATGGTCAAGAAGAAGGGGATCGCGAGCACGGTCGGCTCGCGCATGGGATCCGGCAGCAGCTCCAGCACCGTCCACACCTCTCGAACTATCTGACACGGGGGCATGTCAGTTTGGTTCTGACAAGCTATCGTGTCAGAAGTCGTCCTGTAAAGAGTTCGCTCGACGGAGAGCAGTCCGTCGTCGGAGGGGAGTACCCGTGGTCGTGCCGACATCCGCCAGCTCGGAGACGGCCACGACCGCGTCGACCCCGGCATCGGCGCCGACCGACACATCGAGCCGCGGGCGGCGGTACGGGGGAGTAGACCCGGACGAACGCCGGGCCCGCCGGCGCAGTGCACTCGTCGCCGGCGGCCTGGAGGTGTTCGGGACCGAGGGATACGCGCGGGCCTCGGTGAAGAGCATCTGCGAGCAGGCGGGCCTCACCCAGCGGTACTTCTACGAATCCTTCTCCGACCGCGCCGATCTCCTCGTCGCGGTATACGACGACTGCGTCCGGCACGCACGAAAGGCGACGCTGGCCGCCGCCGCGGAATTTCTCGACGGTGAGGCCGACCTCGGCGACGTCGAGGCGGGCATCGAGCCGACACGTATCCCGGAGGCGGCGCGCGCCACGCTCGGCGCGTTCATGCACGCCCTCGCCGACGACAGCCGACGTGCCCGGGTGATGCTGGTCGAGGTCGTGGGTGTCTCACCCGAGATCGAACGGGTCCGGATGCGTGCGATCCACGACTGGGCCGATCTCGTCCTCACCCTCGCCCGGGGGAATCGTCCGCCGACCTCCAAGCAGCGTCTGGCTTCGGTCGGACTCGTCGGCGCGGTGACCCAGCTGATGGTCGATTGGTACGTCGCCGGACAAGGTGAATCGGACATCGCCCGTGAGCCTCTCGACGACGTCCTCGACGTCTGCGTCGAACTGTTCGTCGCCGCACACGGCCGCTTGCTGACCTGACGCCGGGTGTCGTTCACCGGCTGTCCTGACCCGGGACGCCCTCGCCCGGTGCACGACATGGGTGCAGATCTTTGTGATCGAAACATCACTCCGTGCAACGGATTTGAAAGTTGAACGGGAGACGCTCCGCGAGGCCGACGGACACGAAGGACCCCGTCGTATCTCGCCGATAGTGCTGATCCTCGTTCTGACAACACGTTTCAGGATCGCGATGACTCCTGTGCGATCCACGATGTCGGCTGGACCACCCGCCGGTCGTAGATCGACAGCTCGATCATGTGCCGACAGCCGATTTTCGTCGCGATGTCGATGATCACGGCGTAGTCGATGTGCAGCGGACGAAATACACAGCACCAGAGTGGTTTTCGGCGCGCGAACCGGACCCGGGTGCGAAACTACGACGTGCGATACCAGCCGCTCGCGCGACCGGCGGTTCGATCCGCCGGCACGGGAACCCGAACCACGACGTTCGCGAATGGAATCCACCGCGTCGAGTCCGCCGACGAGATCTCCCGCCGCCGAGGCCGCTCGCTGCCGAGCGGATGTCACGCCACGGAATGTGTTCGGCAGGATCGTCGCGACACCGTGAAAGGCACCGCGGAGATGGCTAGCCACGAAGGCCATACAGTCGTCTTCGAACACCCCATGTCCCCAGAATCGGTGACACCATAACCGAGGGCATCGCGTCGATGGCTTTGCGGCAGAACGTTGTCCACACTTCTGCCGCCATTGTTCACAATCGGTCGCGTGTCGCCGGCCGCCCTGACTTCTCGGTTAGTCTCAGCGAATGGCCGGGGGGACAGAAGCAGTGGATCTGCGCACCGACGAGCAATTGCTACGCGCTCACGCAGCGGGCGATCAACACGCATTCACCGATCTGATCAACCGGCATATCGACTATCTCTGGTCGGTCGCCCTCCGGACCAGTCGCAACCCGGAGGACGCGGCCGACGGGCTGCAGGATGCGCTGCTCGCCGCCCACCGCACGGCGGCCGACTTCCGGTCCGACGCGAAGGTCACGAGCTGGCTGCACCGCATCGTGGTGAACGCCTGTCTCGACCGGATCCGGCGCAACAACTCCCGCCGGACGATCCCGCTGCCGGAGTGGGATGACCTGTCGATCGCCGACCCCACCGACGAGATCTCGTCCATCGATCTGTCGGTGTCCATCGGACGGGCGTTGCACGTGCTCCCGGAGGGGCAGCGCCAGGCGATCGTCGCCGTCGACATCGAAGGTTACTCGGTGGCCGAGGCCGCGACAATGCTCGGCGTGGCCGAGGGAACCATCAAGAGCCGATGCGCCCGCGGGCGTCTCCGGCTGGCGCAGGTGCTCGGACATCTGCGAGCACCGGACAACTCGTAATCTTCTCCGCTACAGAAAATTCCGCGAAAACGCAGATTCCAGGGAACCGGATCGGCACCGCGTGCGTCCAAGTACCGAGAACACACCGACGAGCCACCGCCGCCCGAATCCGGAATGGAAGACTGAGACCATGACCCCGCGGGGAACTGACGACGCCGACTTCGGTGAACGACCCGAGCCCCCGTACTCGGCGGAGACACTCGCCGACTTCCACGCCGGACTACTGTCCGCGCGAGCTGCCGAGCACATCCGCTCTCGGATCCAGGACGATCCCGAGGCCCAGCGGATCCTGGCGGCGCTCGACCGGACCGTCGACGACCTGAGAGGCCTGCCGCCCGAACCGGCCTCCATCCCTGACTCGGTGCGCTCCGGCATCCAGGCGACCCTGTCCTCTCTGCCCGCATGTCCACAGGGCACGACTCCCGCGCCCGAGGCCATCCCGGCACCCGTCGACCTCGATACCCGACGGCGCAGCCGCGTCCTGTCGATGCTGCTCGCGGCTGCCGCGGTCGTGGTCGTCGCCGCGGGCACGTTCGGCCTCGTCCGCCAGATGTCGCCGACCACCGACCCGGCACCATCCACCCTGGCCCAGCCCACCTCACCCGCAGACACGCTCGACCCGGGTTCCTCGGCCTCGGCGCTGTCGGTGATCGGACGCCAGGACGGCGCTCCATTCGGTTCGGTCGCCGCGCTCCGGCGCTGCACCGCCGCCCACCTCGTCCCCGCCCAGGTCGCCGTCGTCGGCTCCGGGCAGATCACCTACCAGGGCAGACCCGCCGCGGCGATCCTGCTGTCGACCGGTGTGGCAGGCCTGTTCGACGCGCTCATCGTCGGACTCGACTGCGACACCGACACCCCGTCGCTGCTGGCGCGCGGAACCATCGGCGGCTGACGCTTGGCCCGACCGCATCGACCAGGCAATACTTTCGGTCGCCACTGCGCGTAAGCTGCGTCACCACGCTGCACGGGCCCGCCCTGACCGGGAACATCTCCGCATAGTCTTGTGTTGAAGCAGCGTGACCGCGCCGGTACGTCCGGCGTATCCCGCACATCCCACCAGCACGGAGGACGTATGAGCCAGGCAGAGACCCCGCAGATCCACGAACTGATCATCATCGGATCGGGTCCTGCCGGGTACACCGCGGCGATCTACGCCGCGCGCGCCGAACTCTCGCCCATCGTCTTCGAGGGGACCCAGTTCGGCGGCGCGCTGATGACGACCACCGAGGTCGAGAACTTTCCCGGCTTCCGCAACGGCATCCAGGGTCCCGAACTCATGGACGAGATGCGTGAGCAGGCCATTCGCTTCGGCGCGGACCTGCGCATGGAGGACGTCGACACCGTCCGCCTCGAGGGCGACATCAAGGAGGTCGAGGTCGGCGGCGAGGTGTTCCGCGCCCGTGCGGTGATCCTCGCCATGGGTGCCGCGGCCCGCTACCTGGGGGTCGAGGGCGAGCAGGAACTGCTCGGCCGCGGCGTCTCCGCCTGCGCGACCTGCGACGGCTTCTTCTTCAAGGACCAGGACATCGCCGTCATCGGTGGTGGCGACTCGGCGATGGAGGAGGCCACCTTCCTCACCAAGTTCGCCCGCAGCGTCACCCTGATCCACCGCCGCGACGAGTTCCGCGCGTCGAAGATCATGCTCGAACGCGCACGCGCCAACGAGAAGATCCGCTTCGTGACCAACGCCGCGGTGCGGAAGGTGATCGGTGACGGCTCCGTCCAGGGTCTCGAGATCGAGGACACCCGCACCGGCGAGGTCAGCACGCTGGACGTGACCGGCATGTTCGTCGCGATCGGTCACGATCCGCGCAGCGAGCTCGTCCGCGGACAGGTCGAGCTCGACGACGCCGGCTACGTTGTCGTGCGGGGCCGTACCACCTACACCTCGCTGCCCGGCGTGTTCGCAGCCGGTGATCTGGTCGACCACACCTACCGCCAGGCGATCACCGCCGCAGGCAGCGGTTGTTCGGCGGCCATCGACGCCGAGCGTTGGCTCGCCGAGCAGGGGGAGGCGCCGGCCCACACCGTCGATTCCGAGGCCGCGTCGGTCTCCGATGTCGACTCGGTCCAGGCCCCTGCCTGACCCGTCCCGACCAGACTTCTTCGAACTTTCCTCGTCCACCAAGGAGGACACATCATGGGTGCACACACCGTCGTCGTGAACGACACCACGTTCAAGGACACCGTCCTGAACGCCGACAAGCCGGTCCTCGTCGACTTCTGGGCGACCTGGTGCGGCCCGTGCCGCATGGTCGCGCCGGTTCTCGAGGAGATCGCGCGTGATCACGGCGACAAGCTGACCGTCGCCAAGCTCGACGTGGACGAGAGTCCCGCCACTGCCCGCGACTTCCAGATCATGTCGATCCCGACCATGATCCTGTTCGAGAAGGGTCAGCCGGTGAAGACGATCGTGGGCGCCAAGGGCAAGGCCGCACTTCTTCGCGAACTCGACTCGGTGGTCGGCAAGACCGCCTGACCTGCAGAGCTCATCACTTCGACGACGAGAGTCCGACGGGTGAACGACCTGGTCGTCCGCCCGCGGGCTCTCGTCGTTGGTAGTCTCGGCCCGGGTCTCACCCGTCGGGGGCGTATCTCCGGCGTCACTGCTGTCGCTCGGCGGTGAGTTTGGTGTAGTGAACTTCAGCTGAGACAATTCTGGCTGATACCGACCGGTGCCGCCGACGCGGACCACCGGACCTCGCGTGCAGGAGATATCTGCGGCGAACGTATGAGGGGTGACGACATGCCATTATTCCGACTCGGGGATCACGGCTCGGCAGTTGCCGAGATCCGCGCAATCCTGGTCGGGCTCGGACTGTTGCCCGAAGGTGAAAGAGACGTCTTCGACGACGAGTGTGACCGTGCCATCCGTGCGTTCCAGCAGCAGCGCGGCCTGATCGTCGACGGGATCGTCGGTCCCCAGACCTACCGGGTCCTGCGCGAGGCGTCCTACCGTCTCGGCGCCCGTGTGCTCTCGTACCAGCTCTCGGCACCGATGGTCGGTGACGATGTCGCCACCCTGCAGAGTCGTCTCCAGAACCTCGGCTACTACACGTCGCTCGTCGACGGCATCTTCGGCCCCAACACCCACAACGCGGTCTGTCTGTATCAGAGCGAGTACGGCCTCGCGTCCGACGGCATCTGCGGACCGGCCACGCTCCGCTCCCTCGAGCGCCTGGGCACCCGGGTGACCGGCGGGTCGCCGTACGCCATCCGCCAGGAAGAAAAGGTCCGCCGTTCCGGCCCCCAGCTGTCCGGCAAGCGGATCCTCATCGATCCCGGCTCGGGCGGGCTGCACCCGCTGTCTACTGGCGAGCTCGCCGAACGCGAGTCGGATCTGCTGTGGGATCTCGGCGCCCGCCTCGAGGGACGGATGTCCGCCGCCGGCATGCAGACGTTCCTGTCACATGACGGCCGCGGTCGTCCCACGGACAACGAACGTGCTCGCGTCGCCAACCTCATGGACGCGGATCTGATGATCTCGCTGCGCTGCGCGCACTACAAGAACGAGCGCGCCAACGGCGTCGCCAGCTTCTACTTCGGGAACAACCACAACTCGTACTCGACCATCGGGCGCAATCTCGCCGGATTCATCCAGCGCGAGATCGTCGCCCGCACACCGCTGACCGACTGCCGTACCCACGAACGGACGTGGGATGTCTTGCGGCTCACCAGAATGCCCGTCGCGCTCATCGACGTCGGGTACATCACCAATCCGCGCGACGCGGCGATCCTCGCTGATTCGGACTGGCGCAACGTGATCGCCGATGCGATTCTGGTCGCGGTGAAGCGCCTGTACCTGCTCGATCAGGACGATCGCCCTACTGGCACTTACACTTTCGCGGAACTACTGGCCGCGGAGAACGCCTCGCACTGACCCGCGGCCGTCCCGCGCCCACCGGGACCGCCGTGCGCTCTCGGCTGGTCAGCTCGATCTCGGCCATGATCACCAGCTTCTCCAGCGCGCTCTCGACTTCGAACTTCCAGCCGAGACCCGCATCGAGTTCCAGACGGAATCGCGGGAACCTCGGATGCGATGCCACGACATCGAATCCGGAATCCTTCAGGAACGCCGCGTCGATCATGCATTCCGGGCAGAGATCGGACCTCGGACCCTCCAGGATCTCGCGAGCCACCTCGATGATGACCTGATCGGTCCAGAAGTCGAGGTCGGGGAGAGCACCTGTACTGGTGAAGCTCGTAGACGAGATGGAGACATTTTCGACCGAGGCCGATTCGCCCGTCCCGGGGTCGTCGGCGGTACCGGCGTCGGAACCCCCACGCACCAGGCCGAACGACTCCACTGCTCGCACACCGCGGCGGATGAGGTCACCGACCACGGCGTCGAGCAGGATCGGTGCCACCTCCTCATGACCCGGCTCCGTACGAAGACTGGTGAGCAAGACCGCGTCGGGGCTCACCGGGGATGTGGGGAAGTACTGCGACCGTGGCACCCGGCCGGGAGGTGCATAGAACGCAGTTCCGACGACCGCGTTGGTCGTCGACTCGATTGCCACCTGCCCGCACGCGCCCCACTCGAGGAGCAGACCGGAGAACCACGCCTCCTTGTCGAACTCGCTCTCGTACGGAGCTCCGTCGGTGGCCGGCTCGACCTCCCAGAAGACACAACGGCGAGTGTGCTGGGGTAGGGACTCGAAGGATCCGAGTTCCAGGCGCACGATCGACACGCTCATGTCAGCGAACTCCGGCCCGACAGCACGACGCTACGAAAGTCATTGCGTTGCAACCGTTCTGGGCGTACCAGCGGGTGCCGGGTCCATCTATCGTCACAGTGACATTACTTCCGCGTGTGCCTGGTTGGAGAAACCTCGCCGTGAGATCACTTCTTCGGGTTGATGAACTCGACGATGCGCTCCAAGTCATCGACCGACCCGAACTCCACGACGATCTTCCCCTTCCTCTTCCCAAGACTGACTGTAACCCGGGTGTCCAGGGTGTCGGAGAGTCGCTCGGCGAGGTCTTGCAGGCCGGGCATCTGCATCGGCTTGCGCTTCTGGGCCGGCGACTTGGCCTCGGGACCGTCACCGCGGTTCATCAGGGTGACCGCCTCCTCGGTCGCCCGGACGGACAGGCCCTCGGCGACGATGCGGGCCGCGAGAGCCTCCTGCGCCTCGCTTCCCGCGTCCAGAGCAAGCAGGGCACGGGCATGACCCGCAGACAACACACCGGCCGCGACGCGTCGCTGGACCGGGATCGGCAGCTTCAGCAGCCGGATCATGTTGGTGATGAGCGGCCGCGACCGTCCGATCTTCGCGGCGAGTTCCTCGTGGGTGACCCCGAACTCCTCGAGCAGCTGCTGGTACGCGGCAGCCTCTTCGAGGGGATTCAGCTGTGCCCGGTGAATGTTCTCCAGCAGCGCATCGCGTAGGAGGTCGCCGTCGGGAGTCTCACGGACGATCGCGGGGATGGCGTCGAGGCCGACCTCTTGGCTCGCACGCCAGCGACGCTCGCCCATGATGATCTGGTACTTGATGCCCTCCGGAGTCGGCTCCTTCAGGCGGCGCACCACGATCGGCTGCATGAGGCCGAACTCGCGGATCGAGTGGACGAGCTCGGCCATCTGCTCGTCGTCGAAGACGGTGCGCGGCTGCTTCGGGTTCGGCTGGATCTCCGCCGGCGGGATCTCGCGATACACCGCACCGGTCTCCTCGGCCGACAGGGGAGTGGTGGCCGTGGGCGCATCGGTCGTCGGTGCGGCGGCACCATTCGCCGTTGCACTCTTGCCCCCGATGACGACGTCGGCAGCCGCATTCCCGAGACGCGGAGCGTTGCTCTGATCCTCCGTCGGACCGGTCGGGATGAGGGCCGCCAGTCCGCGACCGAGTCCGCCACGCCGCGTCGCAGTGTCTCGTTGACTCATGCCTCTACCTCCACTCGGAACAGCAAGACCGGGGTGAACTGAAGTCTCGGACGCATCGGCTCATCGCTCATGCCGAGGTCTCCGAGGCGCCGCGCAGAGCGAGCTCACGTGCGGCGTCGAGGTAACTCATCGCGCCACGTGAACCGGGGTCGTACTCGATGATGGTCATCCCGTATCCGGGCGCCTCCGACACCTTGACGCTGCGCGGAATGATCGTGCTGAGCACCTTGTCGCCGAAGTGGCTACGCACTTCCTCGGCCACCTGATCGGCAAGCTTGGTCCGGCCGTCGTACATCGTGAGGATGATCGTGGAGACATGGAGTTCGCGGTTGAGGTGCGCCTGGACGAGCTCGATGTTCCGTAGAAGCTGACCGACACCTTCCAGCGCGTAGTACTCGCACTGAATGGGGATCAGAACCTCACGCGCGGCAACCATCGCGTTGACCGTCAGCAGCCCCAGCGACGGCGGGCAGTCGATGAACACGTAGTCGATCTCGTACTCGGCGAGAAGCTCGTCCGAGAGGGCATTCCGAAGTCGGTTCTCGCGGGCGACGAGGGACACGAGCTCGATCTCCGCGCCGGCCAGGTCGAGCGTCGCCGGCACGCAGTAGAGCCCCTTCTGGCTTGGGGACTCCTGGATGGCCTCCCTCAGCGTCACCTCGCCGAGGAGTAGTTCGTAGACCGACGCGATGTCCTGCGCACGATGGTCGATCCCGAGCGCGGTACTGGCGTTGCCCTGGGGATCGAGGTCCACGACCAGAACACGGAGACCGCGGAGCGCGAGGCCTGCCGCGAGGTTGACCGCTGTCGTGGTCTTGCCGACGCCGCCCTTCTGGTTCGCGACGGTCATGATGCGGGTGTGAGCGGGGCGGGGGAGTTGCCCCGCGCCACCGGGAGTCAGCACCTGGCTCGCACGGGCGGCCGCCATCGCGATGGGGGTGTCGGCGTACGTTTCGTCGGCGATCGGCGAGCCTCCGGTGGTCGTCGTTTCACGTGAAACTTTCCGGGCTTTGTCGACCACGCGGGCACTCCTTTGACCGACCAGATGGGCGTGAGGGTCGTCGGTTCCGGCAGTGGTGGCGCCGGCTTCGACGGTTGCAGAATCGTCCACGGGGGCGGGCTGGGCCGTGCCTCCGGAACGCTTCTTATTCTGCGCCTTGCGCGGACTCCACACCAATTCGGATCTCCTCTGTGCGCGCCGTCTTCGGGCCGAACCCAGACGGATGGGTCTGTCGGTGTCGGTCAGCGCCGACGCGACTTCTTGGATCGGACGGCTTCGGTCTTCGTGCCGATGACGACCGTGGTCGGCGTCTCCAACGATTCACCGCAGGTTGCCACCCGTAGATCGGTGATCCCGGTACGCCCGACAACTGCACGATCGCGCTCGATCTCGTCTGCCGCCGATGACCCCTTGATGGCGATCATCTCGCCGCCGGCGGCCACGAGGGGAGCGCACCACTTCGCCAGACGTTCCAGCGGAGCCACCGCGCGGGACGTGACGACTTCTGCAGTTCCCACCTCGGAACGAACCGCCTTCTCTTCTGCTCGCCCCCGGACGACACGAACGTTCGTCAACCCGAGCGCTTCGACGGTCCGCTCGAGGAACGTACTCCGACGGAGCAACGGCTCGATCAGGGTGATCTCCAGGTCTGGCCGGGCAATCGCGAGAGGCACACCTGGGAGGCCCGCCCCGCTACCGATGTCGAAGACGTTGACGCCGTCGGGGATCAGTTCGGCTACGACCGCACAATTGAGAATGTGACGATCCCACAGTCGCGGCACCTCTCGGGGTCCGATCAAACCGTGGTCGATGCCGTCAGTCGCGAGAATGCGCCAGTACCCTTCAGCCAACTCCAGTCGGTCACCGAAGACGCCTCGGGCACTACCCGGCGGAACCTGCAATGCGTCAAGGTCGGAATGGTCTTCGGGTTGAGCGTCTGCCGACACCGGGCCTCCGTTTCTGATCGGGGTCAGACTCTAGTGTTTCACGTGGAACCGACGGCTCCACAGGGTCCGTCCAGATCCGCACGGAACGGCACTGTTTCACGTGAAACACACGGATGTAAGACGCACCGGTTGAGGACTCGGTTCCGAGACAAGGATCGACAGAGCGCGGAATCCACCTGCCCGATCAGGCCGCTCGAACGTCGTCATCTCGGCCACCCTCGGCATCCCATCTCGATGGTTTTGCCGGCGACACGTCCCACCGCACATTGCTGAATCGACCGCAGTCGCGTGGGACCCGGACCCGTCACTCAGGAGAGTTCTGCCGAGCACGCTCTTCACATCCAAGCCCAGCACACCGACCGAGTCCTTTCCTCGACTATCTGAACCTCAGCCCGGCCGACGTCGGCCGGTACCCAGTGGGCGCACCTCGGCATCGGGGACAACAGGCGACGCGGGAGCCTTGCCGAGCACCCTCCGGTCCGTGCACCACGGTGCGTCAGTGAACGCTGCGAGGGAAACCACCGCGCCGGCAACTCGGCGCAGCCACCCCCGCTTGCACAGCCTGCCCGTCGACGAATCGGTCCCCGGCTCTATCAGTCGGGTAGGGGAGCTCCCGCTCCGGAACCGTGATGCCGGCGATCTCAGGCGCTCGCCGCGGAGTAGGTGCTCGCGCGATCGGCAAGACAGGCCCGTGCGTCAAGGAGAGCCCGCCGGCGTGGGACCGAGCGAGCAGACTTGGCCACTACTGTCACGCGACGGCACGAGAGCCTGCGTGCCCTCCGCGGTAAGCGACCGGCATTCGGTACCGCCCGCGTCGGAGCCGGCGACCAGAGCGCCCGGCGCACCCTGGCACGGGAAAGCCGAGTCGTACGGCGCCTCATGGGCTACATCTGCGTCGTCTCGACCCGACCGGCTACAGCAGTGGGGAACCCGGACCGAGCATGTCCGTCCGAGACACGCGGACAGGAGATGTGCTTCGGTCGCGAGCCGACACCCACAGGACGGCAGCGGCGGAACCGCGCGCTGGTCCGCGCTTCTGGTACCACGCGATCGGCGCCGAGGCATAACCGTTCGGGCCGACGGTGATGGCAGCGCGCAGCGCGCAGCAGTCGTGGCAGGGCTCGAAGTTCACCCGTCCTCTATCCCGGTTCCGCCGACTCTGCGATCTCCTGACCTATCTGCTGTCCGCCTGCCACGTGTCGGCACCATGCACTGGAACAGACTCACCCACCGGCAAGGGCGGGTGTTCCCGTCGGCCACAGCGGACGACGCGTAAGTCTTCGGCCGGGCGACGAACCGTCCACGAACGTGACAGCAACCTTCGTGCACCTACTTACACCGATGTGTTTCACGTGAAACACAGACCGAATTCTCCCGGGACGGCCCACTCGACCGGGGGAGGGGAGACCCCGGCCCGACAGCTCACCGAACCCCGCCTCAGTCGCCACTCACGCCGCCTGCTGAATACCCCGCTGGACCATCGGCGGGCTTCGACTCATGAAGACACCCACCGACGGGGCCCCGGCCAACCGAGCACCAACCGACCCCGGCACCGTCCGAACCGCCTCTCGAACCCCAGACCAGGGGAGCGGTAGCCCACCACCGCCTTCCCGGTAGTCTCGGGCAGTCGGTGGTCGTACTGCCCATGCCTCACGCCCCGTCGATGCACCACGGTTGACACCAGGATCCGCTCGACCCGCGCACACCACTCCGCACCGCCCCATACCGCCCCCAGGGAGACACGACCGGACGCCCGCGCGTCCGGGCAATCGACGTCGCGCACGCTCGGCGTCGGTCATCGAGACGGAACCCACCGGCGCCGTCATCTTCGGGCAGGGCGAACCTCCGAGTCGCGGCCCGCAACCGACCGCATCCCGCGACCGTTCGTGCGGACCAGTCTGTCGAATGTCCCTCAGATCGGCTTCGCTTCCACCGGGACTGCCACGCGTTGACCGGTCCAAGAGTCACGACTTCACGGGACATCATCCTCGAGCCGAGGCCCTCGGGTATCGAAGGTCGGCCGATCTCTGTCGCCCAACATCCACACCGTTTCAACGGCAGCGGTGTCGCTGTGCCGCCGCGAGAGAAGCGGCCCGCCGCCGTCGCCGGGGT
>Ga0164243_10002280_pt1 | contig 31955 bp, 32 predicted proteins | sample OricompcompostOP_FD_108781 | JGI IMG/M metagenome (GOLD analysis project Ga0164243, IMG submission 108781) | Organic Plus compost microbial communities from Emeryville, California, USA - Original compost - Organic plus compost (OP) | ecosystem: Engineered > Solid waste > Mixed feedstock >... | reverse complement strand
GTCAAGCCGTCGCGGCTCGTCGACTCGATGCGCACGGCGATGTCCACGGGCGCGTACGGCACCGTATGGGAGACGTTGCGGCACACCCTGCCGGTGCTGCTGGCGGACGTCGCGGCCGGCGCGGCGACGGCTCCGCCGCGGGGGCTCGCGGATCTGCTGGCCGCCGCGGCGGAGTGCGCGGAGCGGACCGGGGCGCGCGGGGAGGTGGCGCATCTGGCGCACACCGCCGACCGGCGGGGGCAGTCCCGGCTGGTCGGGCAGGCACGGAGGCTGCGCGCGGCGCTGACGGCCGAGCTGGCCGCGTGAACTCCCGCCGCACCACAGGTACTTGACAAGAAAATAGTAGAAACGGGGACAAGGTGGGTCTTTACCGCCCGGTCACATAACGTTCGTGATCACGCAACACCGTTCCTTCACAGTGGCTGCATGAGCCGAGACATATGTGATGTGACGCGTGCGAAGAACGGCCGCCCGGTGCACGCAGGGCGGCGCGACGCCGTACGCCTCGCCGCCCTGCTGACGACGGCGGCCGTGACGGCCGTCGTGACCCATCTGCTGGGCCGCGGTTCCGACGCCTGGCCCCTCCTCCTCGCCACGGCGTTGCTCGCCGCGGCGGCGACGCTGCTGGTGGCGGCGGGTGTCCGCGCACGGTGGACACGCCGCCACGGCCACGCACCGCCTTCGAGCGATACCGGTGCCCGGCCGCGCTCACCCCAGCGCGCCGGGCACCCCGAGCCGGACACCCACCCGGCCGAGGCCGCGTCGCGGCCGCGCGCGGAGAGCGTCCTGTGGCGGATGCGGACGACGGTGAAGGACGAGCCGGGCTCCCTGGCCTCGCTGTGCACGGCGCTCGCGCGGCTCGGCGTGGACATCCTCAGCCTCCAGACGCATCCGCTCGCCGAGGGCACGGTGGACGAGTTCCTGCTGCGGGCGCCGGGGGATGTGGACGGGGACGGTCTGGTCGGCGCGGTGGCGGGGGCCGGTGGCACCCGGACCTGGATCGAACGGGCCGACACCCACGACCTGGTCGACGCCCCGACCCGTGTCCTGGGCCTCGCCACCCGCACGGCGCTCGACGCGGCGGAACTTCCGCTGGCACTGCGGCAGTTGCTGGGCCGGTGCACCATCCGCCAGCTGCCCGGCACGCCTGTCACGGGAGGCCGGGGGCCCGCGCCGGTGCCCGTGGAGGGCGTACTGGAGGAGACCGTGATGCGGCTGCGGGCGCCGGAGGGCGGGGTGATCACGGTGGACCGTCCGTATCTGCCGTTCACGCCGACCGAGTTCGCGCGGGCGCAGGCGCTGGTGGAGCTGGACGCCCGGCTCGGTCCGCGTGTCCCGGCCGGCCACGACGTCCTGACGCTCCCCGAGGGCGACGCGATCACCGTGCGCCGGGCCGGCACCGGCGACCTCCGGGCCGCCAGGGAGATGCACGAGCGCTGCTCGGCACGGACGCTGTCGATGCGCTACCACGGGCCGGTCGGGGACGCCGACCGCTATCTGAACCATCTGCTGAGCCCCCGCTACGGCCGCACCCTAGCCGTGCGGACGGCCTCGGGCCGCATCGTCGGCCTCGGCCATCTGCTCTGGGACGGCGACGAGACGGAGGTCGCGCTGCTCGTCGAGGACGCGTGGCAGCAGCGCGGGATCGGCGGTGAGCTGCTGGCCCGGCTGGTGGCGATGGCCGTCGAGGCGGGCTGTGAGAGCGTCTACGCCGTGACGCAGGCGTCCAACACCGGCATGGTCGCGGCGATGCGCTCCCTGGGTCTCCCTCTCGACTACCAGATCGAGGAGGGCACCCTGGTGATCACCGCCCGGCTGGACGCCCCGCGGCCGGCCGCCCCGCACCTGTCGGGCACCGGGGACCTCGGTGAGACGTCGGCGCCATGACGGGCCGGTGAGAAAGCGGTCGGGGACGCCGGCGCCGTGACGCGCCGGTGAGGAAACCGGTCCGGGCCCCGCTCTCCCCCCGTCAGGACGACGAGAGCGGGGCCCGTGCCGGGGTTCAGTGGGCGCCGGCCGGTTCCGGCCTGCCGGCCGCTCCCTCGTCCGCGTGCCTGCCGTCGGCACCGGCGGGCATCGCGCCCAGCGCCTGGTCGAGGTCGGCCCACAGGTCGTCGACGTCCTCCAGGCCCACGGACATCCGCAGCAGCCGGTCGCTCACACCGGCGCCCCGGCGGTCGTCCGCGTCGACGATGCGGTGGCTGATGGACGCCGGGTGCTGGATGAGGGTGTCGACGCTGCCGAGGCTCACGGCCGGGGTGATCAGGCGGACGCCGCCGATGACGTCGTGCGGGTCGCCGTGCACCTCGAAGGCGACCATGGCGCCGCCGATGCGCGGGTAGTGCACCTGGGCGACACGCGGGTCGGCGGAGAGCCGGCGGGCCAGTTCGGCGGCGCCCTCGGACGCGGCGCGGACCCGCACCGGGAGGGTGGCGAGGCCGCGCAGCAGCAGGTAGCCGGCGAGCGGGTGCAGGACGCCGCCGGTGGCGAAGCGCACCTGCCGCAGCCGCCCGGCGAGCTCCTCGTCGCAGGCCACGACCCCCGCCATCACGTCACCGTGTCCGCCGAGGTACTTGGTGGCGCTGTGCAGCACCAGCCGGGCCCCGTGCTCGGCGGGACGCTGGAGGACGGGCGTGGCGAACGTGTTGTCGACGAGCAGCGGCACCGAGCCGCAGGCGTGTGCGACGGCCCGCAGATCGACCTCGGCGAGCGTCGGGTTGGCCGGGGTCTCCACGATCACCAGACCGGTGTCCGGGCGCAGCGCGTCCGCGATGCCCGCGGGGTCGGTCCAGGTCACCTCCGAGCCGAGCAGCCCGGCGGTCAGGAGGTGGTCGCTGCAGCCGTACAGCGGGCGTACGGCGACGACGTGCCGCAGTCCCATGGAGGCGCGGACGAGGAGCACCGCGCTCAGGGCCGCCATGCCGCTGGCGAAGGCGACGGCGGCGTCGGTGCCCTCCAGCCGGGCGAGGGCGGTCTCGAAGCGGGCGACGGTCGGGTTGCCGAGGCGGCCGTAGACGGGCGGTCCGTCCGGCTCGGCGCCGGTGGCCGCGAAGGCGTCGATGCGGGCGGCCTCCGCGCGGCTGTCGTAGGAGGGGTAGGTGGTGGACAGATCGATCGGCGGGGCGTGCAGGCCCTGCCGTGCGAGGTCGTCGCGGCCGGCGTGCACGGCCTCGGTGGCGAGTGCTCTTGGTGCGGTGCGTGCGTCGTCGTACCCGGACATCCGCTCGTTCGCCTCCCTGCTCGAAGGGTCCATGTGCGGAAGGGTGAACAGTGACCGGATCCATGGGGCCGAATCCCGTGTTACGTTCGGCCAATGGCGGAATCTGTCGTACTCGATCCGGTCGATCTGCATCTGCTGCGGCTTCTTCAGAACGACGCCCGGGCCACCTACCGGGACCTCGCCGCGCAGGTCGGGGTGGCGCCGTCGACGTGTCTGGACCGGGTGACGCGGCTGCGCCGCTCGGGTGTGATCCTCGGCCATCAGCTCCGGCTGGACCCCGCCAGGCTGGGCCGCGGTCTGGAGGCCCTGCTGTCCGTGCAGGTCCGGCCGCACCGGAGGGAGCTGGTGGGGCCGTTCGTGGAGCGCATCCGGGCGCTGCCGGAGTCCCGGAGCGTCTTCCATCTGACGGGACCGGACGACTACCTCGTGCATGTCGCGGTCGCGGACATGACGGATCTGCAACGCCTGGTCCTGGACGAGTTCACCGCGCACCGGGAGGTGGCGCGGGTGGAGACCCGGCTGATCTTCCAGCAGTGGGACTGCGGGCCGCTGCTGCCACCCGGCGCGCCGAGGGGCACGCCCTGAGCGAAATCGGGCCGGTGAGAGGCCCCGCCGACCCGATCAGGGCTGACGCGGGGACGGCCGCCGTACGAGGATGGCGGCATGTCCGACACCAATACTCCACTGCCCCGTGAGGTCGCCGACGCCTACGTCGACGAGCTCATCGCCCTCGACCCGTTCACCGGTACCTACCTGGGCGTGAAGGAGAGCAGCAGCAGGCTGCCCGACCTGTCCCCGGCGGGCCAGGAGGCGCTCGCCGCGCTCCAGCGCGCCACGCTCGCGCGACTCGACGAGGCCGAGCGTGAGCCCGGCGCGGACAGCGACATCGGGCGCCGGTGCGCGCGTCTGCTGCGCGAGCGGCTCACCGCGGAGCTCGCCGTGCACGACGCCGACGAGGGTCTGCGCGCGGTCGGCAACATGGCCACGCCCGCCCACTCGGTACGCGAGATCTTCACGGTGACGCCCAGCCAGACCGACGAGGACTGGGCGGCGATCGCCGAGCGGCTGCGCGCGGTGCCGACGGCCTACGCGGGCTACCGGGAGTCGCTGGCGCTGGGTCTGGAGCGGAAGCTGTACGCGGCGCCGCGGCCGACCGCCACGTTCGTGGAGCAGCTCACCGAGTGGGCGGGCCCGGAGGGCGGGCGCGGCTGGTTCGAGGACTTCGCCGCCGCCGGACCCGAGTCGCTCCGCGCGGAGCTGGACGAGGCGGCGCGTGCGGCGACGGCGGCCGTGGCGGAGCTGCGGGACTGGATGCGGGACGTGTACGCGCCGGCGATCGAGGGCGCGCCGAACACGGTGGGCCGCGAGCGCTACGCCCGCTGGGCGCGCTACTTCAACGGCATCGACCTGGACCTGGACGAGGCGTACGCCTACGGGTGGTCGGAGTACCACCGGCTGCTCGGCGAGATGAGGAAGGAGGCCGAGCGCATCCTGCCGGGTGCGGCGACCCCGTGGGTGGCGCTGGCGCACCTCGACGAGCACGGCCGGCACATCGAGGGCGTCGACGAGGTCCGCGACTGGTTGCAGGGCCTGATGGACGAGGCCATGGAGAAGCTGGACGGCACGCACTTCGAGCTCGCCGAGCCGGTACGGCGGGTGGAGTCGCGCATCGCCCCGCCCGGCGGCGCGGCGGCCCCGTACTACACCCCTCCGTCGGAGGACTTCTCCCGGCCGGGCCGCACCTGGCTGCCGACGATGGGCCAGACCCGCTTCCCGGTCTACGACCTGGTCTCGACCTGGTACCACGAGGGGGTGCCCGGCCATCACCTCCAGCTGGCGCAGTGGGTGTACGTCGCCGGTAACCTCTCCCGCTACCAGGCCAGCATCGGCATGGTCAGCGCGAACGCCGAGGGCTGGGCGCTGTACGCGGAGCGGCTGATGGACGAGCTGGGCTTCCTCACGGACCCGGAGGACCGGCTCGGCTACCTGGACGCGCAGATGATGCGGGACGCGCGGGTCATCGTGGACATCGGCATGCATCTGGAGCTGGAGATCCCGGCGGACTCGCCGTTCCACCCGGGCGAGCGCTGGACGCCTGAGCTGGCGCAGGAGTTCTTCGGCGCGCACAGCAGCCGTCCGGCGGACTTCGTGGAGAGCGAGCTGACCCGGTACCTGACCATTCCGGGCCAGGCCATCGGCTACAAGCTGGGCGAGCGGGCGTGGCTGCTGGGCCGGGAGAAGGCGCGGCAGCGGCACGGCGACGCCTTCGACCTCAAGGCGTGGCACATGGCGGCCCTGTCCCAGGGTTCGCTGGGCCTGGACGACCTGGTGGAGGAGCTGGCCGCGCTGTAGGGCGGGGCGTCAACGGAGGAATCCGCCCTCGGAGTTGATGACCTCGCCGGTGATCCAGCCCGCCTCGTCCGTGGTGAGCCACGCGATGAGGCGGGCCGGGTCGTCGGGCATCCCCCAGCGTCCGGCGGGGAAGCGGGCCGCGACGGCGTCGTACGCGTCACCGGTGAGGTAGTCCGTGTCGACGGGGCCGGGGTTGACGGTGTTCACGGTGATCCCGCGCGCGGCGAGCGGGGCGGCAAGCGAGCGGGTGATGGAGGCGAGGGCGCCCTTCTGCAGGGCGTAGGCGATCTCGCCGGGCATGCCGCCCGCGATGTCCTGCCCGGAGGTCATCATGACGACGCGTCCGCCGGGCCCCGCCGGCCGGAGCCGGGCGTGGGCCTGGACGAGGAGGAGCACCGAGCGGGTGTCGACCGCCCAGTGCGCGTCGAGCATCGCGGCGTCGATCTCGTCGAGCGTGCCGTCGCTGCCGCTGAGGGCGTGGTTGGCGACGAGGATGTCGAGGTGTCCGCCGAGCGCCGAGGCGGCCGTGGCGACGAGTTCGGCGGGCGCGGCCGGGTCGGTGAGGTCGCCGGGGCCGGAGGCGACCCGTGCGCCGGGGTCTCCGAGTGCCTCGCGCACCGACGCCACGACGTCCTCGGGACGGTCGGCGCCCCAGGGCATCGCGGCGTCGTGCGGGACGTGGTGGTGCAGATACACGCTCGCGCCGTAGGCGGCGAGCCGGCGGGCGACGGCGTGCCCGATGCCGCCGCGCCGGCTGGCGCCGGTCACCAGTGCGGTGCGGCCGCGCAACGGCAGCGGGTCGCGGCGCAGTTCGTCCGGGCTGGGGTGGGGAAGTCGGGGCATGACAGATCATCATGCGTGCCGCGGCCCGCCCGCGCACCTGCTTATCGCAGGGTGTCCCCCTGCGGCAGCCTCCGCAGCTGGACCAGGATCATCCAGGTCTCCGGGCCGGGCCGGGCATGCGCGGCGCGGACCGCGTACGTGCCCGGGGTGAGGCCGACCCGCAGATGCTCGGTCCGTTCCGTCTCCCGTCCGGGCCAGGCCGAGTCGAACAGCACCGCCGGGCCGGGCACCTTCCAGTGGACCTCGCGCTCCCAGTCCGCCGTGGCCAGGGCGGACGGGACCCCGGCGAGCAGGTCCGCCTCGGAGTCCGCCGCGCACCAGCGGACGAAGACGCCGTGGTCCGGGAGGTAGGCGGTGGCGGCGGGTTCGTCGCCGAGGACCAGCGCGGCGCCGTCCCCGACGGGGAGGAGGCCGACGGGCGCGTCGACCTCGCAGGCCCGGTCGTAGTCCGAGGCGGTCTCGTCGCCGTCGGCGCCGGCCCAGAACGGAAGCACCGTCTCCGGCACGGCTATCAGCGGGCCTCCGCCCGACTCGATCCACTCCAGCGTTCCCGGTTCCGCGAAAGTCACCATGCCAGCAGAACCTACACGCAGGGCCTGTGAGCGATGCGAGGTGTCCAACTGGCGTCTCAGCAACCGCAGTTCCCGTCACCCGAGGGCGCGGTGAGCGGGTCGGCGGGCCGGCGTCGGCGGCCCTGCCAGGTCTCGTACTCGAAGCCTTCGCGCACCCAGTACTCGAATCCGCCGAGCATCTCCTTGACCTGGTGGCCGAGTTCAGCGAGGGCGAGCGCGGCGCGGGCCGCGCCGTCGCAGCCGGGCCCCCAGCAGTACGTCACGACGGGCACGGACGGGTCGAGGAGGTCGCCGGCCAGCTCCGGGATCAGCGCGGTGGGCAGGTGCAGGGCGCCGGGGAGGTGCCCCTGGTCCCAGGACTCCGTGGACCGGGTGTCGACGACGACGAACCCGGGGTCGGTGCCGGCCGCGAGCGCGGCGGCGACGTCGGACACGTCCGCGTGGAAGGCGAGGCTCGCCCGGAAGTGGGCGGCGGCCTCGGCGGGCGCGGCGGGGGCGACACGCAGGACGGGGTTCACGGCGGGGACGGCGGCGGTCATGGTCGTGCCCTTCGAGTGGATCGGCGGCCTTGATCGGATGATCGGAAATCTACGGACGCCGGCCGCCTCCCTGAAGGCCCGTTCCCCGGCACTTGGCTTGATCCGCCGGTGAATCCCCTGCTATTCCTCGGCCATGACCGCGTATTCCCCGGACGCCACCGACTGGCGCATCCTCGACGTCCTCCAGCGGGACGGCCGCGCCAGCTACGCCGACCTGGCCCGTGCCGTGTCGATGTCCCCGAGCGCGGTCACCGAGCGGGTGCGCCGCCTGGAGGAGGCGGGCGTCATCCAGGGGTACGCCGCCGTCGTCGACCCCGAGCGGCTGGGGCTGCCGATCCTGGCCTTCGTCCGCCTGCGCTACCCGCACGGCAACTACAAGCCCTTCCACGACCTGGTCGCCGCGACCCCGGAGGTCCTGGAGGCGCACCACGTCACCGGCGACGACTGCTTCGTCATCAAGGTCGTGGCCCGCTCCATGCGGCACCTGGAGGAGGTCTCGGGCCGGATCGGCGCCCTGGGCTCGGTGACGACGAGCGTGGTGTACTCCTCGCCGCTGCCGCGCCGCCCGGTCGGTCAGTGACCGCGCTGCCGCAGCACCGACCCCGTCCGGTCCTTGACGACCTCCAGCTGGGCATGGATGCGGCGGCGCAGGTCGGCGACATGGCTGACGATGCCGACGCTGCGGTCCCGTTCGCGCAGTGAGTCGAGGCCGTCGAGGACCTCGTCGAGGGTCTGGTCGTCGAGGCTGCCGAAGCCCTCGTCGATGAAGAGGGTGTCGAGGCGCACGCCGCCCGCCTCGTCGGTGACGACGTCGGCGAGGCCGAGGGCGAGCGCGAGGGAGGCGAAGAAGGTCTCGCCGCCCGACAGGGTCGACGTGTCGCGTTCCCGGCCGGTCCAGGCGTCGACGACGTGCAGGCCGAGACCGCTGCGGCCGCGGCCGGTGCGGTCGTCGGAGTGGACGAGGGTGTAGCGGCCGGACGACATCCGCTGGAGCCGTACGGTCGCGGCGGCGGCGACCTGTTCCAGTCGGGCGGCGAGCACGTACGACTCCAGCCGCATCCGGCGTTCGTTGTCCGCGGAGGTGCCGGCGGTGAGGGCGGCGAGGCGGGCCACCCGTTCGTACTCGGTGCGCAGCGGGGCGAGTTCGCGTACGGCGCTCGCCGCGCGCGTGGAGAGCCGGTCGAGTTCGGTGCAGCGGCGGGCGGCCGCGTCCCGGGCGGACGCGGCGTCGCGGGTGCGGCGGGCGGCGGCCTCGGCGGCGCGCTCCGCCGCCGCCAGGTCCGCGCCGGGGCGCCGGGCGGCGGCCACGGTGTCGGCCTCCGCGAGGACCGCGCGGACGGCGGACTCCTCGGACTGCCAGGCGTCGAGGCGCCGTTGCAGCTCGCGGTGGGTCACGTCGTCCAGCAGGGCGGCGGCCGCGTCCTGCGGGGTGTCGAAGCCGGCCCGGAAGGCGGCGTCGGCCAGCCGGGCGTCGGCGTCCTTGAGCCGCCGGGCGGTGTCCTCGGCGGCGCGCGCGGTGTCGGCGGCGTCGGTGAGGAGCGCCACCTGCCGCTCCAGCTGGGTGGCGCGCGCGGCCACGCTGGTCGCGGCGCCGCGGGCCTGCGCCAGCTCCTCCTCCAGGCCGGACCGCTCGCGGTCCAGGCGCTCGCGGTGCCCGACGCGGGCCGCCGTCCGGACGGCCGCCTGCTGCCGGTCGGCGGTGCGCCGCTCGTGTTCCGCCTCGGCGCGGCGCAGTTCCTCGTGCGCGGCGTGCAGCGCCGAGGCGTCCCTGCGGGCCAGGGCGTACTGCCGTTCCACCTCGTCGGCGGCTTCGGCCAGGCGGTCGGTCGGCAGGTCGCCGGCCTCGGCGGTGGCGGCGGCCAGCGCCTCGCGTACGGTGCCGAGGCGCTGCTCGGCCTCGGCGAGCCGCTCCTCCGCGTCCCGGGTGGCGGCCAGCGCGCGTTCCTCGGTCTCGCGGTCGACGTGGCCGGCGTCCTTGCGGGCGGGCGCGGGGTGTTCGGTGGCGCCGCACACGGCGCACGCCTCGCCGTCGCGCAGCTGGGCCGCCAGCTCGGCGGCGATGCCGTTGAGGCGGCGCTCCCTGACGTCGAGCCAGTGCGTCCTGGCGGCCAGGGCCCGCTCCTGGGCCTGGGCGGCGCGGGCGGCGGCCGTCTCCGTGTCGTCGGCCAGCTGGTCGCGCAGGCGGGCTGCGGCGAGCCGCTGCCGTGCGGGTTCGCGCTGCGCGGCGAGCTGGTCGGCGCGGTGCGCGGCCTCCTGGGCGGACTCGATCGCCGACTGGAGGCGGGTCCGGGTCTCCTCCCAGCCGGCGAGCCAGGTCTCCGCCTCGGTGCGGACGTCGTCGTCGGCCTGCTCCTGGCGGTCCAGTTCGGCGCGTTCGGCGACGAGTTCGGCCAGGCGGCGCTCGCCGCGGCGCGCCGACTCCAGGCCGCCCAGTTCCTCGGCGGCCCGGCGGGCAGCGCCGGCGAATCCGGCCGCGCCGCCGTCGTCGAACGCTGTCCGCAGGTGGGTGTCGGCGCCGAGGGCGTCCCGCAGCAGGTCACGCGCGTGTGCCTGCGCGGCGGCCGCCCTGCGGTGCTCGGCGTCGGCCGCGTCGCGCAGCTGGAGCGCCGGTGCCACCGCCTCGGCCTTGCGGCCCCGCTCCATGCGCAGCTGCGTCTCGCGGTGCGCGTCCGCCCGTGACGCGAGGTCCCGGGCACGCTCCTGTGCCTCGGCGAACCGCCGTTGCAGCCGCGCGACTTCGCGTACGTCGGCGAGGGCGCGGTCGGCTTCGGCCTGTGCGCCCTCGGCGGCCCTCAGGCGGCACTGGGCGACGGTGAGTTCCTCGCGGGCGGTGCTGCGGGCGACGGCTGCGGCGCCGAGGACCGCCTCGGCGAGGCCGGGTTCGCCGGGGGTGAGGCCGGGCAGCTCCATGGCGTCGCCGGCCGCCTGCTGCATGCGGTGGGCGTCGGCCAGCAGTGCGGCGTCGCCGTCGCGGACGCGGGCCTCGGTGGTGCGGCGCCGTTCGGCGAGGCGCTTCTCCACCTCGGCGAAGCGGCGGGTGTCGAAGAGGCGGCCCAGCAGCTTGCCGCGCGCCTCGGCGTCGGCGCGCAGGAAGCGCGCGAAGTCGCCCTGCGGCAGGAGCACGACCTGGCAGAACTGCTCGCGGCTCATGCCGAGCAGCTGTGTGATCTCCTCGCCGATCTCCTGGTGGGAGCGGCTGAGGTCCTTCCAGGTCCCCGCGCGGGGGTCGTACTCGCGCAGCCAGGTCTGGGCCTTGTCGAGCGTGGTGCCCGAGCCGCGCTTCTTCGGGCGCTCCCACGGGGGCTGGCGGGTGATCTCCAGACGGCGTCCGGCGACGGTGAGCTCGAGACGGACCTCGGTGCGGATGCCTGCCGCCGCGTGGTCGCTGCGCAGCGTGAGGCCCTGGCCGCTCTGCCGGGAGCCCGGCACGGAGCCGTAGAGCGCGTAGCAGACGGCGTCGAGGACGGAGGTCTTGCCGGCGCCGGTCGGTCCGTGCAGCAGGAACAGGCCCGCGTGGGACAGGGCGTCGAAGTCGACGGTCTGGGTGCCGCCGAAGGGTCCGAAGGCCGTCAGGTCCAGGCGGTGGAGTCTCACCGGGCCACCTCCCGCACGGTTTCGTCGGCGCGCACGGCGTCGAAGGCGTCCCGCAGGACGGCCTGTTCGTGCGGGTCGGGCCCGGCGCCGCGCACATGGGTCACGAAGTCCTCCGCGATCTCCTGGTCGCCGCGTCCGGCCAGCCGGCGCGCGTAGGACACCGCGCCCTCGCCGGGGGTCCGCTCGGGGTCGAAGACGAGGCTGAGCGTGTGCGGGAAGCGTTCGCTCAGGCGGGCCATGGGGTCGCCGGGGCGCACCGCGTCGGTGAGGGTCGCCTCGACCCAGGACCCCTCGTGCCCGCGCAGGGCGGGGTCGGCGAGCAGGTCCTCCAGCGTCCCCCGGATCCGGGCCAGCGGGCGCGGCACGGGGCAGTCGATCCGCTCGGCCGTGACGGCGCCTGCCGCGTCCAGGTCGACGAGCCACATGCTCTTGCGATGACCGGCCTCGGAGAAGGAGTACGGCAGCGGGGAGCCCGAGTAGCGGACGCGCTCGGAGAGGGTCTGGCAGCCGTGCAGATGCCCGAGCGCCACGTAGTCGACGCCGTCGAAGACGCCGGCGGGCACCGCGGCGACACCGCCGACCGTGATGTCCCGCTCGCTGTCGCTGGGCTCGCCGCCGGTGACGAAGGCGTGGGCGAGGACGACGGACCGGGTGCCGGGCGCGCGCGTGGCGAGGTCGGCGCGGACCTGCCGCATGGCGGCGGCGAGCACGGCCTCGTGCCCGGCCTTCTCGACGCCGAAGCCGTCCTTGACGAGGGCGGGCTCCAGATAGGGCAGCCCGTAGAAGGCGACGTCGCCGAAGTCGTCCGCCAGGACGACGGGGGTGGCGCAGCTCGCGGGATCGGTGCGCAGGTGGATCCCGGCGCGGCCCATCAATCCGGCGCCGACGCCGAGGCGCCGCGCGGAGTCGTGGTTGCCGGAGATCATGACCGTGGGCACGCCGAGGTCGGCGAGACGGTGCAGGGCGTCGTCGAACAGCTCGACGGCGGCGAGCGGCGGCACCGCCCGGTCGTACACGTCCCCCGACACGAGCACCGCGTCCACCTCGCGCTCGCGCGCGGTCGTGACGAGGTGCCCGATGAACTCGGCCTGTGCACCGAGCATGTTGACCCGGTGGAACGCGCGGCCGAGGTGCCAGTCGGAGGTGTGCAGCAGTCTCATGATCCCCCGAGCCTATCGGCCGGGTCCGACAACGCAGGCGGTTACTCCCGTATCGCCCGGTCTCGCACGTTCCCGCGGCCCCGCCCGAACCTGTCGGTCATGAGCCGTACCGCGTACGGCATTTCAGACATGTCAGGAAACATGCTCCTCAGTGACCAGTTGGTCCGCGAGGCGGCGGGCCTGGGTGAGCAGCGTCCCGTAGGTGGCCAGGGCGTCGGGGTCCTCCAGCACGCCGTCGGGCAGCCTGCGGTGCAGGGCGTCCAGGGTGCTGCGCATCTCGTCGACGACCTCGCGCAGCTCCTCGTCCACCTTCGCGTCGTAGCCGCCCGGGGCGAACCGGCTCCGCGGATAGAGGCAGATGGCGCGGGCGCTGCCGCGCAGGAAGCCGGCGTACGCCTCGCTGACCGCCGGGCCCGGCCGGGGCTGCGGCCGTCCGCCGTCGCTGGACTCCAGCACCGCGCGGGTCACACCGGAGGTGTGGACGGCGACGTAGTCGAGGACGGTCACCGCGTCGTCGTACTCCTGGCCGGGCGGCTCCTCCCCCAGCTTGCGGCGGCGCGGGTTGATCCGCAGGCTCTCGCGGCTCCAGCCGACGGCCGAGCGGGCCTGGTCGACGAGCCGGTACAGGCGCAGCGCGCGCTCGTGCAGCTGCTGCGCCGGCTCGCGGTCCCACTCACCGGCGGCCAGCCGGTCGGCCACCGCGTCCAGGATGCGCCGGGCCTCCTCGGCGGCCTCCTCCAGCGCCACGCGCGTGCTGCGCAGGTACACGGGGGGACGGATGAGCGCGTTCACGGCGATGCCGACCAGCGCCCCGAAGCCGGCCTCGGCGATCCGGCTGGTCGACGCCATGAGGGTCACCGGGCCGCTGGTCAGCACGAACAGCGCGCCCGTGGCGGCGTAGATCCCCTGGCTGCCGAGCCGTCCCCAGTTGCCGAGCAGCACCACGAGCGGGAGCACCAGGGCCATGGCCAGCGTCGGGGAGTCCAGCAGCAGGGCGACACCGGTGGCGACGACCGTCCCCATGCCGATGGCCGCGAGCTGCTGCAACCCGTGCGTGATCGACCGGAACACCGTCGACTCCACCAGCACGATCGCCACCCAGGGCGCGACGAACGCGTTCGGCGCCTCGAGCCACCAGCCGGCCACCAGCCACGCCACGCAGGCCGCGAGGGCCGCCTTGGCGGCCTGGATCGCCACGTCCCGTTCGGGTCCCGGCCCGCTCCACGCCCGCCGGGCCGACTCTCCGAGACCGCGGGCGCCGCGCCGGGCGCGCGCGGCCGTCTCACTCATCCCCATGCCCTGCAGGTGCCACATATGCCGGGATGAATGCGGATCACGGCCTGATCGGCGCGCCCTGTGGCCGTTCTCACGCGCGCGGGGAGGCGCCCCGGATCAGGCGCCTGTCCCGCGCGTGGGAGGCCGCCTCGGCCGGGCGTCCGTCCCGTGCGCGGGGAGGCCCCGGTCAGGCGTCCCCGTACGCCTCTCCGCCGAGCTCCAGGACGGCCGTACCGGAGGTCGCGTCGGCGAGCCAGGCGCGGAACGCGTCCACGTCGGCGTCGGGGAGCGCGATCTCCAGGGTGACGTCCTCCGCGTAGCGCACGTCGCGCACCTCGCGGCCGGTGGACCTCAGGTCGTTCTGGACCTTGCCCGCGCGCTGGTGGTCGGCGGTCACGGTGGCGAGCCGGAACCGGCGCCGGGTCAGGCTGCCCACGGCGTCCAGCGCCTCGCCGACCGCTCCGCCGTAGGCCCGGATCAGGCCGCCCGCCCCGAGCTTCACGCCGCCGTAGTAGCGGGTGACGACGGCGACGACGTACCGCATGTCGCGGCGCAGCAGCATCTGGAGCATGGGGACGCCGGCGGTGCCGCCGGGCTCGCCGTCGTCGCTGGCCTTCTGGACGGAGGCGTCGGCGCCGATGACGTAGGCCCAGCAGTTGTGGGTGGCGTCCGCGTGCTCCTTGCGGACGCGTGCGACGAAGTCCTGGGCCTCCTGCTCGGTGGCGGCCGGCGCGAGCGCGCAGATGAAGCGCGAGCGGTTGATCTCGGTCTCGTGCACACCCGCGCGGGCGACGGTGCGGTACTCGTCCTGCATCCGGCCAGCCTAAGCCGCCCCTGGGAGGCACCTCTCCCGGGTCCGGCACGCGCGTGCGTGCGTGCCCGCCGGTCAGCCCTTCCTGCCCCGCGCCACCATGACGTCCGTCAGCAGGGCCGTGCCCGGTTCGAGGTCGCGCCAGCCGGGGCCGTGCCAGGCCAGGACGGCCGCCGCCGCGGTCGGGAACTTCGTGCCGACGTCCTCCAGCAGGTCGTCGAGGCCGTCACCGGCGAGGCCGAGGACGAGTTCCTCCAGACCGGGGTTGTGACCGACCAGCAGCAGTGTCCCGACCTCCGGGGACACCTCGTGCACGACGGCCAGCAGGTCGGCGGCGCCCGCCGCGTACAGGCGCCGGTCGTGCCGCACCGGAGGGGGCGTCCCCCACTGGGCGCACGCCAGGTCCCAGGTCTGCCGGGCGCGCAGGGCGGTCGAGCACAGGGCGAGGTCCGGCAGGCAGTCGGCCTCCGCGAGCAGCCGTCCGGCGACCGGGGCGTCGCGGCGGCCGCGCCCGGCGAGCGGCCGTTCGTGGTCGGGCAGCTCGTCCGGCCAGGCGGACTTCGCGTGCCGCAGGACGACGAGCCGGCGCAGCGGGCCCGCCCCGATGTGCGGGGTCATCGCGGGTTTCCCAGGTCACGGGTGAGTTCGAGGCCGAGCAGGCGGTCGGCGTGGGCGAACGTCTCGAAGCGCGCGCCGTCCGGGACCTCCGGCGCGCTCTCCACGCGGCCCAGGACGCCGAGCACCCCGGGGACGTCCAGGTCGTCCTCCCAGGCCGCGCGGAGCGCCGCGCGCACCTCGTCGGGGACGGGCCGCGACGGACTGGTGGCCCAGTGGGCGACGGCGCCTCGCCAGCGCGCCAGGGTGGCGTGGGCCGTGTCGAGCGTGTCGGTGTCGAGGTCCACGGGGACGCCCCGGCGCGTGCCCAGCAGCGCGAGGCGCAGGACGGCGGGGTCGGCGTCCTCGGGCGGCGCGGACGCCTCCACGGCGGCGACGGCCACCCGCACGCCGTCGGGTTCCGCTCCGCCCTCGCGCACGACGTGCAGGACCTGTGTCTCGCCGAGCCCCGACGCGGCGTCCACGCCGTCCTCGAAGGGCCGGATGCCGAGCGCCGCGGCTCCGGCTCTCAGCTCGGCCTGCTGCCGTTCCGCGTCGAGCAGCGCCCAGACGGGGGTGCCCCCGATCTCCAGGGCGCGCACGAGGAGGTCCGCGACGAGCAGGACCCGCAGGGCGGTGACGTCGAAGCCCTCGGTATGCGCCTCGACCCGGGTCAGGCCCCGCCGGGCGGGCGCGGCGTCGACGGGCTGGCCGGTTCGGGCGTCGATGATGCGCAGCACGGAGCGAGCGTAGGCGCCCGAGCGGCCGTCCGCAGCTGTCCGGCGCGCTTCCCCCTCGGCGTGCCGCGCACCGGGGTCCTCGGGGGCGGGCGGGTCAGCCATACGTGCACGGCCCGCCCGCGCGCGCGTGACACCTGTCGTACCCGGGCATCGCCACCCCCTGCCGTGCGGACTGCCCGCACGGTACTGCGCACCGGACCGCCCGGACAGGCGTTCGGTGCCGGCCCGCGCCGGGAATCGTGGCGGCCCGTCGTCCGTTGTGGCTGGGGAAGGCAGTGGGACGACGACACAGAAGGAGGCCGCGGTGTACGGAGAAGACGCGACGGTCCGCAGGATCCTCGGCGAACTCGGCGACACCTGGGCCATCGTGGGTCTGTCGTCCAACCGGGGGCGGGCGGCGTACGGCGTGGCCGACGTGCTGCGGCGCCACGGCAAGCGCGTCGTGCCGGTCCACCCGAAGGCCGAGACCGTGCACGGGGAGCAGGGCTACGCGTCGCTGGCGGACATCCCCTTCGACGTGGACGTGGTCGACGTCTTCGTGAACAGCGACCTGGCCGGAGCGGTCGCCGACGAGGCGGTCGCCAAGGGCGCCAAGGCGGTCTGGTTCCAGCTCGGCGTCATCGACGAGGCGGCCTACGACCGCACGCGCGCGGCGGGTCTGGACATGGTCATGGACCGGTGCCCGGCGATCGAGATACCCCGCCTCGGCTGACCCGGCGACGGGCCGCGCGCCCCTCCCCTCCCCCGGCGGGCCGCTCCATAATGCTCGGGTGACTTCGACCTCCCCCCACACCAACTCCCCTTCCCCGCAACGGTTTCCGGTGGTCATCGTCGGCGCCGGCCCGGCCGGTCTGACCGTCGGCAACATCCTGCGGGCCGCCTCCGTCGACTGCCTGGTCCTGGAGACCGAGACCCGTGCCTTCATCGCCCAGCGGCCGCGCGCGGGGGTGCTGGAGGAGTGGGCCGTCCGCGGGCTGGAGCGGCGGGGGCTCGCGGACACCCTGCTGGAGCGCGCCCAGCGGCACACGCAGTGCGAGTTCCGGTTCGACGGGCGGCGCCACCGGTTCGCGTACACCGAGCTGACAGGGACTCACCACTGGGTGTATCCGCAGCAGTTCCTCGTGACGGACCTGGTCCGGGAGTACGCGGACGTACGCGGCGGTGAGATCCGCTTCGGCGTGCGGGACGTCGAGGTGCACGACGTGGACGGCGACCGGCCGTCGGTGTCGTACGTGTGCCCGCGGACCGGGCGGCGCGAGGTGGTGCGGTGCGACGTCGTCGCCGGGTGCGACGGGGCGCGCGGGGTGACGCGGGCCGCGATGCCCGCGGGCGGCACGCGGACGTCCCGCGGCGACTACGGCATCGGATGGCTGGCCCTGCTCGCCGAGGCGCCGCCGTCGGCCGACTGCGTCGTGTTCGGCATGCATCCGCGCGGGTTCGCCGGCCACATGCCGCGCAGTGCCGACGTGACCCGCTACTACCTCCAGTGCCCGCCGGGCGACGATCCGGAGAACTGGCCGGAGGACAGGGTGTGGGCGGAGCTGCGGGAGCGGCTCGGGGCAGAGGGCGCGCCGCCGCTGACCGAGGGGCGGCTGGTGGAGAAGCGCGTACTGGAGATGCACAACTACGTGGTGGAGCCGATGGCGTCCGGACGGCTGTACCTCGCGGGTGACGCTGCGCATCTGACCGCGCCCATAGCGGCCAAGGGCATGAACCTCGCCCTGTACGACGCCTTCCTGCTCGGCGACGGGCTGGTCGCCCAGCTCACCAAGGGCGACTCCGCCGGGCTGGACTCCTACTCCGCCACCTGCCTCGAACGGGTCTGGGACTACCAGGAGTTCTCGCACTGGCTGTCCGAGGTGTACCACGGCGTCTCCTCGGGCGACCCGTACCGCGCGGGCACCACCCTGGCCCGGCTGCGCCGCGTCTTCGGCTCCCCGGTGGCGGCCCGGGCGTTCGCCGAGCAGTACCTCGGACAGTCCGTCACGCCCTGACGCACGCGCGCGTGCCGCCTCAGTCGTGCGGCGGGCGGTCGCCGAGCCGGTGGTCCGCCACGTTCAGCGCCTCGCCGACGAGGCGGCGCAGATGGCCGTCGCGCAGGGAGTAGATCACCCGCCGCCCCTCCTTGCGCGTGTCCACCAGCCCGGCGAGCCGCAGGCGGGCCAGGTGCTGGCTGACGGCGGGCCGGGCCGCCCCGCACACCTCGGTGAGCGTCGTGACGTCCGCCTCCCCGGCGGTCAGGGCGTGCAGAAGGGTGAGCCGGGTGCGGTCACCGAGCAGGGCCAGGACTTCGGCGGCCAGGGCGAACTGCTCCTCGCCCGGACCGGCCGGACTTGCCGAACCACCCGGACCGACCGGACTGCCCGAACCGCCCGGACCTCGCGGATGCGCACCGTGCGCAGGTGACAGGTGCATGCGTGCGCTCATACGCACATAATGGCTCCGTGGGCGGCCGGCCGTCCACCTCCGCGCGTCGGAGCGCGGCGCAGCGCATCGGAAGGGGATCGCCGTGAGCGACGGTCACGCGCACGGGCACGACGGACACCGGCATCCGGGGACACAGGAGGGCCCGCACACCCGGGCGCCCCTCCGGCACCGCCTCGCCCACCTCCTGCGACCGCACTCCCACGAGACGGCCGACAAGCTGGACTCCGCCCTGGAGTCGTCGGCCCGCGGGATGCGGGCCCTGTGGGTCTCCCTGCTGGTCCTCGGGGCGACGGCGCTGGCCCAGGCGGTCGTGGTGGCCGTCTCCGGTTCGGTCGCACTGCTCGGCGACACGGTGCACAACACCGCGGACGCGCTGACGGCCGTTCCGCTCGGGATCGCCTTCGTCCTGGGCCGGCGGGCGGCGACGCGCCGCTTCACCTACGGGTACGGCCGGGCCGAGGACCTGGCGGGCCTGGTCATCGTGCTCACCATCGCCGCGTCCGCGGTCTTCGCCGGCTGGACGGCCGTGGCCCGCCTGCTGGACCCGCGCCCCGTGGAGCACGTCCCGGTGGTGGCGGTGGCGGCGCTCGTCGGCTTCGCCGGGAACGAGTGGGTGGCCCGGTACCGCATCCGGGTCGGGCGTGCCATCGGCTCGGCGGCGCTGGTCGCCGACGGGCTGCACGCCCGCACCGACGGGTTCACCTCGCTGGCTGTGCTGGCGGGGGCGGGCGGCGCGGCCCTGGGGTGGCAGTGGGCGGACCCGGTCGTCGGGCTCGCGATCACGGCCGCGATCGTGCTGGTCCTGCGGGACGCGGCGCGCGAGGTGTTCCGGCGGATGATGGACGCCGTGGACCCGGCCCTGGTGGACCGGCCGAGCGGGCCCTGCGGGACGTCCCGGGCGTCCGGGAGGTCGGCGAGCTGCGGCTGCGCTGGATCGGGCACCGGCTGCGCGCCGAGGTGGCCGTGGTCGTCGACGGTGAGGCGACGGTCCGTCAGGCGCACGCCGTCGCGGTGGACGCCGAGCACGCGCTGCTGCACGCCGTCCCCCGGCTCACGGCGGCCCTGGTGCACGCCGATCCGGCGCCGGCGACGGGCGAGGACGACCCGCACCACGCGCTCGCGCACCACATGACCGCGTGAGACACCGGCGCCTCAGCCGGCGGAGACGCCGAGCCCCTCCAGCACGGTCGCGTGGGGCAGTTCGGCGAACGCCTTGCCGGGGACCAGCAGCTTGCCGCGCCGGCGGCCGCTGCCGACCAGCACGTACGGCAGGTCGACGACGGCCGGGTCGACCAGCAGGGGCCAGGAGCCGGGCAGGCCGATCGGGGTGATGCCGCCGTACTCCATGCCGGTCTCGCCGGTGGCGGTGTCCATGGAGGCGAAGGACGCCTTGCGGGCGCCGAGCGTGCGGCGCACGACGCCGTTCACGTCGGTGCGGGTGGTCGACAGGACCAGGCAGGCCGCCAGCGTCGTCTCGCCGCCGCGCTTCCCGGCGACGACCACGCAGTTCGCGGACGTCTCCAGCAGGTCCTGCCCGTAGTGCTCGACGAAGACGGCGGTGTCGGCCCACCGCGGGTCGGTGTCGACGTAGAGGATCTGCTCGGCGGGGACGCTGCCGTGCCAGTTCCGTACGGCGTCGGCGACGGGGCCGATCAGGTCGTCGAGGCACTCGGGAGCGGGTGTGGCGGTGTCGAACTGTCCGATGGGTGCGTCCATGGCCGCACGCTAACAGGCGTTCCGCGGCCGTCGGAGGGACGTCTCAGCGTGCGGGCGGGACGGAGACGGCCAGCATCCACTCGGCCGGGACTTCGCCCTGATTGCCGTACACGTGCGGGGCGTCGGCCTCGAAGGTGGCGCTCGCCCCGGCCGGCACCCGGTGGTCCACGCCGTCGACGGTGAGGGTCAGCTCGCCGGCCGTGACGTGCACGATCTCGACGGTGCCGACGGGGTGCGGGTCGGAGCTGCTGCTCTCGCCCGGCATCATCCGCCAGTGCCACATCTCCAGCGGTCCGGGGGCCTCGGTCCCGGCGAGGAGCCGGCTGTGGCTGCCCGCGTCGGTGTGCCACAGCCGTACGACCTGGTCGGCCGGGACGACCCGCACCTTCGGCCCCTGCTCGTAGTCGAGGAGCGTGGTGATGCTGACGCCGAGCGCGTCGCCGATCTTGACGACGGTACCGAGGCTGGGGTTGGTGCGGGCCTGCTCGATCTGGATGAGCATGCCGCGGCTGACACCGGCCCGGGTCGCGAGCACGTCCAGCGTGAAGCCGCGCACCGTCCGCCAATGCTTGACGTTGCGGGCCAGGGACTGGGTCAGCAGGTCGAGGTCCGACACATTCCGTCCTTGCGGAGTCCAATATTCTGGATGACAGGGTTCAGCAGACCGCACTACCGTGGGGTGCACCCGATCGTGCACCGAACTGTACTGCGAGGCTTCCGTGACAGCACTCTTCGCCCTGGCCACCAGTCTGCTCTGGGGTCTGGCGGACTTCGGCGGGGGCGTGCTGACCCGGCGTACGCCCGCACTGACGGTGGTGGTCGTCTCGCAGGCGATCGCGGCGGCCGTCCTCGGTGTGGTCGTGGTGGCCACGGGGGCCTGGAGCGAGGCGGGACCGCGGCTGTGGTGGGCGGTCGCGGCCGGTCTGGTGGGCCCCGTGGCCCTGCTCTGCTTCTACAAGGCGCTCGCGCTCGGCCCCATGGGCGTGGTCTCCCCGCTCGGCACGGTGGGCGTGGCCGTCCCGGTCGGGGCGGGTCTCCTCCTGGGCGAGCGGCCCGGACTGGTGCAGACGGCGGGGATCGCGGTGGCGGTGCTCGGCGTGGTCCTGGCGGGCGGGCCGCAGTTGCGGGGTGCTCCCGTGCAGCGGCGGACGATCCTGCTCACGCTGATCGCCGCCTTCGGTTTCGGCACCGTCTTCGTGCTGGTCGCGGAGGCGTCGACCACCGTCACCGGCCTGTTCCTCGCGCTCTTCGTGCAGCGCGTCGTCAATGTGGGGGCGGGCGGCGCCGCGCTGTACGTCTCGGTGCGGCGCGGGGCACCGGCCCTCCCGGACGGCGGTTTCCCGTGGCGCTCGCTGCCCGCGCTCGCGTTCGTCGGCCTCGCCGACGTCGCCGCGAACGGCACCTATGTGCTGGCCGCACACCATGGCCCGGTCACCGTGGCCGCCGTGCTCGCCTCGCTGTATCCGGTGGTGACCGCCCTGGCGGCCCGGGGCGTGCTGCGGGAACGACTGGCCGGCATCCAGGCGGCGGGCGCGGGGCTCGCCCTGGTGGGCACGGTGCTGCTGGCGGCGGGCTGAGCCGGGCTGTACGGGGCTCGCCTTACTGTGTACGGTGCCGCCTGCCGCACGCTGGGCCCGGCCGGGCTGTGCCCGGGCTCGCCCTCGTGGCCACGGTGCCGTCAACCGCACGCCGACCCACACACGCCGTGGCGGAACGCCCTGCGAACACGGTGATGCCAGCCGGGGCTGACCGGCCCGGCCGTCCCGGAATCGCCCTCTCGGGCACGGTATTACTGGCCGCGGCCTGACCGGGCAGCACCGGGCGCGCCCTCGTGGCCAGCGTCCCGCCCGCCGCACGCAGCCCCGCCCGACCGTGCCAGGCCACCATGCCAGGCCCCCTCGCGACCACCCTGCCGCTGACCGCACGCAGCCCCGCACAGGCCGTGCCGGGCTGTCCCGCGTTCACGATGCCGCCGCCCCCATGCTGACCCGAACGCGCCGTACCAGGCCCGCCCCACCGAGCAGCCCCGGCCAGGGCACCCCCGGTCAGGACTCGGTGGCCGGTTCCGCCAGTTCGGCGGTCGCCCGCTCGTCCAGTTCCGCCAGCCGCGCCACGGTCTCCTCGTCCAGGTCCGCCAGCGCCTGGAGCTGCCCGGGGGTGACCCCGTCCGGGATCGGCACCGGCGCCGGGGTCCGCAGCGGCGGCTGCCAGCCGTCCTCGGGTGTCCAGCGCCGTACGACCCGGGCGGGCGCGCCCGCCACCACGGCGTGGTCCGGCACCGTGCCGCGGACGACGGCCCCGGCGGCGACCACGACGTTCCGCCCGATGGTGGCGCCCGGGAGGATCACCGCGCCGGTGCCGATCCAGCAGCCGGGGCCGATCTCGACCGGCTCCATGCGCGGCCACTGCCGGCCGATGGGCTCGTGCGGGTCGTCGTAGGAGTGGTTCGTGGAGGTGACGTAGACGTACGGGCCGAAGTAGCAGTCGCTGCCGATGGTCACCGTCGTGTCGGCGATGACGTGGCTGCCGCGGCCGAGGACGACGCCGTCGCCGATGCGCAGGATCGGGTCCGGGCCGAGGTCGAGGTCGGGCATCAGCCCGGCCGTCAGGGTGACCTGCTCGGCGACGATGCAGTGCGAGCCGAGGTGGATCCACGGCTCGCCGAAGACGGTGCCGAGCGGGAAGGCCAGCCGTGTGGCCTCGCCGAGGGAGCCGAACCGGAAGCGGCCGGGGTGCTCCGCGGTCACCGAACCCGTGCGCTGCACCCACGCCCAGCCCGCGTGGGCGGCGCGCTGCGCCAGTCGGCGTCGCCAGGATGAGAACGTGTTCTTGCGCTTGGGCACGGCCTCACGGTACTGAGCGTTCGCGGTCGTGATGAGGCCGAGGGCCTGTGATCTTCGCCCCACCGGGTGGCGTACGGTGCGCTGTGTCGACGACGTTCACGGTGGAGGAGAGGGCGATGACGGACAAGGCGCTGGTCATGGGGATCGCGGGACGGGAGCCCAGGATCGACGGGTCCGCGTTCGTGGCGCCGACGGCGTCCGTGATCGGGGACGTGACCCTCGAGGCGGGCGCCAGCGTCTGGTACGGCGCGGTGGTGCGCGGCGACGTGGAGGCGATCTCCGTCGGGGAGCAGGCCAACATCCAGGACAACTGCACGCTGCACGCCGACCCCGGTTTCCCGGTGCGCGTGGGCGCGCGGGTGTCCGTCGGACACAACGCGGTGGTGCACGGTGCGGCCGTCGAGGACGACTGTCTGGTCGGCATGGGCGCGACCGTGCTGAACGGCGCCGTGATCGGGGCGGGCTCGCTGGTCGCCGCGCAGGCGCTGGTGCCGCAGGGGATGGTCGTCCCGCCGGGGTCGCTGGTGGCGGGCGTGCCGGCGAAGGTGAAGCGGCCGCTCACCGAGGAGGAGCGGCAGGGGGTCACGCTCAACGGCACGATGTACGCCGAGCTGGCCAAGGCGCACCAGGAGGAGCACGAGGGGCGCGGGCGCGGCTGAGACCGGCGCGCCCGCCGCCCCGCCGCGCCGTCCCGCCGGACCGAGTGCTCGGTCGCCCGCCGGGCCCGGGGTGCTCGGTCGCCCGCTCGCCGGGCCCGAGGTGCCCAGTCGCCCGCGGGTACCAGCATGCCCAGCCGCCCGCGGGAACCAGCATGGCCAGCCCCTGCGCAGGGATCAGAATGCCCAGTTCCCCGAGGGGACCGAGTGCTCAGGCCCCCGCGAGGACCAGAGCGCTCAGTCGCCCGCCGGGACCGGCGCCGGCTCGGCCTCCTGGTGGGCGGCCCCCGCCTTGGCGGCCTTGCGCTTGACGATCAGGAACGAGGCGAGGCCGATCAGGACCGCCGCGACCAGGCCCAGCCAGGAGAAGCGCTTCAGCCAGGACTCGGCGACCACGCCGACGTAGTAGATGACGGCGGTCGTGCCGCCCGCCCAGACGATGCCGCCGAGGATGTTCGCGATCAGGAACTTCCAGTACGGCATGCGCAGGACGCCCGCGAGGGGTCCGGCGAAGATGCGCAGGAGGGCGACGAAGCGGCCGAAGAAGACCGCCCACATCCCCCACTTCTGGAAGGACCGCTCGGCCGTCGCGATGTGCCCCTCGCTGAAGTGCTTGGGGAACTTCGCGCCCAGCCAGGCCAGCAGGGGCCTGCCCCCCTTGCGGCCGATGGCGTAGCCGATGGAGTCGCCGATGACCGCGCCGGCGCTCGCGCAGGCGCCGAGCACGAAGGGGTCGATCTCGCCGTGCTGCGAGGCGAGCAGGGCCGACGACACCAGGATGATCTCGCCGGGCAGCGGGATGCCCAGGCTCTCCAGTCCGATGACCAGGCCGACCAGAAGGTAGATCGCCAGCGGGGGCACCGTTTCGAGCCATTCCTGGACGTGCAACGCCGCTTCCTCTCGTGTGCCTGACCCTGCGTTCCCGGGCGCCCGCTCCGCGGTGGACGCGCATCGGGGAAGCCTACCCGCTCTGTTGGACGTCCCGGGCGGCGCCCGGGTTGCGTCCGTACCGGCCGTCGCACGCGCGCGGGCCGCCGCGCACCGGGGCGTGGGTGCGTGGCGGCGCGCTCAGCCGTTCGGCCGCAGGGTCCAGATCGCCGTCATCTCACCGGCCACGGCGCCGTCCGCGCGCCGGATCTCGATCGTCACCGGGAACTCGGGCCGTTCCCCGGCGTCCAGCCGCGCGACGACGTCGGCCGCCGCGCGGCCCAGGGTCGCGGTGGCCGTCACCGCTCCGACGGCGAGCCGGCGGTAGGAGATCTCGGCGCTGACGGCGAGCGGCACGGCGCGGGCCAGCTGGTCCCCGAACGCGGACAGCACGAGGGCCCCGCCCGCGGACTCGCCGAGCGTGAACATGGCGCCGGCGTGCGGCCCGCCCACGTGGTTGTGGAACGCGCTCTGGTCCGGCAGGACCACCACGGCCCGCTCGGGGGTGACCTCCACGAACTCCAGGTGCAGGGTCCGCGCCATGGGCACGGTGGCGACGAGCAGTTCGCCGACGGACAGCTGGTCTGCGCTCATGACGGTCACGTTACTCGCGAGTAAGGGCGGGGGACAGACTCCCGTGACGCACCCCTCACCGGGAACCGCGCACGGCTGCCCCGGCCGCACACTCCCGGCCGTGACCTGCGCATCGGCTTGGCAAACCGGGGCCCGGACGGGGATAGTCGGCCGGTGACCCGCGCCGCCCCACCTCCCCGCCGCTCGCGCCGACCCGCCTGGGCCGGCCGCAACTACAGCCTGCTGACCGCCTCGGCGTTCGTCACCAACCTCGGCAGCAACGGCGCCCTGATCGCCGCCGCCTTCGCCGTCCTGGAGGCGGGCGGCGACGGCGGTGACGTCGGACTGGTCGCGGCCTCCCGGACCCTGCCCCTGGTGCTCTTCCTGCTGATCGGCGGCGCGGTCGCGGACCGGCTCCCCCGGCACCGGGTGATGGTCGCGGCCAACGCCCTCAACTGCGTCTCGCAGGCGGTCTTCGCCGCGCTGGTCCTCACCGGCGAGGCCCGGCTGTGGCAGATGATGCTGCTGACCGCGCTCGGCGGCACCGGCCAGGCGTTCTTCAGCCCGGCCGCCGAGGGCATGCTGCTGTCGTCGGTGCGGGGCGAGCAGGCCGGGCGGGCGTTCGCCGTGTTCCGGATGGCGATGCAGGGCGCGGCCGTCGGGGGCGCGGCGCTCGGCGGCGCCATGGTGGCGGCGCTGGGGCCGGGCTGGGTGCTGGCGGCGGACGCCGCCGCCTTCGCGGTCGCCGGGTCGATGCGGGCCCTGCTGGACGTCAGCCAGGTGGCGCGGCGCGCGCCCGGCGGCGGCATGCTCGCCGATCTGCGCGAGGGCTGGCGGGAGTTCGTGGGACGGCCGTGGCTGTGGGGTGTGGTCGTCCAGTTCTCCGTCGCGAACGCCGTGGTCGCGGCGGCCGACGCGGTCTACGGCCCGCTCGTCGCGCGGGACCACCTCGGCGGGGCCGGCCCGTGGGGTGTGGCGCTGGGTTTCTTCGGCGCGGGCACGGTGGCCGGCGCGCTGCTCATGACGCGCTGGCAGCCGCGCCGCCTGCTCCTCGCCGGCACGCTGTGCGTCTTCCCGCTGGCCCTGCCGTCCGCCGCGCTCGCCGTGCCGGTCCCGGTGGGCGCGCTGTGCGCGGTGATGTTCCTGACCGGCGTGATGCTGGAGGTGTTCGGCGTCTCCTGGATGACCGCGCTGCACCAGGAGATACCGGAGGACAAGCTGTCCCGGGTCTCGGCCTACGACTGGTTCGGCTCGGTCGCCATGGTCCCGCTGGCGACGGCCCTCGCGGGGCCGGCGGAGACCGCGTTCGGGCGCACCCCGGCACTGTGGGGCTGCGCCGCGCTGATCGTGCTGGTCACCGCCGCCGTCCTGTGCGTGCCGGACGTCCGCAACCTGCGCCGCCGCGGCAAGCCGGTGACGTCGGGCGGCACCGGCGCCCCGGCGGGAGCAGAGGCCCCGGCCGAAGAGATCGGCTGACGGCATCCCGCCCCCGGCGCGGCAAGCCGGTGACGGCGGGCGGCACCGGCGTCCCGGCGGGAGCGGGGGCCCCGGCCGAGGGGATCGGCTGACGGCATCCCGCCCCCCGGCGCGGCAAGCCAGTGGCGTCGGGCGGCACCCGCGCCCCGGCGGGCGCGGAGGCCCCGGCCGAAGGGATCGGCTGACGGCACCGGCCCCCGCGTACGTGGCTCGCGGCCGGTCAGCCGATGCCGAACGCCCCCTCGGGCGGCTCGGGCGACGGGACGGCGTCCTCGTCCCGCACCGGACGCGCCGCCCCCATGAAGGCCCGCACCCCGTCCCCGTGCTCCACACGGGCCGGGAACGCGTCGCCCGCGGTCAGCCGGGCCAGCGCGGCCGTGTCCACGGGCCGGTGCGCGGCGACCAGGACCGCGTTCCCGAAGCGCCGCCCGCGCAGCACCGCCGGTTCCGCGATCAGCGCGAGCTCCTCGAAGACGGTGGCCAGGTTGGCCAGTTGGGAGCGCAGGAAGGCGAACGGCGCGGCGTCGGCGAGGTTCGCGAGGTAGACGCCGTCGGCGCGGAGCACCCGGGCGGCGGCTCTGGCGTACTCGACGGACGTGAGGTGCGCGGGCACCCGGGAGCCGCCGAACACGTCGGCGACGAGCACGTCGGCCGATTCCGCCGGGGCGGCGCCGAGCCAGGCCCGGGCGTCGGCCGCGTGCGTGGTGATGCCGGCTCCGGCGGGCGTCGGCAGATGCTCCAGGACCAGGTCGAGCAGCGCGCCGTCGAGTTCCACGACGTGCTGCCGGGAGCCCGGCCGGGTGGCGGCGACGTACCGGGGCAGGGTGAGCGCCCCGCCGCCGAGATGCACCACGTCCAGGGCGCGCCCCGGCTCCGCCACGACGTCCAGCGCGTGCCCGACCCGGCGCACGTACTCGAACTCCAGGTGCGTGGGCTCGTCGAGATCGACGTACGACTGCGGGGCCCCGTCGACCGTGAGCAGCCAGGCCCGTTCCCGGTCGACGTCGGGCATGAGCTTGGCGAAGCCGTGCCCGGTGGCACCGGCGACGGGTCTGGAGTCGTTCACTCCCCCATTGTGGGACGCCCCGGTCCCGTCACCGGCACGGGGGCCGCGCTCCCGGTCGTCCCGGTCGCGCGGCCCCCGGCCCGTCACAGGACGGCGGTCACCGTCCCGGCCCCGACGGTCCTGCCGCCCTCACGGACGGCGAACCCGAGACCGGGCTCCAGCGGCACCTCGCGCCCCAGCTCGACGGTCATCGTGACAGTCTCGCCGGGCCGGGCGACGGCCGCCTCACCGAGGTCGACGTCCCCGACGACGTCCGCGGTGCGGATGTAGAACTGCGGCCGGTAGCCGGTGGACAGCGGCGTCGAGCGGCCGCCCTCCCGGGTCGACAGGACGTACACCTGCGCCGTGAAGCGGCTGCGCGGCTCCACGCTGCCGGGCACGGCCACCACGTGCCCGCGCCGGACGGCGTCCCGGGGGACACCGCGCAGCAGCAGCGCCACGTTGTCACCGGCCTGGGCCTCGTCCATCGGCTTGCCGAAGGTCTCCAGGCCCGTCACGACGGTCTCCACGCCGGCCCCGAGGACCTCGACGCGGTCGCCGACGCGGACGGTCCCGCGCTCCACGGCGCCGGTCACCACGGTGCCCCGGCCGGTGATGGTGAGGACGTTCTCCACGGGCAGCAGGAACGGCGCGTCGACGTACCGCTCCGGCATGGGCACATAGGTGTCCACCGCGTCGAGCAGCGCCTCGACGGCCGCCGTCCACTGGGGGTCGCCCTCCAGCGCCTTGAGCCCCGAGACCCGTACGACGGGCGCGGCGTCGCCGCCGTAGCCGTGCTCGCTGAGCAGGTCCCGGACCTCCAGCTCGACGAGGTCGAGCAGCTCCGGGTCGCCGGCGTCGGCCTTGTTGAGGGCGACGACGATGTGGTCGACGCCCACCTGCCGGGCGAGCAGGACGTGTTCGGCGGTCTGCGGCATGATCCCGTCGAGCGCGGAGACGACGAGGATCGCCCCGTCGAGCTGCGCCGCGCCGGTGACCATGTTCTTCACGTAGTCGGCGTGGCCCGGCATGTCGACGTGCGCGTAGTGCCGGGTGTCGGTCTCGTACTCGACGTGCGCGATGTTGATGGTGATGCCGCGGGCGGCCTCCTCCGGCGCCCGGTCGATGCGGTCGAACGGCACGAAGGTGCCGGAGCCGCGCTCGGCCAGGACCTTGGTGATGGCGGCGGTCAGGGTGGTCTTGCCGTGGTCGACGTGTCCCATCGTGCCGATGTTCAGATGCGGCTTGGTACGCACGTACGCCGTCTTGGACATGGGTGTACTCCGAAGTCTGACGTCTCAGGACGCCTCGGTGAGGAGAGCGGGGACCCCGTGGAGCTGCCGACCCTCCCCCTGCGGGGTCCGCCGGACTTTCCGGAGAGGGTCAGCTTCGGGCGCCGTCGACGGCGGCCAGGAGAACGAGAACGGCAGCCTTCGGCGTATCCGCGACTGCGGATGCGGCGAGAACGAAGGCGTACCGGAACATGACGTCGATCATCGCCGAGGCCTCCCCCGGCGTCGAATGGTTTTCCGGCTCGTCGGCACCGGTCGTCGGGCCCCGGCGGTCGGGCGCCGGTGGTCAGGACCCGGCGGTCGGGCCCCGGTGGTCAGGCCCCGATGTTCTTCAGCGCCTCGCGCACGGACAGCGGGGCGAACCGGCCGCCCTCGCGCGCCAGGAAGTCCCGTACGGCCACGGGGTCGGTCTTGGCGTACTCGCGCAGGCACCAGCCGATGGCCTTGCGGACGAAGAAGTCGGGGTGGCCGGACTGGCGCAGGCAGTAGGCGAACAGGCGCCCGGCGTCGGTGCGTTCCTTGTAGCGGAGCTGGTGCAGCAGGGCGGTGCGGGCGACCCACAGGTCGTCGTCCTCGATCCAGGCGTCCATGTCCTCGGCCAGCGCGGGGTCGGCCGCGACGAGCCCGCCGACGACATGCGCGGCGAGCGCGTCGACGGTGTCCCACCAGGGCACCGTCGACACCAAGTGCCGGGCCACCGGGAGGAATCCGGAGGACAGACGCGTCACATGCCGGCGCAAGTAGTCGACGGCGAAGTACTGGTACTCCCGCTCGGGCAGCCGCCAGCAGCGCAGCGCGACGGCGGTGCAGTCGCGTTCGCCGGGGCGCGGGGTGTCCTGGACGACGGAGCGCGACAGGGCGCGGCGCTCAGGAGTGGGGATGCCGAGGAACGGGGCCACGTCCTTCATGTACGCCCGCATGGCGGTGGCCCGTTCCGGGTCGGCGGCGGCCGCATAGGTGCTGGTCAGCCGCTCCATCAGCGTGTCGGCCAGCACGTTGCGCGGCACGTCCGCCGCCTCCGCTCCCGTCACGCTCATAGGACGACCATACGGCGATCACACGTCCACTTCGGTTACTGTCGCCGAATGCTCGACGATGCCACCACCCGCTCTGGGGGCACCGCGACGGCCTCTCCCCGGGCCGTCACCACGGAGCTCGCCGTCCCCGTCCCCTCGCTCACGCCCGCGCCCGCCGGTCTGGCCGCGCGCTGCGGCAGAGCGCTGCTCTCGCCGTGGTCACGGCTGTCGGCGCTCGTTCTCCTGCTGGCCGCGGCCGCGACCTGCGTGCTGCTCTTCGAGCCGCAGAGACTCCTGTCGGACGGCTGGCCGGCGCACCTCGAGGGCGCGGCGGCGGTCGTGCTGTTCGCGGTGGCGTACGGCCTGGTCACGGTGGCGTTCGTGCCGCGTCCCCTGCTGAACCTGGCGGCGGGCGCGCTGTTCGGCTCCCAGCTGGGTCTCGGCGCGGCGATCGCGGGCACGGTGCTGGGGGCCGGGATCGCCTTCGGGCTCGGCCGGCTGCTGGGCCAGGACGCGCTGCGGCCGCTGCTGCGCGGCCGGGTGCTGAAGGCGGCGGACGGGCAGTTCAGCCGGCACGGTTTCCGCTCGATGCTGGCGGTGCGGCTCTTCCCGGGGGTGCCGTTCTGGGCGGCGAACTACGCCGCCTCCGTCTCCCGCATAGGGTACGTCCCGTTCCTGCTGGCGACGGCGCTCGGCTCGATCCCGAACACCGCCGCGTACGTCGTGGCCGGCGCCCGGGCCGCCGCGCCGACGTCGCCCGCCTTCCTGATCGCGCTGGCCTGCATCGCCGTGCCGGCGCTGGCGGGCGTGGTGGTGGCCTGGCGCAAGCGCCACCACCTGCGCGACCGCTGAACGTCACCAACTGCGCGGGCGCTGACCGCCGCCAGCTGCGCAACCGCTGACCGCCATGACCTGGGCGGGCGCTGACCGCCACCACCTGCGCAGCCGCTGAACGCCACTACCTACGCGGCCGCTGAACGCCGCCGCCGGTCACACGGCTTCGAGGACCATCGCGTTGGCGAGTCCGCCGGCCTCGCACATCGTCTGGAGGGCGTAGCGGGCGCCGCGCTCGCGCATGGCGTGGACCAGGGTCGTCGTGAGCCGGGTGCCGCTGGCGCCGAGCGGGTGGCCGAGCGCGATCGCGCCGCCGTGCACGTTGACCTTGTCGAGGTCCGCGCCGGTCTCCTGCCGCCAGGCGAGCACGACGCTGGCGAACGCCTCGTTCACCTCGAACAGGTCGATGTCGTCGATCGACAGGTTCGCGCGGCGCAGCACCTTCTCGGTCGCCGGGATGACGCCGGTCAGCATGAGCACGGGGTCGGAGCCGGTCACGGCGAAGCTGTGCAGCCGGGCGAGGGGGCGCAGTCCGAGGCGGGCCGCCGTCTCCGAGGACGTGATGAGGACGGCGGAGGCGCCGTCGTTGATGGGGCTGGCGTTGCCCGCGGTGACGTTCCACTCGATCTGCGGGAAGCGCTCGGCGAAGACCGGGTCGTGGTAGGCGGGCTTGAGCCCGGCGAGGATCTCGGGGGCGCTGCCGGGCCTGACGCACTCGTCGCGCGAGACGCCGTCCAGGGGCGCGACCTCGGCGTCGAACAGGCCGTTGTCCCAGGCCGCGGCGGCCCGGTGGTGGGAGGAGACGGCGAACGCGTCCATCTCCTCACGGGTGAGGGACCACTTGGCGGCGATCAGTTCGGCGCTGATGCCCTGCGGGACGAGCCCGTCGGGGTAGCGGGCGGCGATGCCCGGGCCGAAGGGGTCCTTGCCGGGCGGCACGTTCGACCACATCGGCACCCGGCTCATCGACTCGACCCCGCAGGCCACGACGAGGTCGTACGCGCCGGACAGGACGCCCTGGGCGGCGAAGTGGACGGCCTGCTGGGAGGAGCCGCACTGGCGGTCGACGGTGGTCGCCGGGACCGTCTCGGGGAATCCGGCGGACAGGGCGGCGTAGCGGGTGGTGTTCATGGCCTGCTCGCCGACCTGGTCGACGGTGCCGCCGATGACGTCGTCGATCAGCGCCGGGTCGACACCGGAGCGCTCGACGAGGCTGCGCAGGGTGTGGGCGAGGAGTTCGACGGGATGGACGTGCGCGAGGGAGCCGTTCGGCTTGCCCTTGCCGATGGGGGTGCGTACGGCTTCGACGATGACTGCGTCTCGCATGGTGCGGGCCTCCTTGGCGCGCGAGCCGATTACCGGTGAGTAGGAAATCTGGACTCACCATAGCGCTGAAGGTTGGAAAATCAAACCCACCAATGCCCCGCCAACGCCCCACGCCAACGCCCCC
>Ga0164243_10002279_pt1 | contig 31966 bp, 33 predicted proteins | sample OricompcompostOP_FD_108781 | JGI IMG/M metagenome (GOLD analysis project Ga0164243, IMG submission 108781) | Organic Plus compost microbial communities from Emeryville, California, USA - Original compost - Organic plus compost (OP) | ecosystem: Engineered > Solid waste > Mixed feedstock >... | reverse complement strand
GGCCGGCTACGGAGCGAAGTCGGCTGGTGGTTCCGGTAGGTCGCCGGCTCCCGGTGGCCTTGCTGCCGCGCTCCTTTCGTTGGTCGAGTAGCGGGAGCGACGAAGGAGCGACCGCGTATCGAGGCCGCCGCCCGCAGCTCGACGGATCACGCTCAACCAGGCCCGAAACCGGCGGAGTCGACTGTCGGTGGTCGATGCTTGAATCAGTGGCATGTCAGAGGCAGCCACTCCGCTCGAGCAGGACCCCACCCCGGTGGGCCTGCTCGACGAGGTGCGCGCCTCGCGGCAGGCGCAGATGGCCGAACAGGTCAACGAGCTGAAGCTGGTCATCGAGTGGTGCGCCGCCCACGAGGTCCCCGCTGACGAGGCGGCCACGGTCGTGGAGTTCGGCCGGGACACCGGCCTGGCGCTGGCCGGCGAGGGCGCGCCCTGTGTCTCGGAGTTCGCCGTGGTCGAGCTCGCGGCCGCGCTGGGGATGACCACCGAGGCCGGCAAGTCCCATGTCGGGAAGGTGCTGGAGGTGCGCTACCGGCTCCCCGGATTCTGGGAGGAGGTCGTCGCGGGTCGCCTCCCGTTCTGGCGCGCGGCCCGGGTCGCCGAACACACGCACGTCCTCCCGATGGCAGGCGCGCGGTTCGTCGACACCCGACTCGCCAAGACCGCCTCCAAGGTCACCTACGCCCAGGTGGAACGGCTCTGCGAGGAAGCCCTGATGCGGTTCGACCCCGAAGCCGCGGAGGAGAAGCGGCAGCAAGCCCTGGAACGCCGCCGGGTCGACGTCCACACCGAGGACGTCGGTCCCGACGGAGTGGTCGACGTCACCGGTGCGCTGGACCTGGCCGACGCCCTGGACCTGGACAACGCGCTGAACACCGAGGCCGCCACCCTGAAGGCGCTGGGCAACACCGAGTCCCACGACGTGCGCCGCTCCCAGGCCCTCGGCCGGATCGCGCGGCGGCAGACCCAGCTCGACCTCAACCCCGACCACCCAGACGGCCGCGCGGACAGAGGCGACCACACCGACACTCGCGACCACACCGACGCCTCCGGCCACACCGACCCCGGACAGCACCCGGGCTCGGGCGGGTCGGACGGCTTCGACGCCGAGGCCGCGGCCCGCAGCGGCCTGGTCAAGCCGCGGCAGGTGGTGGTGCACGTGCACACCCACGACCAGGACTGCGCCCGGTGTGCCACCACCCGGTCCCCGATCACGGTGAACCAGGTGGCGAGCTGGTGTGCGGACCCGGACACCCAGGTGGTGATCCGCGAGGTGGTCGACACCACCGGTCACATCCACGTCGACGGTTACGAGACCGGCGCGCGGCTCGGCGACCAGACCGTCGAACGCGACGTTGTCTGTGCGTTCCCGTTCTGCACCCGGCCCGCGGAGTCGTGCGACTGCGACCACGTCGTCCCGCACAGTCGAGGCGGACCGACGTGCAGCTGCAACATCGCCCCCGGATGCCGTGGACACCATCGCGCAAAGACGCACGGCGGCTGGTCCTACGTCGTCCTCAGTCCGGGGCACTACCTGTGGCGGTCGCCCAACGGACTCTGGTTCTCCAAGGACCACTCCGGCACCCGCGACCTCGGCCACCTGCAACCCACCTGACCGCCCCGCCCCACACCCCGCTCGACCAGGCGGGGTCACAGGCATGTGCGGAGGTCACCAGCGCCGGTAGGTGACGGTGTACCGCGCTCCGATCTCTTGTTGCACACGCCGGGCCAGTTCCCGGCCGCGACCGTTGAGTGCTTCAAACGCCTCAGGGGTGCGTCTGCTCGGGGTCGCGTCGAGCGCGGTCATCTCGCGACCCCACCGGCCCAGGTCGGCGATCAGCTGCTCACTGAGGCCGAGGACGTCGCGGAGCCAGGCAGGATTTTCAGGCAGCAGCCCTTCGGCGTCCCACAACGGGACGCGGACGCCGTAGTCCCACATGACGTCGATGGTCGAGCCGCTGACCGAGTGCTCGACGGGCTCGTCGGCATCCACCTCCGCGGGCCGCTCCGCCGACCAGTACGCACCGTGCGGGTGGTCCCCGAAGTGCACCGGTGGCGGCTGCTCGTCGTCGTTCACCACCACCGCATTGCACCACGGACCTCAGGGCACGAGCGCGAGCTTGCCTCCGGGGTGCCCGGTGCTCAGCAGCTCGACCGCGTCGAGCGCGTCCGCCAGCGGGAACGTCCGTGCCACCGGCACCTCGAGCCGGCCGTCCGCGGCCAGGTCGACGACGTGCCGCCGCACCGAGTCGCGGTAGGCCTTGCTGGCCGGCTTCGCGCCGGCGATGTGGCGGAAGCCGTCGGCCTCGGCGCGCGCCGCGGACGCGAGCGTGACGATCCGGTCGTGGTCGGCGACCAGGGCGAGGGACACGTCGACCGCCTCGTCGGTGCCGATGCAGTCGAGGGCGGCCGCCACACCGTCGGGGGCGGCCTCGCGGACCCGCTGCTCGAGCCCGTCGCCGTACTCGACCGGTATGCCACCGAAGCGACGGACGACGTCGAACCTCCGCCGACCGCAGGTGCCGACGACCCGGGCGCCGACCAGCGCCGCCTGCTGCAGGACGCTGACGCCCACCGCGCCCGACACGGCGTGGACCAGGATCGTCTCGCCGGCGGTCACACCGGTGACGTGCAGCATCTCCGAGGCGGTGGTGCCGACCAGCAACAGGTTGGCGGCCGCCTCGAACGGCACGGTCTCCGGCTTCGCGAACACCGCGGCAGCCGGCACGGTCACCGCGGAGGCCCAGCCGCCGGTGATCCGGAACGCGAGCACCTCCTGCCCGACGGTCCAGCCGGCGTCGGGCCCGACGGCGGTGACCACACCCGCGACCTCGTAGCCGATCGGCACCGGGAAGGCCTCCGGCGCGGCGCGGGTGAAGTGCCTGGTGTCGGCCGGGTTCGCACCCGCGGCCCGGACCTCGATGGTCACCTCACCGGGGCCGGGTGCCGGGACCTCGTGGTCCTCGAGACGGAGCGCCTCCGTGCCGGTGGGCGCGGTCGCGACCCAGCGTCGATGCATGCGTCCCCCCTCAGGTGAGCCGCACGCCGATGGTGCCCAGGCCCGGAGCGGACACCTCCCAGGACTGGCCGGGGGCGACGTCGAGCGGCGGGATCATCGATCCGGTGATCACGACGTCCCCGGGGCGCAGCTCGCTCCCCGCCGCCGCCAGGGTGGACGCGGTGGTCTCGAGCACCCAGCCCAGCTCGCCGACGAGCTCGTCCGGACGACTCGTGGCCGCGACCTCGACGCCGTCGCACCGGACGCTGACCCCTCGCTCCGCCGGCAGCTCCGCCGCACGCCCACCGAGCAGCACGTGCCGGTGGTAGACGTTGCCCGCGCCGATCCGCTCGATGTCGTCGGGCGGAAAGTCGACGTCCGCCAGCTCGATCGCGAGCGACCAGCCGTCGACGGCCAGGCCGGGGCCGACGTACGCCGCGACCTCGGCCTCGATCACGCCACGCGTCCAGTCGCCGACGGGCACCGAGGACCCCGGGTCGAGGCGGCGGTCGGTCGTCAGGTAGCCGACGAGCGGCCGGTCGATCCCGAAGCCGGCCATCGCCGCGGGTGAGCCGAAGCCGACCTTCCAGCCCAGGTGCTCGGCGCCCGCGGCGAGCTCCGCCCGCCGGCGCTCGAGCATCCGGGTCGTGCCGCGCACGATGCGCGGGTCCACCTCGTTCAGTCGTCGAACTCCTCGTCGGCCGAGGGGAGTCCGTAACCGGCCGCCTCCAGCGAGCCGGCGCCGCTCCATCCCCAGATCAGCAGCACGTCCTCGTCGCCGGTGTTGACGAAGCCGTGCCAGTTGCCGCGCGGAGTGTAGATGACGTCGCCGGCCTTCGACGGCTCCCGGCCGGTGTTGGTGTGGATCTCCCCGCTGCCCGACATCACCACCAGGAACTCGTCGGCGTGGGGGTGCAGGTGCCGGTCGTGGCGGGCGCCCGGCGGCAGCACCGTGCGGCCGACCACGAGGTTCTTCGACCCCGCGGTGCGCTCGTCGATGAGGTACTGCACCTGCATGTCGACCCAGCCCTCGTCCTCGCGCAGGTTCTGCTCGAGAGGTACGTCGTCCACGGTGGTGCGGTACGGCGTCGCCGGCTCGCTCATGTCTCCACTCCTGCCATCCGTCGGTACACCTCGGCCACGCTGACCAGGAAGTCCCGGTCCTTCAGTGGGCTGCTGCGCGCGGCGCTGAGCATCTCGCTGGCCGCCGAGCACGTCGGGACCGCCGCGCCGAGCCGGCGCCCGAGCTCCTGGGCCAGCACCAGGTCCTTCTGCTGCAGCTCGACGTCGGCGTACACCTCGGCGTCGTCGACGAGGAGCGGGGCGCGGTAGCCGATCACCGGCGAGGCGATCACGCTCTTCAGCGCGGCGTCCACGAGGGCGGCCCGGTCGACGCCCGCCTTCTCGACCAGCGTCACCGCCTCGGCGAACGCGGTGACCGAGACGACCAGGGCCAGGTTGATCGCCACCTTGCTGAGGATGGCGTGCCCGTTGGGGCCGATGTAGGTCACCTTCGGGCCGATCGCGTGCAGCACCGGCTCGACGTGCTCGTACGCCGTCCGGTCACCGCCGACCATCACCGACATCTGGCCGGCCGCGAGCGTGGCCGGGCTGCCCGAGACGGGCGTGTCCAGGAAGTACGCGCCCGCCTCCCGGACCCGCTCCGACAGCGCGACGCTGGCGTCGGGGGCGATGGTGCTGAGGTCGCACCAGACGGTGCCCGGCCGCAGCCCGGCCAGGATCCCGTCGTCGCCGTCGGCGATGCCCTGGACCGCCGCCGTGTTGGTCAGCATCGTGAACAGCACGTCGACGCTCGCCGCCACCTCGCGCGGGGTGCTCGCCCACCCCATCCCCGCGTCCAGCAGGTCCTGCGCCTTGGCGCGGGTGCGGTTCCAGCCGGTCACCTCGTGGCCGGCGTCCATCAGCCGCCGGGCGATGCCGGCCCCCATCGCGCCGAGCCCGGCGAAGCCGACCCGCTCGATGTCGCGGGGCTCGCTCTCCTGGGGCACGTCAGCGGGCCGCGGCCCAGTAGTCCTCGCGGGCCTTGGTCTCGGCCAGCTTCTCGGGGGTCTCGAAGCCGGGGGCCAGGGAGGCGTCGGTCCCTGCCATGTACTGGTGGTGGTCGATGTCGAGGAGCCGGATCCAGCTCTGCTGGCCGAAGGTCAGCGCGATGCAGCAGCCGAGCTCCACGAGCTCCGCCTCGCTGAAGTGCTTGTGCAGGCGGTCCCACAGGCCGTCCCGGTCCTCCTCGTTCCAGGCGATCGCCTGGGCGTAGGCCAGCGCGGCCTTCTGCCGCTCGTCGTACTTGTCGGAGGTCTCGAAGTTGAGCAGGTCGTCGTACTGCGCCTCCTGGAGGCCGGCCTCCTTGCCCTTGATCGAGCGCTGGTTGCCGCAGAACTCGCAGGTGACCGTGCGGGAGATGTAGACCCGGCACAGCTCCTTGATCGCGTGGTCGCAGACGCCGGTGTGGAAGAGCGCCTTCCAGGAGTCGGCGAAGGCCCAGAACGCGTTGGGAGCATGTGCGCGGACCGCGGAGCTCTCCGGGCGCGGCGTGCCCTCGCGGGCACAGCGGTCCATCTCCTCCTGCATCTGCTCGTCCATCTTCTCGTACGGGAAGTAACTGATGCGGGGCGTGGTCATGCTTCCTCCTGAGGTGATGCGGACTGGTCCTGGGACTCGATGGCCCGGACGACGGCGGCGCTGTCGAGCGGCAGGTCGCGGACCCGCACTCCCAGCGCGTGGTGGACGGCGTTCGCGATCGCGGCCGCGGTGGGTCCGGCGGCGGCCTCGCCGGTGCCCAGCGACGGTTCGCCGCTGTCGACGAGGTGGACGTCGACCCGCGGCGCCTCGCTGAACGTCAGGATCGGGTAGGACTCCCAGTCGTCGCTGGTGATCCGGCGCCGGTCGAAGCGGACCCGCTCGCGGATCGTCCAGCTGGTCGCCTGGACGGCGCCGCCCTCGAGCTGGTTGCGGGCGCCGTCGGGGTTGACGACGGTGCCGACGTCGGCGGCGACCGTCAGCCGGCGGACCCGGACGTCGTCGGTCGTCTCGACCTCGGCGACGACGGCGCACCAGGCGCCGCGGTCCTTGTAGCGGGCGAAGCCGATGCCCCGGCCGCAGCTCTCGGGCAGCGGCTCACCCCAGCCGGACTCGCGCGCCGCGGTCTCGACGACGGCCCGGGCCCGCGGGTCGTCGAGGTGGTCGAGCCGGAAGCGCACCGGGTCGGCGCCGGCGATCTCGGCGAGCTCGTCCATGAAGCTCTCGATCGCGAACACGTTCAGGTGGGCGCCGAGCGACCGCATCGCCGAGGTCCGCAGCGGCGTGTCCTCCTTGCGGTGGCCGGTGATCCGGCGCGGCCCGACCGAGTAGATCGGTACGGCGTTGCGGGTGCTGCCGCCGCCCCGCTCGTGCGGCGGGTCGGTGGCGGCCGGGATCGGGACCGGTGCGGCGAGGTGCGCGGCGCCGAGCAGACCCGGCGTGCCCCGGAAGCCGGGACGCGCGGTGTGTCCCTGGCTCCAGACGTCGTAGGTCCAGCCGGTGATCCGACCGTCGTCGAGGCTCGCGGAGACCGTCGCCGTCATCGCCGAGGAGAGCGGCGCCCAGGTGAGCTCGTCGCGCCGGCTCCACCGGGTCAGCACCGGACGACCGCGTGCGGCCCGTGCCAGCAGCACCGCGTCGAACGCGGCGTCGTCGGCCCCGTTGTGGCCGTAGCAGCCGGCGTTCTCGACGTGCTCGACCTGCACCGTCGCGGGGTCGAGGTCGAGCGCCGCGGCGATCGCGGTGCGCAGGTTGTGGATGCCTTGCGAGTGGCTCCACACGTGCAGCCCGCCGTGCTCGTCCCACTGGGCCATCCCGCAGCTCGGCGCGATCGAGGCGTGCACCAGGAACGGCCGGGAGTACGACGCGGTGTGGTCGGCCGGCGGCGGCTCCTCCGACGCGATCGGGATCTCCTCGTGCGGGCCCTCGCGCAGCCATGCGGGAAGCGCGTCCTCGTCGGGCAGCGAGTCCGTCTCCGCCCAGGTGCAGTCGCGCTCGAGCTGCTCGAGCGCCCGGTCCACGTCGACCTCGCGCTCGCCGACGACCCCGAGGAACGAGCCGTCGCGCACCAGCTCCACCCCGGGCGCCTTCCACGCGGGGTCGAGGTCGACCAGCCGGGCGCCGACCGACGGCGGCCGCAGCACCCGGCCGTGCAGGAGTCCCTCGGGGCGCAGGTCGGCCAGGTAGCGCGGCCGGCCCAGGACCTTGTCGGGCAGGTCCAGCCGCCGGGCGCTCCGGCCGACCTCTCTCCGCGGCGGCGCGGGCGCGGGCGGGATCCCGGTCAGGTCGGTGTCGGGGTCGAGCCGGCCGATCAGGTCGACGTAGGCGCTCACCGGCTCGACGGGCGCCTCGGTGAGTGTGCGCACGACACCGCCGAGGTGGCGCAGCGCCGGAGCGGTCTGGGACACCGACAGGCTGCCCGACGTGAGTCCCTGCTGGGGACCGTGCGCCGTGTGCGCCGGCACCATCCGGATCGCGTCGAGCGGCAGCCCGAGCGCGTCCGCGGCGACCTGGGCGAGCGCGGTGACGATGCCCTGACCGAGCTCGACCTTGCCGACGTGCACCTCGACGCGACCGTCGGCCACGGTCAGCCAGGTGCCGAGGCGCGGGTTGTCGGCGATGTGCGCCGGGATCGCCGTACTCATGCCCGCGTCCTCGCTGACGCGATCGCCTCGACGATCCGCCGCTGGGAGCCGCAGCGACACAGGTGCCGGTCGAGCGCCTCCGCGATCCGCGCCTCGTCGGCGTCCGGCTCCTCCTCGAGCAGGGCGGCCGCCTGCACCACGATGCCGGTGATGCAGAAGCCGCACTGCGCCGCCTGGTGGTCGATGATCGCCTGCTGCACCGGGTGCGGCCGGCCGTCGTCGGTCAGGCCCTCGACCGTGGTGACGGCCTGTCCCTCGGCCTGGGACACCGGTGTCTGGCAGGAAGGGACGACCGCGTCGCCGACGCGCACGAAGCAGGCGCCGCACAGCCCCAGCCCGCAGCCGAACCGGCTGCCGACCAGGCCGAGCTCGTCGCGCAGCGCGGTGAGCAGCGGGGTGTCGCCGTCGCTGGCGAGCGTCACCTCGGTGCCGTTGACGGTCACCCGGGTCACGACGGTTCCTCGAAGACGCCGGGGTGGTGGCCGAGCTCGATCCGGGTCCGGCGGATGTGCCCCTGGAGGTAGCGCTCCGCGTCGGTCTCGTCACGGCGGACGACCGCGTCGAGGATCAGCCGGTGCTCGGCGTTGACCACCCACATCCGGCTCCGGCCACCCATCTGGACGAACATCCGGCGGTAGTGCTGGGTGGAGTTCCAGAGCCGGGTGACCATGCTGTTGAGCGGGTCCAGGCTGCAGCCGCTGTAGGTGAGCATGTGGAACTCGCGGTCGAGGTCGAGGAACCGCTCGACGTCGGTGTTGGCCTCGATCTGCCGCTGTACGTCGTCCAGCCGCCGGTGCTCCTCCTCGGTCAGCAGGGGGAGGCTCTCGATCAGGGCGAGCGGCTCGAGCCGTTCGCGCATCTGGTAGATCACGTCGACCTCGTGCTGGCTGAGCCGCGGGACCTTGGCCCCCTTGTGCGGCTCGTGCTCGGTGAGGCCCTCGGCCTCGAGCATCCGCAGCGCCTCGCGCACCGGCAGCCGGCTCGCGCCGAACCGGTCCGCGATGTCCTCCTGCCGGATCCGGTCGCCGGGCCGGAACCGCCCGTGCAGGATCTCCTGGCGGAGCGCGGCGGCGATCCGGGCGCTCGCGGCGCCACCCGTCTCGGTGCTGGTCAGCTCGGTCACGAGCGGGTCCCCTCGCGGTCGAAGGCCTTGCCGTTCGGGTAGGAGACCAGCTCGAACTGCATGCCCCACGGGCTGCGGAAGTAGATCCACCGGTTGCCCTCCGCGGGTCCCGTGCTCGCGGTCGGGCCGGCGAACACCTCGACCCCGGCCGCGCGCAGGTGCTCGATGGCGGCGTCGAGGTCGTCGACGTACAGCGCGACGTGGTGACCCCCGATGTCGCTGTTGCGGGGCGGGGTCGTGCGCTGGTCGGGCGCGTCGTACTGGAAGACCTCGAGGATGGTCTCGCCCCCGCAGCGGTAGAAGCGGTTGCGCATCTCGGCGCGCGGGTGCACGTCGAGGTGGGTGGCCATCCAGTCGTCGTCGTGGACGAACGGGCCGAGCGAGTAGAGGTACTCGCAGCCGAGCACGTCGACCAGGAAGTCGTGGGCCTGGTCGAGGTCCGGGACCGTGAAGCCGACGTGGTCCACGCGACGCAGCCCGGGCAGCGGCATCGAACCTCCTGGCGATGGCCATCGCGACGATTGGATCCCAAATAACGTGACACAGTCAGGCTGCCCGTGTCCAGGGTCGGACCAGACCTGGATTTCGGATCCAATGTTGTGCGAGGCTGCTCCCGACCGAAGGAGCACCTGGATGCCGGAGCACCACCCACTGGCGCCCGCCTCGCCCTGGGTCGAGGTGGTCGTCGACGACGCCGACTGGGAGGCCGCCGACCCCGCGCTGCTGCGCACGATGCACGCCCAGCTGGTGTGGATCCGCGCGTTCGAGCAGTACGTCCTCGAGCTCGCCGGCGCCGGCCTGGTCCATGGCCCGGCGCACTCGAGCATCGGTCAGGAGGGCGGAGCCGTCGGCTCGGTGCTCGCGCTCACCAGCGACGACACGATCAACGGCTCCCACCGGGGCCACCACCAGTTCCTGGCCAAGGCGCTGCACCACGTCGAGCCCAAGGGCATGGACCCCCTCGACGACCCGTCCGACGAGGTCCGCGACATCCTGCTGCGCACTCTCGCCGAGATCTGCGGGCTCGACCGGGGCTGGACGCACGGCCGTGGCGGCTCGATGCACCTGCAGTGGCGCGAGGCGGGCGCGATGGGCACCAACGCGATCGTCGGCGGCGGGGTGCCGCAGGCCGCGGGCTTCGCCTGGGCGCACCGGAAGTCCGGCACCGACCACGTCTCGGTCACCTACTTCGGCGACGGCGCGGTCAACATCGGCTCGACGCTGGAGTCGATGAACCTCGCCGCGGCCTGGTCGCTGCCGGTCTGCTTCTTCATCGAGAACAACCAGTACGCCGTCTCCACCTCCGTGCAGGAGGCCACCGGCGAGCCCCGGCTGTCGGCCCGCGGGCTGGGCTTCAACATCGCCAGCTGGAAGGTCGACGGGATGGACCCGCTGGCCGTGCACGTGGCGATGACCGAGGCGGTCGAGCACATGCGCCGTGGTCGCGGACCCACGATCGTCGAGGACGACACCTACCGGTTCTTCCACCAGAACGGCGGGTTCCCCGGCAGCGCGTTCGGCTACCGCGACAAGGAGGAGGAGGCGGCCTGGCGGGCGCGCGACCCGCTCACGCAGTCGGCCGGTCACCTGGAGCGGCTCGGCCTGCTCACCGCCGAGGAGCACGCGCGCGCGGTGGCCCGGGCCAAGCAGGTCATGGAGGAGCTCGGCTCGACGCTCCTCGAGCCGGTGCCCGGCGGCAAGCCCGGGCAGCGCCGGATCCGCGCCAGCGAGTGGCCCGACCCCGCGTGGGTCGACGTCGGGGTGCGGGGCGACCTGTCCGAGCTCGAGAGTGCGCCGGTCGTGGCGGCCGACGGGTACGCCGTACCGGTGCAGGAGACGCGGTTCGTCGACGCGGTGGCCGCGGTCATGCGTCGCCGGATGGAGACCGACCGCGGGGTCGTCGTGCTGGGCGAGGACGTGCACCGGCTCAACGGCGGCACCAACGGTGCGACCCGCGGCCTCGCGGAGCGCTTCCCCGACCGGGTGCTCGGGACGCCCATCAGCGAGAACGCGTTCGCCGGGCTCGCTGGCGGGATCGCGCTCGACGGGCGGTTCACCCCGGTCGTCGAGTTCATGTACGCCGACTTCATGTGGGTCGCCGCCGACCAGCTGTTCAACCAGATCGCCAAGGCCCGGCACATGTACGGCGGCGAGCACGGCGTGCCGCTGGTGCTGCGCAGCAAGGTGGCGATGGGGACCGGCTACGGCTCCCAGCACTCGATGGACCCGGCCGGCATCTTCGCGACCTCGCCCGGGTGGCGGATCGTGGCCCCGTCGACGCCCTACGACTACGTCGGGCTGATGAACACCGCGCTGCGCTGCCAGGACCCGGTCGTGGTGCTCGAGCACGTCGACCTCTACCAGTCGACGGACGACGGGCCGGTCGACGACTACGACTACTGCCTGCCGGTCGGCAAGGCGGTCACCCGGCGCGAGGGGTCCGACGTCACGGTGCTGACCTACCTCGCGATGGTGCGGACGGTCCTGGAGGCCGTCGAGGAGCACGGGGAGGTCGACGCCGAGGTGATCGACCTGCGCTGGCTCGACCGCGCCAGCATCGACTGGGACGCCATCGAGCAGAGCGTGCGCAGGACCAGCAAGGTGCTGATCGCGGAGCAGGGCGCGATCGGCACGTCGTACGGCGGGTGGCTCGCCGACGAGATCCACCGCCGTTTCGTCTACCTGCTCGACGCGCCGGTGCACCGGGTCACCGGGGGCGAGGCCTCGCCGAGCATCAGCCGGGTGCTCGAGCAGGCCGCGATCGCGCAGAAGGCGGACGTCATCGCCGCGCTGACGGAGCTGGAGAAGTTCTGAAAATCACCGCCTCGGGAGGAGACGATCATGGACGTGACCAGGCGACGGGTGATCGCGGGAGCAGCGGCCGCCGGTGTCGGTGCGGCAGCCGCGCCGGTCGTGGCGGAGGCGGCGCCGGGCCGACATCGACACGACCGGGAGTACGTCGTCACCGGGGCCTACGTCCTCACCATGGACCCCGACCTGGGCGACCTCCCCGTCGGTGACGTCCACGTCCGCGACGGCCGGATCGTCGCGGTCGGGCGGGACCTCCGGGCGCGTGGCGCGCGCATCGACGGCCGGGGGATGGTCGCGATGCCCGGGCTCGTCGACACGCACTGGCACATGTGGACCACGCTCTACCGGAGCATGTCGAGCACGTCGCCGGAGACGGCGTACTTCGCGCTCAACGTCGCCAACGGCGTGCGCTGCCTGCCCACGGACCTCTTCCACGGCACCCGGCTCGCCCTGGTCGACGCGCTCAACACCGGCATCACGACCGTCCACGACTGGGCCCACAACCTGCGCTCGCCCGAGCACGTCGACGGCAACCTGCGCGCGCACCGGGAGATCGGGCTGCGCGGCCGGTTCTCCTACGGCACCCGCCAGGGCCAGCCGGGCACCGAGCTGCTCGACCTCGACGACGTGGCTCGCGTCAAGCGCGAGTGGTTCGACCGCGGCCGGCTGCCGCTGATGCACCTCGGGCTCGCCGGCCGCCCGCCCGGTCTCGTGGAGGAGGCGGTCTACCGCCCTGAGTACGAGGCCGCGCAGGACCTGGGGCTGCCGATCAGCTACCACGTCAACTCGACCCGCGACCAGGGTGCGGCCGGGATGATCCGGCAGCTCGGCGAGCTGGGCATGCTCGGCCCCGACATCCAGCTGATCCATGCGCTCTACACCACCGAGCAGGAGCGTGCGGCGGTGCGGGAGAGCGGCGCGTCGGTGTCGATCAGCCCGTGGTCGGAGCTGCTGATCGGGTACGGCGTGACGCCGGTCGCCGAGATGGAGGCGAGCGACCTCCTGCTCACCCTGTCGGTCGACACCCTGTCGCTGACCGGGACCGCCGACCTGTGGTCGGTCGCCCGGCTGGCCACCGGGCTGCTCCGCGGCCAGACCGAGCAGGAGCTCGCGGTCAACACCCGGCGCATCCTCGAGATGGCGACCATCGACGCCGCCCGGAGCCTCGGCCTCGGCGACCTCGTCGGCTCGCTGACGCCGGGCAAGCGCGCCGACCTGATCCTGGTGCGCACCCACGACGTCGCGACCGCGCCCCGGACCGACGTACCCAACCTGCTGGCGCTGGCCGCCGGCGCGGAGAACGTCGACACCGTCGTGGTCGACGGCCGGGTCCGCAAGCGGCACGGCGAGCTGGTCGACATCGACGAGCGGCGGGTGGTCCGGGAGACCGAGGCGGCGCTGAAGGCGCTGCTGGCTCGCTGACGCAGGGGTGAACCCGACGGCTCACCCCGGCCCCATCACCGTCAGCGGGTCGATGCCGAGACCGGAGAGGACGGCCCGGGCGGCGTTGCGCCCGGGCCGACCCGAGACGGACCCTCCGGGGTGCACCGTGGCGCCGGTCAGGAACAGGCCGGGCACGTCGGTGTCGTAGCGCGGCCAGCCCGGCACGATCACGCCGTCGAGGTCGAACTGGCCGCCGTGGCAGGATCCCCCGATGTTCTGCGGGTTGTGGGCCGCGACGTCGAGCGGCGACTCCGCGCGGATCGCCAGGATGTCGTCCGGGTCGAGCCCGGTGCAGTGCCGGCGGACGATGTCGACGAGCGCCGCGGCGTACTCGTCCTTCACCGCGCCCCACTCACGCCCGTCGGCCAGCTCGTGCGGCGCGATCGTGAGGATCTTGAAGGTCCCCGCCCCGTCCGGCGCGCGACCGGGGTCGACGACCGTCTGGTTCACGACGAGCAGCCACGGGTCCTCGCTGTCGAGCTCGCCACGCTCGAACCGCTCGATGTGACGGACCATCCCCTCGACCGTCCCGAACCCCGCGGCCGCCGCCTGCACCGCGCGGTCCCCGGTGCCGAAGGTGAGGTTGCCGCGCAGCGCCGCGTGGACGGCGAAGACGCTCAGCCCCGGCTGCCAGGTCTCTTGGGCGCGGAGCAGGTCGGCAGTCGGCGGCACCCCTTCGAGCATCGCGGGCAGCCGGGCGAGATGTCCGCCCGCGACCACGGCCCGGCCGACGCGGACGGTCCGCCCGTCGACGGTGCGCACCCGGCGGACGCCGTCCGGCTCGGCCTCGATCGCCGCGACCGGGGCGCCGCAGACGACCCGTCCGCCGTGCTTCTCGATCAGCGCGATCAGTGCGTCGGGCAGGGCCTGGCTGCCGCCCACCGGCGTGGTCCAGCCGAAGTCGAGCCGACCGGCCGTCAGCGACGAGGGCAGGAACCCGGTCCCGGGCTGCCGCGGGTCCTGGATGGTCGCCATCGCCAGCCAGAGCAGGAACGACTGCACCGTCGGGTGGGTGAAGCGCTCGCGGACCACGTCCAGCGCGGTCCGGCCGCGCAGCTCGAGGTACCGCCGGCTCGGCTCGTCGTCGGGCTGGGGCAGGTGCGAGCTCCAGCGACCGTGTGCCTTCGCCAGTCCGTCCCGCCACTCGGTGACGAGGGCGCGGAACGCCTCCGCGTCGCTCTCCGACCAGCGCGCGATCTCGGCGCAGGTGCCGTCCAGGTCGGGGCGCATGACGAGCACGTCGCCGCCGGGCTGCGGCATCACCACCGCGGGGTCGGTGGTGAGGTAGCGCAGGCCGTGCTCGGAGACCAGGCCGAGCTCGTCGTCGCGGACGAGCGGGTTGCTCTGGATCAGCACGTGGGCGCTGCTGCAACTGTCGTGGGCGAACCCGGGCAGGGTCAGCGTCTCGGTGCGGGTGTTGCCGCCGGGCTGCTCCTCGGCCTCCAGCACCACCACCGACAGGCCCGCCCGGACCAGGTAGCCGGCACACACGAGCGAGTTGTGGCCGGCACCGATGACGACGACGTCCGCTTCCTCCGGGAACGAGGTGGTCATGGCGGAACGCTGGCACGGTCTACAACCGTTTGCAAGCCCTGATCCCGCTTCGCGAGTTCCGCGACAAGACCCGTTCTTGACCGTGAAATTCGGCGATGGGCAGGTCCTTGACAACCTGTGGCGTGGTTCACAAGATGGGACCTGACCGCAATCGATTGCGGATTCAGGAGGAGAAGATCATGTCCCGAGTGCGCGTTCGCCGTGGCCTGACGGCGGCGGCCCTGACCGGAGTGATGACGCTGGCCCTGGCGGCATGTGTCGACGACGGGTCGGACGACGAAGGCGGGGGTGGGTCGGACGAGAAGCTGGTGATCGGGACGTCGCTGCCGCTCACCGGTGAGTTCTCCCAGCCCGGCAAGGCCGCTCAGGAGGGCTACGAGGTCTGGCGCGACATGGTCAACGAGTCCGGTGGCCTGCTCGGACGCCAGGTCGAGCTCGTCGTGAAGGACGACGCCTCCAACCAGAACACCATCGTCAGCGACTACAACGCGCTGATCAGCAAGGACAAGGTCGACCTCCTCCTCGGGACGTTCTCATCCCTGCTCAACCTGCCGGCGTCCGCGGTCGCCGAGCGCAACGGGATGCTGTACGTCGAGCCGGCCGGCGGTTCCCCCGACATGTTCAACCGCGGCTACAAGTTCCTCTTCTTCGCCCAGCAGGCGACCGCCGACAAGCAGGGCCTGGTCTTCGCCGACTGGGTGAGCAACCTGCCGGAGGACCAGCGGCCGAAGACGGCGGCGTACCCGACGTTGGACGACCCGTTCGCGCAGCCGGTGGTCGAGGGCGTGAAGGAGGTCCTCGAGGACGCCGGCATCAAGACGGTCTACGAGGAGACCTACGCGATCGACACCAAGAACTTCGACACCATTGTCAACGCGATGAAGAACGCGGACCCTGACCTCGTGGTGCACGGCGCGCAGTTCGAGGACGGCATCGGGCTGACCCGGTCGATGCTCAAGGCCGGCTTCACCCCGGACATGTTCTTCGAGACCAACGCGCCGTCGTTCGCCGACCAGTACTCCGACGGCGTCGGCGCGGAGAACACCGAGGGCGTCATGTTCGCGGTGAGCCACTCGCCGGACGCCGACACCCCGGGCAATGCCGAGTTCGTCGCCAAGTACGAGGAGATGTTCGGCGGGACCCCCGCCGAGGACTCCGCCGACGCCTACGCCGCGGGTCAGGTTCTGCAGGCCGCGGTCGAGGCGGTCGGGAGCATCGACGACCAGGAGGCGCTCGCCGACTGGCTGCGCGAGAACGAGGTCGAGACGATCCTCGGCCCGCTGTCCTGGAACGACGACGGCAGCCCCACCGGTGAGTTCCTCATCGGTCAGTGGCAGAACGGCAAGGCCGAGATCGTGCTCCCCGAGGAGGCCTCGACCTCTGACGTCCAGGTCGGGTGGAAGCCCGGCAACGCCGGCTGATGGAGGAGCTGCTCCAGAACCTCATCCTCGGGCTGCTGCTCGGCGGGGTGTACGCCCTCGCCGCCGCCGGGCTCAGCCTGATCTTCGGCGTGATGCGGGTGATCAACATCGCGCACGGCGCGTTCCTGATCCTGGGGGCGTTCATCGCCTACTCGCTGTGGGACGACCTGGGCATCGACCCGCTGCTGGGGGTGGTGATCACGACACCGATCGTGTTCGCCCTCGGCTGGGTCACCTACAAGCTCCTGGTCGCGCCGATCCGGACCGCGCCGATGGCGTCGACCGTGCTGCTGACGTTCGGCATCGCGCTCGTCGTCGAGGGCGCGATGGGAGAGATCTGGGGCAACAACTCGACGTCCGTCCGGCCGTCGTACGCCGACGAGTCGTTCACGATCGGCGGCATCTTCCTGCCCAAGGCCCAGCTGTACGGCGGCCTGCTCGCGGTGGTGGTGCTCGGCATCCTCTGGCTGGTGCTCACCCGCACCTGGCTGGGCCGGGCGATCCGCGCGGCGGCGGTCAACCCGTCGTCGGCCGAGCTGGTCGGCGTCAAGGTGAGCGCGGTCGCCGCGCTGGTGTTCGGGCTCGGGATCGCCGCCGCCGGGGCGGGCGGCGCGATCACCGGCGTGCTGTACCCCTTCGTGCCCGGGTCGCACTACCAGTGGATCGCCCGGCTGCTGGCGATCGTGGTTCTCGGGGGTCTGGGCAGCATCAACGGCGCGATGCTGGGCGCGGTCGTCTTCGGTGTCGCCGAGACGATGACCGCGGCCTACATCTCGCCGTCGTGGGCGACCGCCGTGCCCTACGCGATCGTCTTCGCGGTGCTGCTGATCCGGCCGCAGGGCCTGCTCGGCACCCGGCTCCGAGAGGACGCGGTGCCCGCATGACCGGTGCAGCGACCGCCGAGGTGACGCCCCGCGCCGCCACGTGGCCGGCCTGGGTGGGTCGCGCGCTCGCGGTGGTGGCCGGCGTGCTGCTGGTCGCCTACCCGATGGTGAGCGACGACCTCTTCTACCAGAACATGCTCATCCTCTCGCTGGTCTTCGCGGTGGGGGCCAGCGGGCTCAACATCATCTCGGGGTTCGCGGGCTACATCTCCCTCGGTCAGGGGGCGTTCGTCGGCCTCGGCGGGTACACGATCGGCGTCTGCGCCTCGAAGTTCGAGTCGGTCAACCCCTGGTGGTGGGTGCCGCTGGCCGGGCTCGTCACCGCCGTCGTCGCGTTGGTGCTCGGGCTGGTCTCGCTGCGGTCCCGCGGGCCGTCGTTCGTGATCATCACCGTGGCGTTCCTGTTCCTGGTCCAGGTGATCGCGGTCAACTGGGTCTCGCTCACCAACGGCACCGACGGGCTCTCGCTGCCGCTGCCCACCTGGGACCGCGACATCATCAACTGGCCGTTCTACTACGTGCTGGTCGTGATCCTGGCCCTCCAGCTGCTGCTGACCTGGTGGATCCGGCGCACCAAGCTCGGGATGGGCCTGATCGCGATCCGCGAGGACGAGACCAAGGCGGCGACGATCGGCATCAACCTGCCGGTCGAGAAGATCATCGCGTTCGCGGCCAGCGCGATCTTCGTCGGCATGGCCGGCGCGGTGTACGGCTACTACCTCACGTTCATCGACCCGCGCGGCATGTTCGGCATCCTGCTCAGCGTCCAGCTGGTGCTGTCGATGCTGATCGGCGGCAAGGCCACCCTGTGGGGGCCGGTGATCGGCGCGTTCCTGATCGAGTACCTCAACGAGCTGGCCAACAACAACTTCGGCGGCGGCAACGTCCGCCTCTTCCTCTTCGGGGGCCTGCTGGTCGGGGTGGTCATCTTCCTTCCCCGCGGCATCCTTCCCGCGATCGAGTCGGTGCTGAGCTGGCGGCGCACCGCCGGCAAGGCCGGCCTGGTCGGTGCCCGCATCGGCACCGGCGGGAGCCTGGCCTCGATCACCGACCGCGTCCAGAAGGTCGAGCCGAGCCCGAACCCCGCGCCGCTGCTCGAGGTGCGCAACCTCAGCCGTCGGTTCGGCGGGCTGGCCGCCGTCGACGACGCGTCGTTCGTGGTGCCGGAGGGGTCGATCACCGGGCTGATCGGGCCCAACGGGTCGGGCAAGACCACGATCTTCAACCTCATCGACGACACCATCCACGCCGACAGCGGTGAGGTCTGGCTGGCCGGCGAGCGGATCGACGGGATGCGGTCGTGGCAGCGCGCGCACCGCGGGCTGGGCCGCACCTTCCAGATCACCCGGCTGTTCGGCGAGATGACCGTGCTCGAGAACGTCGTGGCCGCGCAACGCTCGTTCTCGGTGCGCCAGCTCGGCCGGATCGCGGTGGGCGGCGCCGAGGCACGGGCGGCCGAGGAGCTGCTGGAGTACGTCGGCATGCGGGCGTTCCGCGACCAGAAGGCCAAGGCGCTGTCCTACGGCCAGCAGAAGATGGTCGAGCTCGCCCAGGTGCTGATGCTCGACCCGAAGCTGATCCTGCTCGACGAGCCCGCCGGCGGCATCAACCCGGTGCTGATCGAGCGGATGGGGGAGATGATCCGGGAGCTCAACTCCTACGGGAAGACGTTCCTCATCGTCGAGCACAACATGCCGTTCGTGCTCGGGCTGTGCAACCCCGTGCACGTGCTCGCCCGGGGGAGGACCATGGCCTCGGGCACTCCCGAGTCGATCCAGTCCGACCCGGCGGTGATCGACGCCTATCTCGGCGACGACTTCGTGCTCGAGGAGAAGGCGGGGACACCATGACCGAGACCGGACCCGAGCTGCTCAGGATCTCCGGGGTGGTCGCCGGGTACGGCGGCGGCGACGTCCTCCAGGGCGTCGACATCGCGGTGCGCACCGGCTCGGTCGCCTGCATCGTCGGGCCCAACGGCGCGGGCAAGTCCACGGTGCTGCGCAGCGTGAGCGGCCTGCTGACCCCGCGGCGCGGGGAGATCCACCTCCAGGGCGACCGGATCGACCGCTGCTCCCCGGCCGAGATCCTGGAGCGCGGCATCTCGCAGGTCCCGCAGTCCAACGCCCTCTTCCCCAACATGAGCGTCCGGGAGAACGTGCTCCTCGGCGGCTACCTGATCCGGCGCAAGAAGGCCCTGGTCCGGGAGCGCTACGACCAGGTGGCCTCGCTGTTCCCGATCATCGCGGAGCGCGCCGCGGAGAACGCCGGCAACCTGTCCGGTGGCCAGCGCCGGATGGTCGAGTTCGCCCGGTCGCTGATGCTCGACCCGGTGCTGCTCCTGCTCGACGAGCCGTCGCTCGGCCTGGACCCCAAGGCCCTCCAGGCGCTGTACGACGCCGTGATGGTGCTCCGCGACAGCGGCAAGACGATCCTCATCGTCGAGCAGAACGTCCGGTTCGGGATGCGGATGGCCACCGACGGGATCGTGATGGAGAGCGGCAAGGTCGTCGCCCAGCGGGACGCCGCCTCGATCCTCGGCGACCCGGGACTGGCGCAGATGTACTTCGGCGGCACCGTCCAGGGCTCCGACGCCGAGGTCGTGCCCCCGGTCGAGACCGCCTCCTGACCCGTTTTCCGCCCGACCCCCACCCTCGACTACCGTTGCGCCGCGTGAGCCTGTCCGACCGCGAGCGCATCCTGCTCGAGCTCGAGACCGGCTGGTGGCGACACGCACCCGACAAGGAGACCGCGGTCGCCCAGACGCTCGGTCTCCCGATGAGCCAGTACCACGCCGAGCTGAACCGCGTCCTGGACCGCCCCGAGGCCGAGGCGGCCCACCCCCGCGTCGTCCGCCGCCTGCGCCGGCTCCGGGACCGCCGCCGTACCGAGCGCTCCGCCCGCCGTACCGCCTGAACCGGGGATAGTCCCCCATGTTCCTGCACGCGGCAGGACCGATCTCGTGCAGGAACATGGGGGACTATCCGGCTGGCGCCCCAGGCAGGAGTCGAACCTGCGACCTTTCGCTTAGGAGGCGGCTGCTCTATCCGCTGAGCTACTGGGGCCTGCGAGCGATCATCCTGTCACGCGGGCGGGGTACCGCTCACCTCGGCGTTCGGGCCGGTCGGCGCGATTTGTGCCACCCGCGAGGGGCAGTGGACAATTTGGAACTTACGGCTAGGTTCGCACGGGGTATGTGGGGCCCCGGACCGACCGAAGCGACCCGAGCAGACACCCAGGTGAGGCATGTCCGACGACGCTGAGCAGGCGGCAGAAGCCGACGCCTCGGCGACCACCGCGGGCAACGGTACCCGCCGAGGGGGCAAGCGTCGCGGCCGGCCCAAGGCCCGGCACACCGTGGCCAAGGTGGTGCTGGCGAGCCTGGTCACCGTCGGCATGGTGACGGGCCTGGGCGTGGTCTACCTGTACCGCCACTTCAACGACAACCTCGACGTGGTCAACCTCGAGGGCCAGATGAAGGGCCGCCCGGACAAGAAGGACGTCGACACCGGCCCCAAGGAGCCGCTCAACATCCTGGTGATGGGCTCGGACACCCGCGACGGCGAGGGCAACAACATCGACAACCTCACCGGCGGCGGCGAGCGCTCCGACACCACGATCATGTTCCACCTGTCGGCCAACCGGGAGTTCGCCTACGGCATCAGCATCCCGCGCGACACCCTGGTGGACCGACCCGACTGCTACGACAAGAACGGCGACGTGATCCCCGGCGAGGAGAACGCGATGTGGAACGAGGCGTTCTCCCTGGGCGGCCCCGCCTGCACGATGCAGCAGTTCGAGCAGCTGACCGGCATCCGCCTCGACCACTACGTCGTCCTCGACTTCGCCGGCTTCCAGGACATGGTCGACGCGATCGACGGTGTCGAGGTGTGCATCCCCGAGGACATCTCCGACCCGGCGCACGGCATCAACATCCCGGCCGGCACCCGCGAGATCGAGGGCAAGGAGGCGCTGAACTACGTGCGCGCCCGCTACACCCTCGGCGACGGCTCCGACATCGGCCGGATCAAGCGGCAGCAGGCGTTCATCGCCGCGATGGCCAACAAGGTGCTGGCCCGCGGGACCCTGGCCCGCTTCGACCGGCTGGTCGGGTTCCTCGACGCCGCCACCAAGTCGCTGCAGACCGACTTCGACTCGATCTTCAAGATCGGCCGGGTCGGCATCGGCTTCAAGAACATCGGCCTCGACAACATCAAGTTCGTGACCGTGCCGTTCAAGTACTCCGAGGAGCAGCCGGGCCGGGTCGAGTGGCTGCCCGAGGCCAAGCAGCTGTGGAAGAAGGTCATCAACGACGAGCCGCTCAGCCGGCGGCAGCTCGACGGCGTGATCACCGCGAAGGACCCGCTCGGCGGCTCCCAGGGCGGCGGCAACGGCTCGGGCAACGGAAACGGCGACAACGGCGGCGGCCAGCCCGATCCCGACGAGGCGGCCGAGCGCGAGGCGGCGGGGCTCTGCGCATGACCGAGCCGCGCGACCACCGGCCGGCGGAGCCCGAGTGGAAGCGGCGCCGCCGGCTGGCGGAGGTGTTCGGTGACGTGCTGCCCGAGTCGACCTCCGACGACCGGGACCCCGAGACGGAGGTCGAGACGGACAGCGAGGAGTGGCTCAGGCGGCAGGTGCCGCCGCACCACGGCTCAGACTGAGCTGCCGCCGACGCCGCCCGAGTTCCGGGCCAGCAGGTCGCGGATCTCCTGCAGCAGCAGCACGTCCTCGGGAGTGCCCTCGTCCTCCTCACTGGTGGGGAAGTAGCGCTCCTTGGCCTTCGTGTACGGCAGCACGATCACGAAGTACACGACGGCCGCGAGGATGAGGAACGAGATCAGCGCGGTCAGCCACGCACCCAGCGAGACGCCGCCGGGCTCGTAGTTGGAGAAGTCCGGCTGGTCGCCGATCTTCCCGACGATGTCCATGAGCACGTCGACCGTCGCCGTGACGACGGTGGCGAACGCAAGGCCCATCACGAACGCCACGGCCAGCTCGACGAGGTTGCCGCGAAGGATGAAGTTCTTGAATCCGGTCATGTCCAGTCAACCTAGCCCTACTGCCAGGTGAACGTCACCACCGAGCGCACCACCGCCTCCGCGAGTCCGGGGACCTGGGTGGGCTCGGCGCCGACGACGACCAGCCGGCCGGGCAGCCCCGCGGAGGTCGTGGCCTCGTCGTCCGCGGGCACCGCCAGCACGGGTACGTCGTCCGCCACCACGCGCGCGCCGCCGTCCTGGGGGTCGGTCGCGACCAGGTCGATCCGGTCGCCCACGTCGAGCAGGCCGACCAGGCCCGGGTCCGGCAGCCGCACGGGGACGGCGACCAGCCCGGGCCGCCCGGCCGTCAGCGCCGGACCCACCAGGCGGGCGTCGGTGACCGGCTCGCCCGCGCGCAGGGGAGCGGCCAGGACCTGGCCGACCGGGTCGTCGACCACCCCGTCCGGAGCCGACCCTGGAGCGAAGCGCGCCGTGCGCAGGTCGCCGGCGGCGAGCGCCGCCCCGGCGGGCAGGTCGCGGGCGGCCACGGTCACGGCCACCGTGCCCGGCCCGGGTCCGGCCGCGGCCTGCAGGCCCGCCGCCACGGCGACCGCGGTCAGCAGCGCGGCGAGGGGACGACGGCGGCGCAGCACCGCACGGCGTACCGACCGCCAGCGGTCGCTCCACCGGTCCGGCCAGCGGTCGGCGGGGACTCCCGAGAGCATGCCGGGAGGCTAGGCCGGCGCGGGACGGCGTCGCCCGCGCTCTCCACAGGGGTGCTCAGGAGGTGGTGGCGGCGGCCGGCTTGCTGTCGCTGGAGGACGAGTCGGACTTCTTCTCGCTCTTGGTCTCGGACGAGTCGTTGGACCCCGACGAGCCGTTGGACCCGGACGAGCCCGAGGCCCGGCTGTCGGTGCGGTAGAACCCGGAGCCCTTGAAGACGACGCCGACGGCGTTGAACAGCTTGCGGAGCCGCCCGGAGCACTCCGGGCACTCGGTCAGCGAGTCCTCGGAGAAGCTCTGGAACTGCTCGAAGGCGTGGCTGCACTCGGTGCACGCGTACTGGTAGGTAGGCATGGCGCTCCTGGCACTCTCCTGTATCGACTGCTAAATGATACGGCACGTGCACAATGTCGGCACCATGACAGCGGACACGCCCGAGGGTGCCCCGAGGCCGCGCCGCCTCGACACTTTCCGGTCGCTTCCGACGCCGCTCCGCGTGTCGACGTACGTCGTGATCGGCCTGGTCGTGCTGCTGGTCGCGGTGCTCCTGGTGGGCGTGGTGCTGGTGCGCCGGCCGTTCCCGCAGACCAGCGGCACCCTCGAGGTGACCGGTCTCGAGGGCGAGGTCACCGTCGCCCGCGACGACCACGGGATCCCGCAGATCTACGCGAGCACGACCCACGACCTGATGCTCGCCCAGGGCTTCGTGCACGCCCAGGAGCGGTTCTTCGAGATGGACGTGCGCCGGCACGCGACCGCGGGCCGGCTCGCGGAGATGTTCGGCGAGGACGGGCTGGAGTCCGACCTCTACGTGCGCACGATGGGCTGGCGGCGGGTCGCCGAGCGGGAGCTGGCGCTGCTCGACCCCGAGACCCGGGCCGCCCTGGCCGCCTACGCCGACGGGGTGAACGCCTACCTCGCCGACCACTCCCCGTCGGAGATCTCGCTCGAGTACACGCTGCTCAACGCCGGCGGCCTGGACTACCACCCCGAGAAGTGGACGCCGGTCGACTCGCTGGCCTGGCTCAAGGCGATGGCCTGGGACCTGCGCGGCAACATGCAGGACGAGATCGACCGGGTGCTGACCGCGGCCGCGGTCGGGCCCCGCCGGGCGGCACAGCTGTGGCCGGCGTACCCCTACGCCACCCACGACCCGATCGTCGACCAGGGCGCCGTCGTGGACGGGGTGTTCGAGCAGGACGCGACCCAGGGCGGGACCCGCAACCCCCGGCGGCCGCCGTTCGGCCCGAGGGCGTTCCGCGAACTGGCCGGGCTGCGCGCGGGCCTGGACCGGCTGCCCTCGTGGCTGGGTCGCGGCGACGGGCTGGGCAGCAACTCCTGGGTGGTCGACGGCGACCGCTCCGAGACCGGTGCGCCGCTGCTCGCCAACGACCCGCACCTCGGCGTCTCGCTCCCCGGCGTGTGGATGCAGGTCGGGCTGCACTGCCGCGACGTCTCCGCGGCCTGCCCGTACGACGTCAGCGGCTTCAGCTTCTCCGGCGTGCCCGGCGTGATCATCGGCCACAACGCCGACATCGCCTGGGGCTTCACCAACCTCGGTCCCGACGTGACCGACCTGTACGTCGAGCGGGTGCGCGGCGACACCTACCGGTACGGCGACGAGAACCGGCCGCTGCGCACCCGGACCGAGACGATCCACGTGGCCGACGGCGACGACGTCCGGATCACGGTCCGGTCGACCGGCCACGGCCCGATCGTCTCCGACGTCGACGACGACGTGGCCCGGGCCGCGCGCGCCTCCCGGCTGCCCCGTCCCGGCAGCGACCAGGTCGAGGTGGCGATCTCGCTGGCGTGGACCGCGCTGCGCCCCCGGCCCACCGCCGACGCGATCCTGACGCTCAACCGGGCGAGCAGCTGGGACGAGTTCCGCGCCGCGCTGGCCGACTTCGCGGTGCCCGCGCAGAACGTCGTCTACGCCGACCGGGAGGGCCACATCGGCTACCAGGCCCCGGGTCTGGTGCCGATCCGCAAGTCCGGCAACGACGGCTCGGTGCCCGCCGCCGGCTGGCGGCCGGAGACCGACTGGACCGGTGAGTTCGTGCCCTACGACGGCCTGCCCAACGTGCTCGACCCGGAGGACGGGTTCATCGTCACCGCCAACCAGGCGGTGATCGGGACCGACTACCCGTACTTCCTCACCGACGACTGGGACCGCGGCTACCGCTCGCAGCGGATCCGCGACGTGCTGGCGGCCGACGACGAGGTCTCCATCGACGACATGCTGGACCTGCAGCTGGACACGCAGAGCCCGATGGCGCCGGTGCTGCTGCCGCACCTGCTCGACGTACCGCTGCCGCACGGGTACTACTCCGCCGGTCAGCGGCTGCTCGCCGAGTGGGACGGACGGATGGACGCCGACAGCCCGGCCGCGGCGTACTTCAACGTGGTCTGGCGCAACCTGCTGTCGCTCACGTTCGGCGACGAGCTGGCCGGTGACCTGGCCCCGGACGGCGGTCAGCGGTGGTTCGCGGTGGTCACCGAGCTGCTCGGCCGGCCCTCCGACCCGTACTGGGACGACGTCGACACCGAGGAGGTCGAGCACCGCGACGACATCCTGCGCCGGGCGCTCCTGGACGCCCGCGACGACCTCACCGCGCTGCAGGCGCCCCACCCCGAGGAGTGGAGCTGGGGCGAGCTGCACGAGCTCGAGCTGCGCTCACCCACCCTGGGCGAGTCGGGGATCGGCGTCGTCGAGCGGCTGTTCAACCGCGGCGGCTGGGAGGTCGGCGGTGGCGCCGGCATCGTCGACGCGACGTCGTGGGACGCCGCCGAGGGCTTCGAGGTCACCGCGGCGCCGTCGATGCGGATGGTGGTCTCGCTCGGGGACCTCGACGAGTCCCGGTGGGTGAACCTCACCGGGGTCTCCGGGCACGCCTTCAACGACCACTACACCGACCAGACCGACCTGTGGGCCGAGGGCCGGACCCTGCGCTGGGTGTTCGGCCGGGAGGCGGTCGAGTCCGCCACCGAGGACACGCTGACGCTGGAGCCGTCGGGCCAGGGCTGAGAGGCGCCCGGACGGGACCTGGGGGGTCAGGCCGGGCTCGGGGTGGAGGTCAGTCGAAGCGGCGCCGGCGGCCACCGCCTGCCGGCTCGGCCAGCTCGACCCGCACCCTGTCGAGGAGCTCGTCGATCTCGTCGTGGAACCGCTGGTGCTTGATGCCGTTGGAGTACGCCGCGCCGCAGATGGCGCATTCCCTGAGCTCCCCCATGCTTCCCCCGAGTAGATGGTTCGGCCGCCAAGGATAGCCCCTACGTCCAGCCCCCGCCTCCCCTGTAGCGCACGATGCCGCGGGGGGTCGCGGCGGCGCTCACGGGCCGGTCGTGGGGGTCGCGCGGGACGTCGACGCCGACCTCTCCGTCGTACAGCAGGATGCACGTGAAGGTGCCCACCGGGACCCTCCCGAGGGCCCGGTCGTAGCACCCGCCGCCGCGCCCGAGCCGCATCCCGTCGGCGGCCACGGCCAGGCCCGGGACCAGCACCGCGTCGGGGGTCGCGATCGCGTCCACGCCGAGCCTCGGGCCCGTCGGCTCGAGCAGGCCGAAGCGGGCCCGGGCGAGCGAGTCCGGGCCGGCGTACACCGCCCAGTCCAGGTCGTTGCCGGGCAGCCACACCGGCAGGATCACCCGCTTGCCGGCGGCGGTCAGGGCGTCGAGCAGCGGACCGGTGCCGGGCTCGTTGCCGATCGAGGCGTACGCCGCCACGCTGGCGGCGCGCCGTACCTCCGGGGCATCGAGCAGCACGTCGGCGAGGCCCCGCGCGGCGGCGCCGACCTCCGCGATGCTGAGCCGGTTCCTGGCGGTGAGGAGACGGTCGCGGAGGGCCAGCTTGGCGCCGGTTTGGGTAGTGGCCACGTGGCGAGCCTACGATCGTCACCATGGGTGTCGCAGGCGCCAGCGCCGGGCTGATCACGGCGCGCAACAAGATGGCTGAAGCCGGGGTCGACCCGGTCGCGATCGAGACCTTCGCGCACTACTACCGGCTCCTCGAGCACGGCGAGACCGGCATGATCCCGGAGTCGGCCATCGAGCCCGTCGACATCCCGCGGCTGGAGGACGTCGAGGTCGCCGACGACGTCGCGGCCGAGGCGATCCGGCGCACGGTGGTGATCAAGCTCAACGGCGGGCTCGGCACCTCGATGGGCATGGACCGCGCCAAGTCGCTGCTCTGCGTGCGCCGAGGCCTCTCCTTCCTCGACATCATCGCCCGGCAGGCGCTGCACCTCCGGCAGCAGTACGACGCCCCGCTGCCGCTGATCTTCATGAACTCCTTCCGCACCTCGGGCGACACGATGGACGCGATCGCGCGCTACGAGGACCTGCAGGTCGAGGGCCTGCCGCTGGAGTTCCTGCAGAACAAGGAGCCCAAGCTGCTGGCCAAGGACCTCTCGCCGGTCGCCTGGCCCGCCGACCCCGACCTCGAGTGGTGCCCGCCCGGTCACGGCGACGTCTACACCGCGCTCCGCGGCACCGGCCTGCTCGACAAGCTGATCGAGCTCGGCTACGACCACGTCTTCGTCTCCAACTCCGACAACCTCGGCGCGGTCCCCGACCCGCGGGTCGCCGGGTGGTTCCGCGACTCCGGCGCGCCGTTCGCGATCGAGGCCGTGCGGCGGACGCCCTCCGACCGCAAGGGCGGGCACTTCGCCCGGCGCAAGATGGACGGCCGGATCGTGCTCCGCGAGACCGCGCAGACACCCAAGGAGGACGCCGCGGCGCTCGCCGACCTCGACCGGCACCGGTACTGCTCGACCAACAACGTCTGGTTCGACCTGGCCGCGATGAAGCAGGCGCTCGACGTCCGCCAGGGCATCCTCGGGCTGCCGCTGATCCGCAACCTCAAGACCGTCGACCCCGCCGACCCCTCCACCCCCGAGGTGATCCAGGTGGAGACCGCGATGGGCGCGGCGATCGAGGTCTTCGACGGCTCCCAGCTGATCGAGGTGGGCCGCGACCGGTTCATCCCCGTGAAGACCACCAACGACCTGCTGGTGCTGCGCTCCGACGTGTACGAGATCCGCGACGACTTCGTGCTCGAGCAGGTCGCCGCCCGGGTGCCGTTCGTCGACCTCGACCCCGACCACTACAAGCTGGTCGGGGAGTTCGACAAGCGCTTCCCCGAGGGGGCGCCGTCGCTGCAGAAGGCCACGTCGCTGCGGATCGAGGGCGACTGGACGTTCGGCCGCGGCGTGCAGGTGGTCGGTGACGTGCGGCTCAGCGGGTCCTCGGGGGCCGAGCGGGTGCCGGCCGACGCCGTGCTCACCGGCTCCGACTCCGATGGCTGACGACCTGGTCTCCGTCGAGGACCACCTGGGCCGGATCCTCGACGACCTCGCGCCCCTGCCGGCGGACGACGTACCCCTCATGGACGCGCTCGGCCTGGCCCTCGCCACCGACGTCACGTCCGGGATCTCGCTACCCGGGTTCGACAACTCCGCGATGGACGGGTACGCCGTCCGGGTCGCCGACCTGGCCCGGACGCCCGTGACGCTCCCGGTCGCCGGGGCGATCGGCGCCGGCCAGTCGGGCGTGGAGGTGCTGGAGCCGGGGACGGTAGCCAAGATCATGACCGGCGCGCCGCTGCCGGCCGGGGCCGACGCGGTGGTGCCCTACGAGTGGACCGACCGCGGCGCCGACCAGGTCGTGATCGAGCGCGCACCGGAGCCGGCGCAGCACGTGCGGTTCGCGGGCGAGGACGTGCGCGAGGGCGACGTGGTGCTCCGGGCCGGCACCACCCTCGAGCCCCGGCACCTCGGTCTGCTCGCCTCGATCGGCCGGCCGGAGGTGTCGTGCGTGCGCCGGCCGCGGGTCGTCGTGGTCTCGACCGGCTCGGAGCTGCGCGAGCCCGGCTCGGAGCTGGCCCGGGACTCGATCTACGAGGGCAACTCCTTCCTGCTCGGCGGCGCCGCGGTGCGGGCCGGGGCCGACGTACGGCGGCTCGGCATCGTGCCCGACGAGCCGGCGGCGTTCCTCGACGCGCTGCGCGGCGCGCTGCCCGAGGCCGACCTCGTGGTCACCAGCGGCGGTGTCTCCCAGGGCGACTACGACGTGGTGAAGGCCGCGCTTCGCCCGCTCGGCACGGTGTGGTTCGGCGGCGTGGCGATGCAGCCGGGCAAGCCCCAGGGCTACGGCCGGGTCGACGGCGTGCCGATCTTCACGCTGCCCGGCAACCCGGTCTCGAGCTACATCTCCTTCCAGGTCTTCGTGCTCCCGGCGCTGCGCCGGCTGATGGGCATCGAGCCGGCGGCGCGACCGTGGCCGACCGCGCGGCTGGCCGAGCCGGTCGAGTCCTCGCCGGCCGGCAAGCGGCAGTTCTTGCGAGGCGTGCTGCGGGATGGTGGACTGCACCGGGTCGGTGGTCCGGGCTCGCACCTGGTCGCCGCGCTGGCGGCCTCCGACGCGCTGATCGTGGTGCCGGAGGAGGCCACGTCGCTGGCCGCCGGCACGGAGGTGCAGATGCTGAGCCTGGCGAGTGAGGGAGGGACGGCACCGTGAGCGAGCGGCTCACCCACGTCGACGAGTCCGGCGCCGCCCGGATGGTCGACGTGTCGGACAAGCCCGTGACCGCCCGCACCGCCGTGGCCACCGGACGGGTGCTCGTCTCCCGCGAGGTGGTGGCGCTGCTGCGCGGTGAGGGCGTGCCCAAGGGCGACGCGCTCGCGGTGGCCCGGCTGGCCGGGATCATGGGGGCCAAGCAGACCCCGTCGCTGATCCCGCTCTGCCACCCGCTGGCGATCTCCGGGGTGACCGTCGACCTGTCCGTCGGCGACGAGTCCGTCGACATCACCGCGACCGTCCGCACCACCGACCGGACCGGCGTCGAGATGGAGGCGCTCACCGCGGTCTCGGTCGCGGCGCTCACCGTCGTCGACATGGTCAAGGCCGTCGACAAGCGTGCGGTGATCACCGACGTCCGGATCGAGTCCAAGACCGGCGGCAAGTCCGGGGACTTCCGCCGATGACCGGCCTGCCCGCCGAGGTCGTCGTCGCCTCCAACCGGGCCGCGGCGGGCGTCTACGACGACGAGACCGGGCCGATCATCGTGGAGGAGCTGACCCGCCTCGGCTTCACGGTCGCCGCGCCGGTGGTCGTGCCGGACGGCGCCCCGGTGGCGGACGCGGTCCGCGCCGCCGTCGAGCGCGGCGCCCGGCTGGTGCTGACGACCGGCGGCACCGGGCTCACCCCGACCGACCGCACCCCGGAGGTGACCCGGGCGCTGCTGGACTTCGAGGTGCCGGGCATCCCCGAGGCGCTGCGGGCGTACGGCGTCGCCCACGGCGTGCCGACCGCGATGCTGTCCCGGGGCGTCGCCGGCGTCGTCGGCCGCTGCCTCGTCATCAACCTGCCCGGGTCGAGGGGCGGCGTGCGGGACGCGTTCGCGGTGCTCGCGGACGTGCTCGGGCACGCAGTCGAGCAGGTCGTCGGGAGCGACCACGTGAGGAGCCAGCCGTGAGGAGCCAGCCGTGAGGAGCCGGGCGCGGGGATGGCCCGCCACGCTGACCTCGGGGGCCGACCCGCAGGTCACGCTCCGTCCGCTGCGGATGTCCGACGTCACGGCCTGGCGCTCGGCCCGGCAGCGCAACGCCGCCTGGCTGGTCCGGTGGGACGCGACGGTGCCCCCGGGCGCCGAGCCGCGGGCCACGACCTTCCGCGCGCTGGTCCGCCGGCTGCGTACCGCGGCGCGGCACGGCACGACGTACCCCTTCGCGGTGGAGGTGGACGGCCGCTTCGCCGGGCAGCTCACCGTCAACAACATCGTGCGGGGCTCGGCGCAGTTCGCCTCCATCGGCTACTGGCTCGACCGCGACTTCGCGGGTCGCGGGGTGATGCCGCGGGCGGTGGCGATGGCGATCGACCACTGCTTCACCGCGGGCGGGCTGCACCGGATCGAGATCTGCATCCGCCCCGAGAACTCCAACTCGCTGCGGGTCGTCGAGAAGCTCGGCATCCGCGAGATCGGCTTCGCGCCGCGCTTCCTGCACATCGACGGCGACTGGCGCGACCACCGCATCTACGCGATCACCAAGGAAGAGGTCCCCGACGGGCTGCTGCGGCGCTACGAGGCCTCGCTGGTCACCGAGGAGCGGTGAGCCGGGCCGGTCTCGAGGCGACCGGAGCCGTCCTCACTCACCGCCCCTTCGTCACACCAGTCACACAGGCAATTTGCGACACACTGAGCCGCATCCGAGGCGGGGGTGTCCGGCGAACCTAACCTCTGACTCGTGGATCTGAGCGCGTTGATCTTCGTGGCCCTGGCGGTGGCCTGGGCCGTGTACCTGATCCCCAAGGCGCTCAAGCACCACGAGGACGCCCAGCAGAGCCGGACCGTCGAGGCGTTCTCCCAGTCGATGCGGGTGCTCGCCCGGCGTGAGCCCGTCGACACCCGGACCGCGGCGCTGGTCGTGCCCGGCCGGAGCGGCACCCCCGAGCCCGAGGTGCGGCCCGAGGCCGCGCGAGCAGCGGCCGCGCGTGCCACGAAACGCCGGCGCCGGGTGCTCGGGCTGATCCTGCTCGCCAACATCGGCGTGGCCGTCGGCGCCGCGCTCGGGTACGTCGCGTGGGCGGTCCAGGCGGTCCCGGTCGGGCTGCTGGTCGCGTGGCTGGTCGCCTGTCGGCTGATGGTCAAGAAGGAGCGGGCCGTCGCGCCGCCGGTACGCCGTCCGGCACCCACGCCCGCGCCCGCCGAGCCGGCCGCCGACGAGGACCCGTCGACCGAGGAGATCCCGCCCGTCCCGGGCGCCGAGCGGGACCCGGACAGCTGGGACCCGGTCCCGGTGACGCTCCCGACGTACGTCGGCAAGGAGTCGGTCGCCCGCTCGGTGCGCACCATCGACCTCGACGCCACGGGTGTCTGGAGCTCGGGCCGCAGCGAGTCCGACAGCCGGCTCGCGCGCGAGGCCGAGGAGGCTCAGCGGGCCGCCAAGGAGGCCGAGGCGGAGGAGCGCCGGGCCGCCAACGGCGGCTGAGGCGGCGGCTGAGGCGAGCGGCCCCGGACCACTCACCGGGTTCTCGACACGTGCGTCGCGAGCCCGCCGGCGCGCTCGCGGCGCTTGCCCGACGTCGTCTCCCACGCAGGCCGCTCGTGCCTCGCGGCCTGCGGGTGGCTCGAATTCGGACTCGACCGGACCCTGGTGCTACCGTTTGGCCTCGCGTCCCACCGGACGCAATGGGGCTGTGGCGCAGTTGGTAGCGCGTCTCGTTCGCAATGAGAAGGTCAGGGGTTCGAATCCCCTCAGCTCCACCGAGTCCCCGCCGCGGCCGACCGGCCGCACCTCACTCGGGCGCGACCCGGAAGCCCAACCCGCGCACGGCCTCCACCTTCACCGTCGC
>Ga0164243_10002278_pt1 | contig 31976 bp, 31 predicted proteins | sample OricompcompostOP_FD_108781 | JGI IMG/M metagenome (GOLD analysis project Ga0164243, IMG submission 108781) | Organic Plus compost microbial communities from Emeryville, California, USA - Original compost - Organic plus compost (OP) | ecosystem: Engineered > Solid waste > Mixed feedstock >... | reverse complement strand
GTCGCCAAGGGCAAGAAGCTGCACGACAAGCGCCAGACCGAAGCCGACCGCGACTGGAAGCGGGACCAGGCTCGGCTGATGCGGGAGAAGGGCTGGTCCTTCAGAGCCTGGGCTGGTGGAGGGGGCTCCAGGCCGCAGAACGCCTAGGGGTGGCGCCTTCGGCCCCCTCCACCGCCTTCTGCGGTCCCCCTCCCCCCGGAGGGGAGGGATTCTCGCGATCAGGGGCTTAGCGCCTCGCCGGAAAGATCGCCCGCAGCCGCGCGTCCCGCAGCCACAGCCCGCCCCACATGACCAGGCCCAGGTAGACGCCGAACAGCACGTGGCTGAACAGCGGGCTCGCCACGCGCACATGGGTCGCCACCGCGCCGCCGAGGATGGCGGTCGTCAGCACTGCGCCGAGGACGGCCGTGCGCGGAAAGAGATAGAGCGCCACGCAGGCCAGTTCGACGACGCCGATGATCCGGCCGGAACCGGCGGGCCACCCGAGCGTGGCCATGGTCGCGTCCACCACCGGAAGCCCGGTGAGCTTGAGGCCCACGTCGAAGGCCATGAACAGGGCGAACAGGGTCGTCAGTCCGCGTCCCGCCCACTCGGCGGCGCCGGTCCTGGGGCGCGGCTGGGGCAGGGTGGTGAGCGCCGTGGTGGTCATGTCGTCCTCCGCAGGAAAGCCTTGGCCTCCGAAGGACGGTCGGCCGGGGCGGCTTCCGACAGCCGCGCCCGAAAAGATCATTCCGCCGGGTCGTAGGCGGCTTCGCGCCGGGTGGCGACAAAGGCCCAGATCGCGGCGGCGGTCAGGATCGCGCCGGCCAGGATGAAGGGCGCGCCCGCCCGGTCGGCAGGCTGCCCGGCGCGGACGAAGTAGGCGAAGGTCAGGGTGAAGATCGAGGGGCCGATCAGTTCGGCGATGCTGACCAGGCTCGAGGTCGCGCCTTGGAGCTGGCCCTGTTCGGCGGCGCTGACGTGGCGGGTCATGATGCCCTGGGCCGCCGCGCCCGACAGTCCCCACATGGCCAGCACCGGGATGGCGCTCAGGAAGGCGCTGCCGGTTTCGGCGAGGCCCGCCCAATAGAGCCCGATGGAGCCGCAGCACAGGCCGACGATCAGGGCCGCGCGCGAGCCGAACCGGTGCACGAAGCGGCCGACCACGCCCACCTGCACGACGATCAGCGCCACCCCCACCATGGCCAGGGTCGCGCCGAGCCAGGTGGTGGTCCAGCCGTAGCGGTGGGTGGCGTAGAGCACCACGGTCGAGCCGAGCGACACCTGCGCCAGGTTGGACAGGAAGACCACGCCGGCGAGGCCGAACAGCTCCGGGTGGCGGCGCAGGAGGCCCAGCGCGCCGATCGGGTTGGCGCGGCGCCAGGAGAATCCGGTGCGGCAGTCCTTGGGCAGGGATTCCGGCAGCACGAACGCGCCGTAACAGGCGTTGGCCAGGCTGAAGGCTGCGGCGACCCAGAACGGCAGCTTGGGGTCGAACTCGCCCAGGAAGCCGCCGATGGCCGGACCGATGACGAAGCCCACCCCGAACGCCGCGCCGAGCATGCCGAACGCTCGGGGCCGCTCCTCCGGCGGGGTGGTGTCGGCGATGTAGGCGCTGGCGGTGCCGAAGCTCGCTCCCGTGACGCCCGAGATCACCCGTCCCAGGAACAACCACCCGATGCTGGGCGCCCAGGCCAGCAGCACGTAGTTGAGCCCAAGCCCCAGGTTCGAGGCCAGGATCAGCGGCCGCCGCCCGTATCGGTCCGACAGCGAACCGATCATGGGCGAGAAGAAGAACTGCATCAGGGCGAAGACGGTGTTGAACAGGCCGTAGACGGCAGCTCCCGTCGCCGCCCCGCCGTTCAGGAAGCTCGTCACCAGCCGCGGCAGCACCGGGGCCACCATGCCCAGCGCCATCATGTCCAACAGGACTGTTATGAAGACGAAGATGACCGCGAGCCGCCCGCCCCGCTTGATCGCGGCGGCGGGCTCCGGAGCCTGGGCCTCGGGCGCGCTCATCGGCAGGCCTTAGCGGTCAAGGAAGGCCCGCACGTCGGCGAACACCTGCTCGAACATGGGCGTGGTCAGCCGGCCCGTGTTCGTGTTCAGCCGCGAGCAGTGATAGCTGTTGAACAGGCGGTAGGGGCCCGCCTCGGCCTGGACGCCGTGTCCGGCCGGCGCCGAGCCGGCCTTCAGCCCCAGCGCCCGCAGCACGCCGCGCCGCGCCACGTCGCCCAGCGTCACGATGGCCTTCAGCCGGGGCAGGGACCGGATCCGCGCCTCCAGGAACGGGCGGCAATTCGCTTCCTCGACGGGCAGCGGCTTGTTGCCGGGCGGGGCGCAGCGCACCGCGTTGCTGATCATGCAGTCCACCAGCTCCAGCCCGTCGTCGGGCCGGGCGGCGTAATGGCCCTGGGCGAAGCCGTACTTCAGAAGCGTGCCGTAGAGCAGCACGCCGGCGTAGTCGCCGGTGAACGGCCGTCCGGTCCGGTTGGCGCCCGTGCGGCCGGGGGCGAGCCCCACCACCAGCAGGCGGGCGTCCTTCGGCCCGAACGAGGGGGCCGGGCCGTTCCACCAGTCGGGATGCTCGTCGCGGTTGGCCTGGCGATAGGCGGCCAGCCGCGGGCAGAGCGGGCAGTCCCGCGACGGCTCGGGGCCGCCCACGACCGCCCCGGCAGGCTCAAGCTTCGGCATCGTCGCGATCCGCGTCCGCCCGCGAGCCGTAGCCGCTTGTCGTGCGCGGCCGCCCGATCAGGGGCACGAGGTCGTTGAGGTCGATGAAGCTGTCGGCCTGGCGGCGCACTTCGTCGGCCGCCAGCGGCGGCTGGGTGCGGATGGTGGAGACCAGGCTCACCCGCACGCCCTTGCGTTGCACCGCTTCGATCAGCCGCCGGAAGTCGCCGTCGCCGGAGAACAGGACCACGTGCTCGACGTGGGGGGCCATCTCCATCATGTCGACGGCGATCTCGATGTCCATGTTGCCCTTGGTGCGCAGCGCTCCGGTCTGGTCCGTGTAGCGCTTGGCCGGCTTGGTCACCACCGTAAAGCCGTTGTAGTCCAGCCAGTCGACCAGCGGCCGGATCGGGGAGTAGTCCTGGTCCTCGATAAGGGCCGTGTAGTAGTAGGCGCGCACCAGGACGCCGCGCTTGCGGAACTCGTCCAGCAGCTTGCGGTAGTCGATGTCGAACCCCAACGCCTTGGTGGCGGAGTAGAGGTTGGCTCCGTCGATGAACAGGGCGATGCGCTCTGTGGGGTAGAAGGTCATGCGATCCGTTGGCGGGGCGGCTGATCCATTGTGGGATGATGCGGTCGTGGTGGCCCTGGGCAGCAATCTGGGCGGCGCGCGCGGTTCATCCCGAGAGATACTGGAGGACGCCTTGGCCCGTTTCGGGGCGGAGGGTCTGACGGTGACGGGCCGCTCTTCCTGGTGGCGCTCGGCGGCCTGGCCCGATCCGACCCAACCTGACTACCTCAACGGAGTCGCGATTGTCGAGACGGCGCTGGGGCCGGGCGAAACCCTCCGTGTGCTGCACCGGCTGGAGGCCGAGCTGGGCCGCGTCCGGCGCGAGCCCAACGCCGCGCGAACCCTCGATCTCGACCTGATCGCCTACGGACGGACGGTGACCGACGACGGCCTGGTTCTCCCGCATCCGCGCGCCGCCGACCGGCTGTTCGTCATGGGGCCCCTGGCCGAGATCGCGCCGGGCTGGCGCCACCCGGTGCTGGGCGAAACGGCGGCGGAACTGGCGGCGAAGGCGAGCGTGGGAAGGGATGCGAGACCGGAGGCGTCGAGCCCTTGAACCCTCTTCACCGCCCCCTTCTGGGGGAGGGGACGATGCGGAGCATGGTGGAAGGGGCTCCAGGAGGCGCTGCGGCCGAACGATAGCGCCGCACCCGGCACAACACCGTTGCTTTCGCAGCCTCGAAACCCTATTTCGCAGTGTTCCACTACCCGGTTCGAGGACGACATGGCCCGCGTCACCGTCGAAGATTGCGTCGAGAAGGTTCCCAACCGCTTCAGCCTCGTGCTGCTGGCGGCCCACCGCGCCCGCTCGATCTCCACCGGCGCGCCCCTGCTCGTCGATCGCGACAACGACAAGAACCCGGTCGTGGCCCTGCGCGAGATCGCCGACGAGGCGGTCGATCCGGAAAACCTGCGCGAGAGCATGATCACCACCCTGCAGCGGGTGGACGAGCGCACGGAAGCCGAGGAAGAGGCCGAAACCCTCGCCCTGCTGGCCGATCCGCAGCACATGCACATGAGCGAGCAGGAGCTGGTGCGGGCGCTGCAGAGCGACCGCGACGGCGGGCAGGAGGAGCGCTACTGACGCCCCCGGGCGCAGACGCTCTCTCCCCCGAGACGGCTCCGGCAGCCGCAGGACCCGTCCCGCCCCCTGCACTCGCCCCGGATGGGGCTTCAGACCTCGACCCGGCTCCTGTGTCCGACCCGGCGCCTGTCACCGACGTTCCCGAGCGGGCGGCCCGCACCGCCGGCCAGCGGCAGCGCTATCTGCGCCAGTACGAACTGATCGAGCGGGTCAAGAGCTACGATCCCACCGCCGACGAGGGGCTGCTCAACCGCGCCTACGTCTACGCCATGCGCATGCACGGGGCGCAGCTCCGCGCCTCGGGCGACCCCTATTTCGCCCATCCGATCGAGGTCGCCGGCATCCTGACCGAGTACCGGCTGGACGCGGCGGCCATCGTCACCGCCCTGCTGCACGACGTCATCGAGGACACCCAGGCCAGCCGCGAGGACGTGGCCGAGCTGTTCGGCGAGGAGGTGGCCGAGCTGGTCGAAGGCGTGACCAAGCTCTCGCGCCTGGAGCTCCAGTCCGAGCACCGGCGCAACGCCGAGAACCTGCGCAAATTCATCCTGGCGATCTCCAAGGACGTGCGCGTCCTGCTGGTGAAGCTGGCCGACCGCCTGCACAACATGCGCACGCTGCACTTCATCAAGAATGCGGCCAAGCGCGAGCGCATCGCCCGCGAGACGCTGGAGATCTACGCCCCGCTCGCCCGCTCGATCGGCTGCCATCGCATCTGTTCCGAGCTGGAGGAGCTGGCCTTCGAGCACCTGAACCCGTCCGCCCGCAACGCCATCCTGAGGCGGCTGGAGCAGCTGCGCGCCAGCCAGGGCCAGGCGGTGTCGGTGGTCTCGGGCGAGATCTCGGCCCGGCTGGAGGCCGCGGGCGTCCAGGCCCGCGTCTACGGCCGCGAGAAGCAGGCCTATTCGATCTGGCGCAAGCTGCAGCGCAAGTCGGTCGGCTTCTACCAGCTCTCCGACATCTACGCCTTCCGGGTGATCGTGGAGTCCGAGGAGGACTGCTACCGCGCGCTGGGCGTGATCCACCGCGCCTGGCCCAGCGTGCCGGACCGGTTCAAGGACTACATCTCCACGCCCAAGCGGAACAACTACCGCTCGCTGCACACCACCGTCGTCGGGCCCAGGGGCATGCGGATCGAGATGCAGATCCGCACCGAGGAGATGGACCGGGTGGCCGAGGAAGGCGTGGCCGCTCACTGGCGCTACAAGGGGCGCGCCTACGGCTTCGACGCAGCCGCGGCCGAGGCCGGCGGCGGGCGCGACCCGCTGATGAACCTGCGCCACCTGGTGCAGGTGCTGGAGCACGGCGGCGATCCCGAGGAGCTGGTCGAGCACGCCAAGCTCGAGATGTACCTCGACCAGGCGTTCGTGTTCACGCCCAAGGGCAAGCTGATCAGCCTGCCGCGCGGCGCCATGCCGCTCGACTTCGCCTATGCGGTCCACACCGACGTCGGCGACACCTGCATCGGAGTGAAGATCAACGGCGAGCTGAAGCCGCTGCGCACGCCGCTGAACAACGGCGACGTGGTGGAGGTGATCCGCGGGCCCAAGCCCGTGGTGCCGCCCGACTGGCGCTCGCTGACCGTGACCGGCCGCGCCCGCTCGGCCATCCGCCGCCATATCCGCCAGACCGAGCGCGAGGAGTTCGCGCGCCTGGGCAAGGCCGCCATCGAGCAGACCTTCGCCAGGGCCAGTCGGGACCTCTCCGGCGTTTCGCTGCGGCCGGCCCTGGACCGCTTCGCCATCGCCAGCGAGGACGAGCTGTTCGAGGCCGCCGGCCGCGGCCGAGTGACCGCCGGCCAGGTGCTGGACGCGGTCTTCCCCGAACTGAAGCCCTCCGAGCGCGAGGCCGCGGCGGCCCGCACCCTGATCGCCGACGGCAAGGCCGCGCGCCTATACGTCCGCGGCGGCGGGCTGACGCCCGGCGTGTCGCTGCACTTCGCCGAATGCTGCTCCCCCGTGCCCGGCGACCGCATCGTCGGCATCCTGCAGGGGGAGGGGCAGGGACTCGCCGTCCACACCATCGACTGCCCCAGGCTCGCCGAGTTCGAGGACCAGGAGGAGCTCTGGCGCGACCTGCACTGGACCAACGAGGCCGAGCGCAACACCGTCAGCCGCGCCAAGCTGACCGCCACCATCAAGAACGCGCCGGGCGTGCTGGGGCAGGCCTGCACCCTGATCGGCGGCGCGGGCGGCAACATCGTCAATCTGCGCATGCACCACCGCCAGCAGGACTTCTTCGACGTGGACTTCGACGTCGAGGTGCTCGACGCCAAGCACCTGACCCACATCGCCGCGGCCCTGCGGGCCTGCCCCGAGATCGAGACGGTCGACCGCCTCAAGGGGTAGGTGCTATGCGGCTCTCGTGGATCACGAGAGAGGGCGTGCGATGAATTCCGATGACGTGCTGGCCGAGTTCCGCGCCGCGGGGGCTCTGCGCGAGGGCCACTTCGTCCTGTCGTCGGGCCTGCACAGCCCGGTCTTCCTGCAGAAGAACCTGGTCTTCATGCACCCGGACCGCAGCGAGCGGCTGTGCAAGGCGCTGGCCGGGAAGATCCGCGCCGCCGCCCCCGACGTGCAGGTGGTGATCTCGCCCGCGGTCGGCGGCATCATTCCCGGCTACGAGACCGCGCGCCAGCTGGGCGTGCCGTCGCTCTACGTCGAGCGCGAGGGTGGAGAGTTCAAGCTGCGCCGCGGCTTCCACATCGAGCCGGGGACCAAGGTGGCCATGGTCGAGGACATCGTGACCACGGGCCTGTCCTCGCGCGAATGCATCGCCGCCATCCGCAAGGCGGGCGGCGAGGTGGTGGTGGCCGCCTGCATCGTCGACCGCTCCGGCGGCGAGGCGGACGTGACCGCGCCGCTGGTCTCGCTCGCCAGCCTGAAGGTCCCGGCCTATCCCGCCGACGCGCTGCCGCCCGAGCTCGCCGCCATCCCCACCGAGGACCCCGGCAGCCGGAGGCTTTCGGCCTGATGAGAACGCTGCGCCTCGGCGTCAACATCGACCATGTCGCCACGATCCGGAACGCGCGGGGCGGCGGTCATCCGGAGCCCCTGCGGGCGGCGGAGCTCGCCATCGCCGCCGGCGCCGACGGCATCACCGCCCACCTGCGCGAGGACCGGCGGCACATCTCGGACGACGACATCGCGCGGCTGTCGGACGCCCTGCGCGACCTCGGCAAGCCGCTGAACCTGGAAATGGCGGTGACCGAGGAGATGGTCGCCATCGCGCTCCGTCACCGCCCGCACGCCGTCTGCCTGGTGCCGGAGCGGCGCGAGGAACGCACCACCGAGGGCGGGCTGGACGTCGCCCGCAGCCACAAGACGGTCGGCCCCGCCGTGGCGCGCCTGCGCGACGCGGGCGCCCGCGTGTCCCTGTTCATCGAGGCCGACCCGGTGCAGGTCGCCGTCGCCGAGGCCATCGGCGCCCAGGTGGTGGAGCTGCACACCGGCGCCTATTGCGACGCGCTTCGGGACGGCCAGGTGGACGCCGCTGGGGCCCAGCTGCGGCGGCTGGCCCATGCGGCGGCCGAGGCGGAGCGGCGGGGGCTGGAAGTCCACGCCGGCCACGGGATCGACTACGCCAGCGTTCGGCCCATCGCCGCCCTGCCGCAGGTGGTGGAGCTGAACATCGGCCATTTCCTCGTCGGGGAGGCGATCTTCGTCGGGCTGGAGGCGGCGATCCGGCGCATGCGCGAGCTGATGGACGAGGGCCGGGGAGGCGCCGCGTGATCGTCGGGCTCGGCTCGGACCTGATGGACATCCGCCGCATCCAGGACAGCCTGGACCGGTTCGGCGAGCGCTTCACAAATCGGGTCTTCACCGACGTCGAGCGCGCCCGCTCCGAGCGCAAGCCCGACCGCGCCGCCTCCTACGCCAAGCGGTTCGCCGCCAAGGAAGCCTGTTCGAAGGCGCTGGGCACCGGCATCAGCCGCGGCGTCTACTGGCGCGACATGGGCGTGGTGAACATGCGCTCGGGTCGTCCCACCATGGCGCTCACCGGCGGCGCGGCCGAACGCCTCGCCGAACTGGTCCCGCCCGGCCACGAGCCGGTGATCCACATCACCTTGACGGACGACCACCCGATGGCCATGGCCGTGGTGATCATCGAGGCGGTGCCTCGGGGCGGTGATTGACCCACCTCTCCCCGGCGGGGAGAGGTCGAGTGCGCGTCAGCGCACCGGGCGAGGGGGAGCCCGCGAGGCCGCCAGGATCCTTCGTTCGCCTCCTGCGTCCCCCTCGCCATCCCATGCTGCGCATGGGCCCCTTCCTCTCTCCGGCGGGGAGAGGCGGTTTTCGGCGTGACCTCACCGCGCTTGCTCCGCCCGCTGTCAGGGACTAGGCATCGGCCCTTGATCTGTTGGATGCAGATGGCCGCCCATCCGTCCGGCCAGGGGAAAAGATTCCGCGCATGACCGCTGCTCCGCCCGAGCCTTCGGCCGACCAGGCCGCCGACCCCCGCGACAGCGGCAAGCCGGCCAAGCCCAAGGGGGCGGTCCACGAGGTCTTCGAGCTGGCGAAGACCATCATCTATGCGCTGCTGATCGCCCTGGTGCTGCGGGTGGTGCTGTTCCAGCCCTTCACCATCCCTTCGGCGTCGATGGAGCCGACCCTGCTGGAGGGCGACTACATCATCGTCTCCAAGTTCGCCTACGGCTGGAGCCGGCATTCGGTCCCGTTCAGCCCGCCTCTGTTCGAGGGGCGGATCTTCGAACGCACGCCGCACCGCGGCGACATCGTGGTGTTCAAGCTGCCCCGCGACCATCACGTGGACTACATCAAGCGGTTGGTGGGCCTGCCCGGCGACCGCATCCAGGTGAAGCAGGGCGTGCTGTACGTGAACGACCAGCCGATGCCGCGCATGCAGCTGAGCCCGGTGCAGATCGAGAGCGCCTTCGGCGGATTGCAGACGGTCGACCGCTACCGCGAGACCCTGCCCGACACCGGCAGGAGCTATGTCACCTTCTCCTTCGGCAACGATGGCGAGGTGGACAACACCGGCGTCTACACCGTGCCGGCCGGACACTTCTTCATGATGGGCGACAACCGGGACAACTCGGTCGACAGCCGCTATCCGCCCGAGACCGGCGTGGGCTTCGTGCCGGCCGAGAACCTGGTGGGCCGGGCCGAGGTCATCCTGTTCTCGTGGGAGCAGGGGGCCTCGCTGCTGAAGCCCTGGACCTGGGTGACCAAGGCCCGGCCGTCGCGCTTCGGCGAACGGCTCAAGTGACCGCCGCCCGATGAATTCCCGGGCCGCCGCGGTGGCCGAACTGGCGGGACGCCTCGGCCACTCCTTCGCCGACCCCGCCCTGCTCGAGCGGGCGCTCACTCACGCCAGCGTCGGCGACGGGGCCCAGCGGGCGCGCCGCGGGCCTGCGCGCGACAACGAGCGCCTGGAGTTCTTGGGCGACCGGGTGCTGGGCATCCTGACCGCCGAGCGGCTGCTGGATCGCCTGCCCGACGCCGCCGAGGGCGAACTCGCCCCGCGTCTGAACCGGCTGGTCAGCCGCGAGACCTGCGCCAAGGTCGCCCGCCGCATCGGCCTCGGGCCCGCGCTGCGGCTGGCCGGCGGGGAGTCCAAGGGCGGCGGCCGCGACAAGGACTCCATCCTGGCCGGCGCCTGCGAGGCGCTGATCGCCGCCCTCTACCTCGACGGCGGGCTGGAGGCGGCCGGCGCCTTCTTCGACCGCTGGTGGGCCGAGGAGATCGAGGCCCTGCCCAAGGTCGGCCAGGCCATGGAGGTCAAGCTCGCCCTGCAGCAATGGGCGCAGAAGGCGGGGCGGCCGCTGCCGGCCTACAGGGTTGTCGAGCGCGAAGGGCCGGACCATGCGCCGACCTTCAAGGTCGAGGTGCGCGTTGAAGGTGTCGAGCCCGCGCAGGGCTCGGGAAGCTCCAGGCAGGCGGCCGAGAAGGCCGCGGCCCAGGCGCTGTGGGATCGGGAAGGGCTTTCGGCATGAACGACCAGGCTGAGCGCGCGGGCTTCGCCGCCGTGATCGGCGCGCCGAACGCCGGCAAGTCGACCCTGGTGAACCGGCTCGTCGGGGCCAAGGTCTCCATCGTCACCCGCAAGGTGCAGACCACCCGCTTTCCCGTCCGCGGGGTCGCCATCGAAGGCCGGGTGCAGATCGTGCTGGTCGACACCCCCGGCGTGTTCAAGCCGCGCCGCCGGCTCGACCGGGCCATGGTCCGCGCCGCCTGGCAAGGGGCGGAGGACGCCGACGCCGTGGTCCACCTGGTCGACGCCGAGGCCGAGATCGCCGTGCGCGAGGGCAGCGCCAGCGCCGCCCAGCGCCGCGCCGTCGAGGACGCCGAGACCATCACCGAAGGGCTGAGGACCGCCGGCCGCAAGGCCATACTGGCGCTGAACAAGGTCGATGTGGTGAAGCGCGAGAAGCTTCTGGCGCTGGCGGATTCCCTGTTCCAGTCAGGGGTTTATGGCGAGGTCTTCATGATTTCGGCCGAGACCGGATCGGGTGTGGCCGACCTCAAGCGCCGGCTGGCCGAGCTGATGCCCGAGGGGCCGTGGCTGTACCCCGAGGACCAGACCGCCGACCTGCCGCTGCGGGTGCTGGCCGCCGAGATCACCCGCGAGAAGATCTACCTGCGCGTCCACGAGGAGCTGCCCTACGCGGCGGCCGTGGAGACCACCGCCTTCAACGAGACCAAGTCCGGGATCCGCATCGAGCAGACCATCTATGTCGAGCGCGAGAGCCAGCGCCCGATCGTGCTGGGCAAGGGCGGCCAGACCCTGAAGTGGATCGGCCAGAAGGCCCGCGAGGAGCTGACGGAGATCCTGGACCGCCCGGTGCACCTGTTCCTGCACGTCAAGGTGGTCGAGAACTGGCAGGACCAGCGCGACTTCTACCGCGACACGGGGCTGGATTTCGACGTCTAGGCTGCTTCTCCGCACGGGGAGAAGGATCATCCTGCGTTCGACTCCGGCCGCGCGGTGTCCCCCCGTAGACGCTGGGCCACGATCCAGATTCCCAGCGCCCAGGCTGAGCCCAGGCACCAGCCGGCGAGCACGTCCGACGGCCAGTGGACGCCCAGGTAGACCCGGCTGATCCCGATCAGCACCACCAGCAGCGAGGCGAGGGCGAGCAGGTAGATGCGGGCGCGGCGGCTCGGCTCGGCGTGGGCCAGCATGGCTCCCACGGTCAGGTAGGCGGTGGCCGACAGCATGGCGTGGCCGCTGGGGTAGCTGGCGTTGCTCACCTCGACCAGATGGGGAGTCACCTCGGGCCGGGAGCGGTCGAAAACCACCTTCAGGGCCGAATTTAGCAGCGAGGCCCCGCCCAGGGAGGCGGCGATCAGCAGCGCGTCGGTGCGCCGGCGGGTCAGCAGCAGATAGCCTACTGCGCCCAGCGACAGCATCCACAGCACCGTCCAGCCGCCCAGGGCCGAGACGTCCACCGCCGCCTGTGGCAGCCAGGACGGACCGGCGGGCGAGAGGTCGCCGCTCCGACGCATGGCGAGCATCACCGCCGTGTCGACGGCGCGGGTCTCGTCCTCGACCATCTCTTCGGTGAGCTGGGCGAACAGCAGCAGCGCCGACAGGCACAGGAGGGCGATCAGCGGCTGCGAGCCGCGAGGCAGGCGCCAGATGCCCTTCAGGCGTCGGATCAGCTCAGACCCTCCAGCTCCGTCGCCAGGGCGCGGTTGGCGCCGGCCTGGCGTCGAACGAGCTGGACCAGCACGAGGTTCAGCACCACGGCTTCGTAAACCAGGAAGTAGAGCGGCGCGCCCGCCAGCACGGACAGGAAGGCTGCGAGGCTGCGGTAGTTTGCGCTCAGCACCGAGGCGCCCTTCACGACCGGCAGGAAGCGCGCCCGATAGAGCGCCTGGGCGCGCTGGCCGGCGGCGCCCCCGCGCTGGGAGGCGGCCAGCATGGCCCGCTCCACCTCGGCGTCCTCCGCGCTCACCGCCGCCGAGATCGCCACATAGGCCCGTCCCAGCGCCACCTTGATCCGGCCCGCCGCGCCGCCGCCCACCGCGGCCAGGTCGAGCGTCTGGCGGATCCAGCGGGCGCCGTAGATCCAGCGCCGATAGTTGCGCCGCGCGCCTTCGTAGGCGCTGGCCTGCACCGCTCGCGACAGTCCCGCCGCCGCCGCCATGAGCCACGCCCATCCCCCGATCTGGGCCGACAGCAGCCAGCCGAGCGCCAGGTAGACCGCAAGCTGTCCGGCGTGGTCGCAGATGCCGTCCACCAGCTCGCCGTTGGTCGAGGCGCGGCCGGTGGCGCGGGCGAGCTGGCCGTCGGCGCCGTCGAGCACGTGCCAGGCGAACAGGAAGGCGAATCCCACCACCGCGCCCACGGGCCAGGGCAGGTGCGGCGAGGCCACGAAAGCGCCGGCCCCGCACGCGGCCATCGCGGCGGCGGCCACCGACACCATGTTCGGCGTCACCGGCGTGGGGACCAGAGCCGTCGCCACCGCCCGCGACAGCGGGTGCACCAGCACCCGGTTGCTCCACTCCTCGATCTCGATCGGTCTTCCGGGCGCGGCCTGAGGGGGAGAAGGGGCGGCGAGCGTGCTCATGCCCGAACCGTGGTCGGCGCGCCAGGGACGGTCAAGGGGGAGGGCCAAGCGGCTAGGCGCCGTCCCCGCGATCCTGAACCCAAGTTGAATTGCTTGTCAGGAGGCTGACAGCTTGACAGCTTCTGTCAGCACGATGGGGGCTTGCATCGAAGCATCCGGAAGCGGAAGGATTTCGGCGGCCGCGTCGATTTGGCGCCCCCTTTCGCGAGCCGGTCTCAGGAGCCTTGTCCCCCCGACTGCCCGTCGCCCTAGGTGTTCCAGGTTCTAAGCCAGAAATCTCAAGGAAAACAGTATGTCGAAAATCCGGGTCGCCATCGTGGGCGTCGGCAATTGCGCGAGTTCCCTGGTTCAAGGCGTCGCTTACTACGCCGCGCCGGGCCGCAGCCTGAACGGCGTGATGCACGAGAAGATCGGCGGCTTCGCCGTGTCCGACCTGGATTTCGTCCTCGCCTACGACATTGACGCCCGCAAGGTCGGCAAGGATGTCTCCGAGGCCATCTTCGCGCCGCCGAACTGCACCGCCGTCTTCTGCGCCGACGTTCCGGCCACGGGCGCCAAGGTCCGCATGGGCCGGGTGTTGGACGGCGTCGCCGCTCACATGACCCAGGCCTCGCCGAATCGCGGCTTCGTGGTCGCCGACGCGCCCCAGCCGACGCAGGAGGAGGTGGTGGCGGCGCTGAAGGAATCCCGCGCCGAGGTGCTGGTGAACTTCCTGCCGGTGGGTTCGGAGGAGGCGGTCGCCTTCTACATGGAATGCGCGCTCGCCGCGGGCGTGGGCGTGGTCAACTGCATGCCGGTGTTCATCGCCAGCAACCCGGCCTGGGAGAAGCGCTTCAGCGAGCGCAAGGTCCCGATCGTGGGCGACGACATCAAGGCCCAGATCGGCGCGACCATCGTCCACCGCACCCTATCGAACCTGTTCCAGCAGCGCGGCGTCGCCGTCGACCGGACCTACCAGCTCAACACCGGCGGCAACACCGACTTCCTGAACATGACCGACCGCACGCGGCTGGCCTCGAAGAAGACCTCCAAGACCGAGGCGGTGCAGTCGGTGCTCGACGAGCGGATGGAAGACGACAACATCCACGTCGGCCCCAGCGACTACGTGCCCTGGCTGAACGACAACAAGCTCTGCTTCCTGCGGCTCGAGGGCGCCCTGTTCGGCGGCGTGCCGATGAACATCGAGGTGCGCCTGTCGGTCGAGGATTCCCCCAACTCCGCCGGCGTGGTGGTGGACGCCATCCGCTGCTGCAAGCTGGCGCTGGACCGCGGCCAGGGCGGGGCGGTGATCGGGCCGTCGGCCTTCTTCTGCAAGCACCCGCCGCGCCAGTTCGTGGACGACGAGGCCTGCCGCCTCACCAACGCCTTCATCCAGGACAGCTCCAGGATCGCCGCCGAGTGAAGTGCGTCATCATCGCGGCGGGGCAGGGGACGCGGCTGCGGCCCATCGCCCGCTCCAAGCCGCTGGCGCCGATCCAGGGCGCGCCTCTGATCGAACGCGTGATCGAGGCCGCGCACCTGGGCGGCGCGACCGAATTCGTGGTGGTCACCGGCTATGAGGCCGAGCCGCTGGAAGCCTTCCTCGCCGAGTTGTCGCGCCGGCGGGGATGGCCGATCGCGTGCGTCTTCAATCCCGACTGGGCCGGCGGCAACGGACTGTCGGTCGCGGCTGGAGCGCGAACCGCGGGCGAACGCTTCCTGCTGATGATGGCCGACCACCTGTTCGATCCCGACATCGTCCGCGGGTTGATCGCCGGGGCGCCGGCGGAAGCCGCCCTGACGCTGGCGGTGGACCTTCGGCTCGACAACCCGCTGGTCGACCTCGACGACGTGACGCGCGTGGCCCTGGGCCCCGGCGCGCGGATCGCCCGGATCGGCAAGCACCTGGAGCCGTACGACGCCTTCGACACCGGCGTCTTCCTCGCCACCTCGGCGCTGGTCGAGGCCATCGAGGCGGACGCCGCGGCCGGCGGCGTGGCCAGCCTTTCGGCGGGGGTGCAGCGGCTGGCGGACCGCGGACTCGCGGCGACCTGGGACATCGGCGCTCGCTTCTGGCTCGACGTCGACGACGCCGTGGCCTTCGAGCACGCCGAACGCGAAAAGGCGCGGTTCGCCGGGGTGGGCAGCGCCGGCTGAGCCTGCGGCGAAGAGGCCCGGGCTGCGGCGGACGCAGACTCCCTATATGAAGGCGCCGTTCCGGTAGGCCGCGGAGGCTGCTTCCTTGCCGATCGACCGTTCCCCCTGCGGCGCCTGGAGGCGTGCCCGTCGATGAAGTGGACCAGCCTCATCGCGCTCGCCATCGGGTTGGCGGCGGCGGTCAGTCTGGCGCTGGCCAACAACCTGGCCGCCATCGGCCGCACCATGGCCGTGGCCGGCTGGGGCGTGCTGGCGGTGGTCGCCGCCCACTTCCCCGGGACCATCCTCGCCGCCCAGGGTTGGCGTACGGTGATCGAGGAGCCCTTCCGTCCGCGGCTTCGGCGGCTGTTCCAGTTCCGCTGGATCAAGGAGGCGGTGAACGCCCTGTTGCCCGTGGCTCAGGTGGGAGGCGAATTCGCCCGGGCCCGCCTGCTGATCCGCGAGGGCGCTTCGCTGCAGGGCGCTGCGGCGAGCTGCACCGTGGACGCCGCGGCGGGGGTGACCAGCCTGTTCGCCTACACGCTGCTGGGTCTCTCTTTCTACATGCTCTTCCCGCATGACGCGGGGGCGGCCGAGATCGCCGGCAAGGGCGTGGTCATGGGCGGCGCGGTGGCTCTCGCCGTCGCGCTCGCGCCTCGCCTGGGGGCGCTGCGGCTGGCCGAGGCGGGGATCAAGCGGCTGAGCGCGGGCCGCGCCTTCTCGGCGCTGGGCGACGTCGGCGGCCTGCACGAGGCGGTGCTGGCGATCTACCGCCAGCCCGCGCGGCTGCTGACCTGCGGTAGCTGGCACCTGGCCGCCTGGGCCGCTGGAACGCTGGAGACCTATGTCGGCCTGACGGTGCTGGGCCTGCATCCGACGATCGCCCAGGCGTTCATCATCGACAGCCTGGGCGCAGGCGTACGCGCCGCCGGCTTCGCCGTGCCGGGCGCGCTGGGCGTGCAGGAGGGCGGCTACATCCTGGTGTGCGGGCTGTTCGGCATCCCCCCCGACAAGGCCCTCGCCTTCTCCTTCATGCGCCGCATCCGCGAGCTGGCGCTGGGCGTGCCCGGTCTCGCCGTCTGGGCCCGGCTGGAAGGCTGGCGGCCGTTCCGCGCCAAGACGGCCTGACTTTTCCTCTCCCCGCCGGGGAGGGGTGGGGCTTCACACCGCCTCCGCCGTGAATCCCGTCCTCGCCTTCGTCACCTTGGCGAAGACGCCAAGGCCCATGATGTCGGCGCAGCAGGCGTGGCGGGCGGTCTCCAGGTATTCCTCGTCATGCCACCAGTAGGCGGCGTTGTCGGGGTGCGGGGGCAGGGCGGCCAGCCGGATTCCGTGGTCGTGGCGCTCGGCCGCCGCGGTGCGGGCGAAGGGCTCCAGCAACTGGTCGACGGTGAAGACCTCGCCGTTCTTCATCACCAGCTTCACTTTGGCCGCGTCCTCGATCCGCCGCAGCGGGTCGCCCTCGACCATCGCCAGGTCGGCGAGAGCGCCGGCCTCCACCACGCCCAGCGGCTCCGCCATGAACTCGGCGGCGTAGCGGGTGGCGGTCAGCAGCGCCTCGTAGGGCGAGACCCCGTACTTCACCATCGCCCGCAGGTTCATGTGCAGGGCGATGACGTTCAGGTCGATCGGCGCGTCGGTGCCCGCGATCACCTTGGCCCCCGCCTTCAGCATGTCCTTCACCTGGGCCACGTTCCTGGCCAGCGACGCGCGGGTCATGGTCTGGTCGCTCGTCTGGGCCGCCCGGGTCCGGTCCTGAAGCTTCTTGCGCTCCCAGGTCGGATAGAGCGTGCGGATGCGGACGTCGTTCTGCAGGCCGGGGTCCTCCTCCAGCAGGGTGGAGGCGGTGAACAGGGTTGGCGTGCGGCGCGAGCCGGAATGGGCGAACAGGCTGATGACGTCCTCGTAGCCCGCGCCCGCCGGGCTGACCGTGCGGGAATAGCCGAAGCGGCTGGTCGCCCCCAGGTGCTCCATGCAGTCCAAGCCGAATTGGAAGGCGGGGTAGTGGTAGTGCGAGGTGGTGTGGATGCCCCTGGCGTGGCCCCATTCCGCCACCGCCTTCTGCTGCTGCAGCGGCGCGCGCACGTAGGACTTCAACAGGTCGTAGCCCAGCGCCTCGGCGCGCTGCAGCTCCAGCTCGAGCTGCCCCGGCTCGCTGACCGGACGCATGAAGTTGTAATAGATGCGCGAGCCGTCGATGGCCTCGCCCGTCGTGAAGTAGCGCGGGCCGATCCGGGCTCCGGAATCGATCGACTCCCGCTCCTCGATGCAGTGGTAGGCCGGGCTGCCCGGCGAGCGGGTGGCGGTGATCCCGAAGGCCAGCCACAGCCGCCCCTGCTTGTCGCCGTAGGAATAGCCCTGCATCTGCCGATGGGTGTGCATGTCGAGCAGGCCCGGCATGACCGTCAAGCCGGTAGCGTCCACCACCTTGGCGCCGGCGGGCGCGTCGCCCCGCGGCTTCACCGAGACGATGCGGTTCCCGTCGATCAGGATGTCGACGTCCGTCTTCACCTCGGGGCTGCGGCCGTCCCACAGCCGCCCCGCGCGGACCAGCGTCAGCCCGCGCGGCTTGGCCCGGGCCCAGGTCAGGCCATGGTTGATCGTGCGCGCCGCTCCGCCTGCGGCCGGGATCAGCCTGAGCTTGCCGTTCGACAGATAGAGGATCGATTTGGAATCCCCGCTCCAGGACGGGGCGTCGGTCGTCTCCTGGTTCAGCGCCTTGATCGGGCCGGCGATCTTGCCCGCGGCGTCGACCGGAGCCGTATGCAGGCGGCTGCCCAGCACGAAGGCGATGCTCGCCCCGTCTGGCGACCAGACCGGGCCGTCGTCGCCGCGGGTGCCGATGGAGCGGTGCTCGGCGACGGGAGCGTAGGTCGCCTTGCCCGTGGCCCGCTCGATGGTCAGGATCTCGGACAAGCCCTCGCGGTAGCGGGCGGAGTAGGGCTTGAAGGCCGACAGGGCCACCACCTTGCCGTCCGGAGACCAGGTGGGCCGGCCGGGCTCCCACAGCGGGCCGTGGATCTTCTGCACCGCGCCGGTGGCGACCTCCACCGTGTAGACCGAGCCGGTCTGGTCCAGGAAGGCCAGCATGGTCCCGTCGTTGGACCAGCTCGCCGAGACCGCCGCGTCAGCTAAGCGGGTGAGCTGGCGGTCGGCGCCGGTGGCCAGATCCCGCAGCCAGATGTCGAGCTTGCCACCCCTGTCGCTGGAATAGGCCAGCGTCTTGCCGTCCGGCGACCAGGCGGGGGTCTCCTTGTGGAAGCCGTCCCGGGTCAGGGGCTCTGCCTTGCCGCCGATAGTCAGGACGTAGATGTCGTTCAGGGCGCGGAAGGCGACTTTCCTGCCGTCCGGCGACAGCACCGGACTGCCGATCCCGACCACCGGCTTGGGCGCGGTGGAATCCCAGTCGCGCTTTTTCTTGGCGTAGGTCTGCGGGCGCACCATGACCGTGGCCGAGAAGGCGATGGCGCGGGATGCGCCGCCCGTCGCGCGGCGGAACTGGCCGTCCGCGGTGTAGAGGAACTCGGTGGGCGAAAGCCAGGTGATGCGGAACGGATAGACGTCAGCCTCGGGGACTGCGGCCTCATTGCCTTTCATCAGCCGGCACGCGCCGGTGGTCACGGCGGTGTAGTAGATCTCCGCCCCGTCCGGGCTGTAGGCGGCGCCGTGGAGTTCGCCGGCCGTGACCGCTTCGGCCACGGTGCGCCGCGCGCCGGTAGCCAGCTTCACCGCCTCGATCTTGGAGCGGTTCGAGGTGAAGGCGATCTCGGAGCCGTCGGGCGACCAGCAGGGCTCGTATTCCTCGGCTTCGCTGTCCACCAGGGTCGAGATGGCGCCGGTCGCCAGGTCAAGGGCGTAGATGCCGTAGCTGCCGTTCCGGTCCGAGGAGAAGGCCACGCGCTTGCCGTCGGGCGAGACCCGCGGTTCGCGGCAGTCGAACGGCCCCTCGGTGAGCTGCTTCAGCCCGGTCCCGTCCGCCTTGATGCTCCAGATCTGGAAATTGCCGGTGCGGTAGGACTGGAACACCAGGGCCTGGCTGTCGGGGGTCCAGTCCGGCTGGGCCACGTCGCCGAAGTCGTCGGTCAGCCGCCGTGCGGGGCCGCCCTCGACATCCATCACCCACAAGACGCCGTAGAGGTCGAAGGCGATGGATTTGCCGTCGGGCGATGCGGCGGCGGCGACGTTGGTGATCTCGCTGACGGTGACGGGGCGTTCTTCGCTGGTCGGCCCCGGCGCGGGGGCGGCGGCGGCTTCGGGCGAAGCCGCCAGGGGCGCGATCAGGGCGCCCCCGGTTCCGAGAGCGCCCAGGGACAGGAGCTTGCGCCGGCTCAGGCCGCGCTTTTCGTTGTTCGGCATAGGGTGGGAAGCCTTCCTGGAAATAAGGGCGCCCGGCGGAGCATAGCTTCCGCCGGGCGAGGTTCGCCTCAGAACTGGTAGGACAGGCGGCCGTACCAGAAGCCGCCGCTGATGCCGTAAGGCGAGTAGCCGTTGTACCAGGTGTAGGCGGTGTTCCCGCGGTTGCCCGGGGCGACTACGTCCGGATACTTGTTGAGCAGGTTGTTCGCGCCCACCGCCAAGCGAAGTTGCTCGGTGATCTTGAAGTTGACGTCCAGGTCGACGACCACCGCGGGCGAGACCGTCTCGTCGAAGGGCGCGCCGCCGGCGGCGACGCTGGCCCGCTGGATCACCTTGCCGTAGCGGGTCAGGCGCAGCGTGGAGTCGAAGCGCCAGATCTGCCAGTTGGTCGAGAAGATGTACTTGTTGCGCGGGTTGCCGACCGTGAAGTCGCCCAGGCGCACCCGGTCCAGCAGCACCAGGCCCGCAGCGGCCAGTTCCGGCGGCGGCGCCTTCACCCGCAGGAACTTGGTGTTGTTGAAGTTCGCGGACAGGGTCCAACGGAAGAGCCCCGCCGCGCCGAAGTCGTGGCGATAGTCCACCACGAAATCCATGCCCTTGGTTCGGGTGTCGGCGGCGTTGGTGTAGAAGAACACCGCCTGCTGTGGGTTGAGGCCCGCCGACCGCAGCGCGTTGGACACGGCCACCGCCGGGCCCAGGCTGCCCGTCTGCATGATCCGGTTGTCGATGTCGATCTGGTAGAGGTCGACGGTCACGTTCAGCCGCGGCAGCGGCTGCAGCACCAGACCCAGCGAGTAGTTGGTGGACTTCTCCGGATCCAGCGGCGTCGCGCCCAGCGCCTGGGCCGCCGCCGTGTGCGGCGGCAGGAGCTGCACCGGATAGAGCGACGTGGTCGCGTCCCCCGGCAGGCGCACGCCGATGGTCGAGGCGGAGGCGTAGTGCTCCTGCTGCAGAGACGGGGCGCGGAAGCCGGTGGAGGCGGTCGCCCGGATGGCGTAGCCGGGCAGCAGCTCGTAGCGGGTCGAAGCCTTGAACGTCTCGGCGTCGCCGAAATCGGAGTAGTGCTCGAAACGGCCGGCCAGCGAGACTTCCCAGTCGTCGGTGACCTTCTGCTCGCCGTTTATGTAGGCCGAGATGTTGTGCCGCTTGAACGTGCCGGCGGAGAACGGCGGGAAGCCGCCGACCCCTTGGGCCCCGGCCTGCAGCACCGCGCCGGCGTTCGGCTGGCCCGCCGGGGGCGAGTAGCGGCCGTCCTGATAGGACGCCGGTTCCCCTTCGGTGATCATCAGCTTGTCTTCGCGGTACTCGCCGCCGATGGCGAGGAACAGGGGCTCGGCGAACAGCCCCGTCCCGACCTCGCGGGTCAGGTCCAGGTTGCTGGTCCATTCCTGGAACGCCATGGTCCCGATGTAGAACTTCTTCGGGCTGTTCGGGCCCATGGAGGCGTTGAGCGTGTCCTCCCGGAAATCGACGGTGTCGCGCGAGAAGGTGGTCGACAGGTCCCAGGTCCAGCCGGCCAGGTCGCGGCCCTTGACGCCCACCGCGTGCTGCCAGTCGGTGTCGCGCAGGCGCAGCAGCGGCGAGTAGCCGTCGGGATAGACCGCGATGATGTTGGCGACGTTGCCGGGCAGGCGCGGCGTCAGCCAGGCGTCGGAGTTGCGGCTGGTGATGGTGCCGAAGGCGTAGAGCTCCTGGCCGTCCAGCACCGGCAAGCTGGCGTTGTAGCCGAAGGAGTGGACCTTGATCGCCGGCTGGCCCGGGTGGTTGATGTAGCGGTCGACGGTGGCTTCGCGCGGGTCGGGACGCCCCCCCACCAGCGGATAGAAGACGCCGGTGTAGGGCTGGCCGCGGTCGGTGTAGTCGCTGGTGCGGACCTCCGCCGTCAGGTTCAGGCTGCCTTCCTCGCCGAGCGGCAGGCCGATGTTGCCCGAGAACTGGCCGGTCTCGCCGTCGCCCTCGAAGGTCTTGCCGCCCATGGCGGAGATCGAGCCGCCGCTCTGGCGGTTCTTCAGGATCAGGTTGATCACGCCGGCCAGGGCGTCCGAGCCGTACTGGGCGGAGGCGCCGTCGCGCAGCACCTCGACCCGCTCGATCGCGCCGGATGGGATCAGGTCCAGGTCCGGCGGAGACTGGCCGTTCTGGGTGGTGCCGTTGACGAACAGGATGGCGGTGTTGTGCCGCCGCTTGCCGTTGACCAGCACCAGCACCTGGTCGGCGTTCAGGCCGCGCAACGAGACGGTCTTCACCGCAAAGGAGGCCCCCGCGCCGCTGTTCGAGGTGGTGGCCGAGGGCACCAGGGTGGAGATCAGGTCGCGGGGCGACTGGCGGCCGCTCTTCTGCAGCTCGCCCGCCGGCAGTACGTCGATGGGCGCCAGGCTGGAGGTGACCGTGCGCTCGGTTGAGCGGGTGCCGGTGACGATCACCGCCTCCACTTCGCCCCCGTCCGCGCTCTGCGCCGCGGCCGGCGTGGCCACGGCCGCCGCGAGCGCCAGCAGGCTCGCCGAATAAAGGCCGGCCTTGATCCGGTTGGACATCGAGATTCATCCCCTTTCGTTGAAGTCGTGATTGAGCTTTGGCGGGCGCTGGCCTCGAGGCGCGAGTATTCGTCCGCGCAGACGCCGAAGCGCGCGCGTTCGAGGCTCGCCGCCGACGGGCGCAGGCAGGCCTCCGCCGCGACCGAGCTGCGCGACGGCGGATCCAGTCGTCACCTATGATTGACGGGCTCCGGCGGTTCGGAGCGTCAGATGTGTTTCGTATTCATCGCGTGGCGTCCCGTAATTGCCTCAGGAAGCCCTGGCTGCGCATCCCCGATAATCCCATCCGGCCGGCCTTGATCGGCCGTGCCGTCTTGGGCGCAAGCGCTCCGGTTCTGGGTCGTGCGGATCAATGCTCGCCTGGACCGGGGATCGCGCCGGTTCGTCTGAAGCCGTCGCTTCGGACAGGGGGAGGAGGTCCCGTCACGGCCCCGCTGGTCAATTCCATGCGTAGCGGGTGGACGCGAGTTCCTTCATATGAGCACGATGATTGTGCATATCGGTATCGGGCGGCGTCGCTGTTTGCACCCTTGATGAACACTTGCGTTTACTGCAACGCGGGCGCCGCTTTTCGCAATAAAGCCGTCCGGGCCCGGAAAACAATGAAGCCGCCCAGGTCGCCCTGGGCGGCTTCCTCGCGCTCCCGAGGTGGATAGGGGGCGCTTACCAGCCGGTGGCGAAGGCCGGGCCGCTGGCGTCGTGGCGGGCGGTCAGCATCGGACGCGACAGCGAGGCGACGCTGATGTTCAGGGCTTCGCGGGCGCAGGCGCGGTCTTCCTGTTGCAGCACGCGCACGGCGCTGCGGCTGTCGCAGGCCTGGCGAGCGGCGCGTTGCAGGCGGTGGTAGAAGCGGTCCACCGAGGCCTGGTTGCGGAAATCGACGTCGTGGGTGGACACCGCCACCTGCACCACCTGATTGCGCTCGCTCTTGGGGGTTTCGGCGTCCAGCGCCAGAGCCGGACCGGCGGTGAGGACCAGGGCGGCTGCGGCCGCAAACAGCATACGCATCGAAGACTCCCTTGTTGTGGCGATCGGCCGTGTTGGGCCGTTGAACTTCTGCCTATGACCGGCAAAGTAAGACGTCAAGTCTTCGCAAAAGGTTATGCTGAACATTTGAGCATGGTTTGGCTCTGCACATGAAATGAACTTGTCCAATATCTGAGCGCCGCCCGGCTCCGGGTTCGTCGCAGCCGCTTTTTCGGGCATTCGAGCCCGGATGACCGCTGGACGGGCGCCGGTGGCGCCGCTTATCTGGGCGCGGACTGGAGCCCGTCCCGATTGGCTTCAATCAAGCCGGTCAGGATAAACGGGCTCGCTTCTTTACGTTTAGAGGCCTTCTCGACCGGTCACGACGAACCATCGTGACCGGGAAGGCGTCTAGGAGGACGCATGATCCGCATCGGCGTCGATTTCGGCGGCACCAAGATCGAAGCGGCGGCGATCGACGCCGGCGACCAGGCGCTGGCGCGCGTCCGGGTCCCCAACCCCGGCGACTACGAGGCCGCCCTGGAGGCGGTGGCCGGCCTGGTGGCCCAGGTGGAGGCGGCGGCGGGGCCTGCCGGCTCGATCGGCGTCGGCATCCCGGGCTCGCCGTCGCCCCGGACGGGGCTGGTCCGCGGCGCCAATTCGGTCTGGCTCAACGGTCGGCCGTTCCAGCACGATCTGACGGCGCGTCTGGGGCGGCCGGTGCGCGTGGCCAACGACGCCAACTGCTTCGCCCTGTCGGAGGCGCGGGGCTTTCCCGGCGTCCGCGTGACCTTCGGCGTCATCATAGGCACCGGCTGCGGCGGCGGCGTGGTGGTGGACGGCAAGGTCGTCGAGGGCGCCAACGGGATCGGCGGCGAGTGGGGCCACACGCCCTTGCCGTGGCCGGCCGAGGCGGAGCGGCCCGGCCGGCTGTGCTTCTGCGGCCGCCGTGGATGCATGGAGACCTGGGTGTCGGGCCCGGCCTTCGCCGCCGACTATCGGGAAGCGACCGGCGAGGCCCTGGCCCCGCCCCAGATCGCCGCCCGGGCCGAGGCGGGCGAGCCCGCCGCCCGCGCGGCCCTGGACCGCTACGTGGACCGACTGGCGCGGGGGCTGGCGGTGGTGTGCGACATCGTCGATCCCGACGTGATCGTGCTCGGCGGCGGCATGTCGAACGTGGAGGCGCTCTACCGCGAGCTGCCGCCGCGCCTGGCGGCCCACATCTTCTCGGACGTCTGCCTCACCCGGATCGAGAAGGCCCGCTTCGGCGATTCCTCGGGCGTGTTCGGCGCGGCCTGGCTCTGGCCGCGCATCTAACTCCGTCATTCTCGGGCGGAGCGGCGTAGCCGCGCAGACTGGCCTGGACGCGCGTGAAGGTCGCGCTTGCCGGGTCCTCGGGTCTTCGCTGCGCTACCCCGGACGACGAGCAGGGGCGGGCGCGGCCGCTCACCGCCCCACGATCCGGTCCGGCCGGGTGTAGAGTTCGAAGCCGTCCCCGCGGGCCAGGGCCAGCAGGGTCATGTCGGCGGCTTCGGCGGCGCGCACCGCTGGAGCGGTTGGCGGGCCGGCGGACGCCAGGATCGGGGCGCTGATCCGGGCCGCCCGGCGCACCAGCTCTGCGGTCAGGGGCGCGGTGGTCATCACCATGCCGGGGCGCCTGAGCCCTCGGCGCGCCACCGCGCCGGCCAGCTTGTCGAGGGCGTTCTGGGCGTCGACGTCCTCACGCGCCGCGATCAGCCCATGGCTCGGCCGCCAGAAGCCGGCGCCGTGGCCCGATCCCTCCAGCGCCAGCGTCAGGGCCTCGCGGAAGGCGCGCAGGCCGATCTGGACGTCCTCGGCGTCGAGCTCGAGCTGGCCCACCACCCGAACCGGCGGACGGAAGGCTTCGGTCAGGGCTTCGGCGCCGGCCGGGCCGGCCCCGGTCGGTCCGGCGGCCCGCGCGCGCAGGGCGGTCAGCTGCGCGCTTCTGGGCGCATCCAGCCAGACCCGCGCCTCGGTTCCCTTGTCGGCGGCGGCGATCTCGACCGACTGGATCTGCTCCAGCATGTCGGCCAGCCCCTCCGAGAGGGTGAAGCCCACCGCCAGGTCCTCCAGGTCGGCCGGCGTGGCCGCCCGGATCGCGGTGACGACGGCGTCGTGGACCAAGGCCACGGGGATCTCCGTCGCCAGGTCTCGGAAGCCGTGGGTCGATTCGCCGGCCCGCCAGGAAATGCGCGGCAGGGCCTGGCGGGCGCCGTTGTCCTGCTTCGATCCGTCCGTCACCGCCGCTTCCCGAGTCCTCAGTCGATCCCGCCAGTCTGCGCGAGAAGCAGGCCCGGAGCCTAATGTGCGGTCACCCGTCGCCGGCCGGTGGCGATTTTTGCGGTCCGCCGTGCTGCGCCGCCGCGGTTCGGCTATTGCGGCCCCAGCTTCGTCGGGCTCCCGAGTCGGCCCGCCGGCAGCATTCTAGCGGCGCCGATCACGCGGGCGGCCGGCGGCTTAGGACCCCTTCCGTCCGCCCGCGTGATCGGCCCGATCCGAAGCGAACTCTCTCGATCGGCCGGTTTCCTAAGAGGCCCAGGCGGGCGGCTCGACGTTGATGATCGGCTCCACCCCTGGAGTGGTCAGCGCGATCCCGATGCCCAGCAGCGGCGTGTCGGGATCGGGGTTGTGGCCCCGGTGGATCTTGCCGATCGGCTCGGAATAGACCTCGCCCGGCCCGCCGTGGATCAGCACGCCTTCCTGGAAGTGGCCTTCGAACCGCCCCTGCAGGGTCAGGTAGAAGGTCGCCCCGCCGTGGATGTGCCAGTTGGTGAAGCCCTTGGGCGCGATCTCGTAGTTGTAGACCTGCACGTGCAGCTGCGGGTCCTTGGGCACCGAGGCGTAGAAGGCGTCGAACAGCATGTTCCGGTGCAGCGCCTGGCCCGGCTGCAGATAGCCGTCCAGCTTCAGCTTCATGTCCTTGTAGTCGTGCAGCCGGTGGGGCGCGCCGCCTTCGATCGGCTGGCCGCAGTGGGGGCAGGCGATCGCCGCCGTCGTCTCGTCCGCAATGAGGCTCATGGGGTCCTCGGAGGTTTCCTCGCCGCGTTTTCGGCGATGGTGCGCCCCTCCGAGGGCGACGTCCAGCGAGGGGAATCAGTCCGGGCGCTTGGCCGCCCGGGCGCGCAGCTTCTCCAGCCGACCGGCGCGGAAGTCGCCGGCGCGCCCCAGGCGGGCGTTGCACTTCGGGCAGCGGACCCAGTCCTCGTCGCCCATGTCCTCGGCCACGTCGAAGCCCATGCCGCAGGGACGGCATTTCCAGGCCGCGGCGGGCTGGACCGGCGGGGCGAGGGGAGGGACGGGGACAGGCTCCCGCTTGCGGGCGAAGATGCGGGTCTCGCCTTTGGACGGCAGGACAGGCGCCTCCGGGCGGGGGATCGCCGGCGGGGGAGACTTCAGTTTCAGGATGGGGCGCCGCGGGGGCTCGTTCATGATGGGGACTCGTTGGCCGGCTCCGCTCTACCATCCTTTCGCGCCGGTGGAAGCAGAACCCGCAGGCCAGGCGCGGCCTTCGGTCGGCCAATTTACGCGAGCCGGGCTCGGATCGAACCCCAAATCCGTTTGAAACGAGACGTGCGCCCTGCGCTTACGGCAAAGGTTTCGTTCACCATAAGGTTGTTGAACTCGCCCGGCCCAGCACCGGGCCGCCCGGTCAGCGCCCCCACCCCTCCAGCGGGGCGCCGGCCGGGCGAAAAACGCCGGCTAGCGCCGGCCGTCGTGGCGAGCCTCCTGGCGGTCGTGACGCTCGGCGCGGATCTGGCGGCTCAGCTGGTCGAAGCGGCGGTCGAGGTCGGCGCGCTCGCGCACGCTGAGACCGTCGATGCGGTAGCGGGCTTCGAGCCGCTTCAGGTCAAGGAATTCGTTGCGAAGCCGGGCGGCCTCCTTGCGGGTCAGGTCGCCGTTGCGCACGCCGACGTCGATGCGGCGGTCGAGCTGGGCCTGGCGCTGGTTGATCGATTGCCAGGGCTGGGCGGCGGCGGGCGCGGCCGCGGCGGCGACGGCGCCGATGGCGAGAAGCGAGGCGATGACGCGTTTCATGACAGCTCCTTATGCTGGCCGCCAGTCGCGGCCGGTGTGTCGGAGCGCATTGGACAGCCGCGCGGCTGAGCCGGTCCTGAACGGGCCTGTTGGGCTGGCGTTCATCTTGGCCGTACGCCCGGGAACGCGGTCCGGCGCGCGCCCGTTGTTTCCTTGCGACAACCGGAGAAGAGCCATGCCGATGATATACCGTGCGGGCCAGGCCGGGACGCGCGGCCGGGGGCCGCTGCTGCTCCTGGTCGGAGCGCTGATGGTGGCGATCCTCGCGGGCGTGATCTGGGCTTCGGGCATGGACCGCAAGCCGGCCACCACCCAGGGCCACATCGACGCCGGCCAGCCTTCCTACGTCCTGCCCGACAACCGTCCGAGCGACGTCGCGGCGCGGTAGGCGTCCTTCCTAACTCTCCTCTCCCGGCGGGGAGAGGAAGGGGCCCAGGCGCGGCCTGGGAAGGTGAGGGGGGCGCCGAAGGCGAAGCAGCAATCCTAGCGGCCATCGCGGGCTCCCCCCCTCGCCCGGAGCGGCTGGCGCCGCTCTCGACCCCTCCCCGCCGGGGAGTAGTATTTGCCCACTGGACAGCCCAGCTCGCGCCGCCTAGCCACGGAGCGGCATGGCGGTCGAGCCTTACGTCCTGTTCCTGATCGGCTTCGGGGTGGTGGTCCTCCTCGTGGCCTGGCTGCCGCTGGCGCTCAAGGAGCTGCCGCTCAGCCTGGCGATCATGTGCGTGGGCCTGGGCTACATGGCGTTCGAGGTGGCCTTCCCCTCGGTGAAGCCCAGCCCGATGCGCTTCTCCACCTTCACCGAACACATCACCGAGGCGGTGGTCATCGTCTCGCTGATGGGCGCGGGGCTGAAGCTGGACCGGCCGCTCGATCCGCGCCGCTGGGGCTCCACCTGGCGGCTGATCGTCGTCGCCATGCCGCTGACCATCGCAGGCGTGGCCCTGCTCGGCGTCTACGGGCTGGGGCTGCCGCTGGGCGCGGCGCTGCTGTTGGGGGCCGCGCTGGCCCCTACCGATCCGGTGCTCGCCTCGGACGTCCAGGTCGGGCCGCCCCGGTCGGGGGACGACGACGAGGTGCGCTTCGCCCTGACCTCGGAAGCCGGCCTGAACGACGGCTTCGCTTTCCCGTTCGTCCATCTGGCCATAGCCGTCGCCGCCGCGGGCGGGGTGAGCCTCGACCTCGTCAAGCGGTGGGTGCTCGTCGACGGGCTATGGCGGATCGCGGCGGGCGTGGCGATCGGCTGGGCGCTGGGCCGGCTGCTCGGCTGGCTGGTGTTCCGCGCCCCTCACGCCCGGCTGTCCAAGACCGGCGACGGCCTGGTGGCGCTGGGCGTCACCTTCGCGGCCTACGGCGTCACCGAGGCGCTGCACGGCTACGGCTTCCTGGCGGTCTTCGTCACGGCGCTGTCCTTGCGCTCCATCGAGCGCGACAGCGACTTCAACGAGGCCATGCACGACTTCTCCGAGCAGATCGAGCGGCTGCTCATGCTGCTGGTGCTGGTGCTGTTCGGGGGCGCCATCGCCGACGGCCTTCTGGCCGGGCTCAGCCTCGCCGAGGCGGCGTTCGGGCTGGCGCTGCTGTTCGTGATCCGGCCGCTGTCGGCCTGGATCGGCTTCCTGGGCTCGCCGCTGCCCCGCCGCGACCGGGCGATCATCGCCTTCCTGGGGATCCGCGGCCTGGGCTCGTTCTACTATCTCGCCTACGCCCTGAACCACGGGACCTATCACGGCTGGTCCAGGCTGTGGGCGATCACCGGCTTCATCGTCCTGTGTTCGATCCTGCTGCACGGCGTCACCGCGACGCCGCTGATGCGCTGGATCGACCGCCGGGGGCGGGGCCGGACCTAGACCCCGCACGCCCGCCCCCGGCGGCGAACGCTAGCCGTCGGCCTCAGGCCGCGGTGGTGTCGTCGATCTCGGCGCTTGGCGTGTTCTTCTGGATCGAGGCGATGGCGTCCTTGGCGCCCGACTTCGAAGCGTACCCTTCGGTCGAGAACATGACGTTGCCGTTGGCGGCGCGGAACCGGACCCGGAACTCGCCCGCCTTATCCTTGAAGATTTCGAACTTGTAGGCCATCGCTCGTCTCCCGTGGATGCTGGGGACCAGGAGCTTAGCCATAAGACTAGGATAGATTCCAGACCGTCTCAGCGGTCGAGCGTGGACATGCCCTGGTCGTTGTAGCGCTCGCCCGCCGCCGCGCCCGGCGGCAGCATGGCGTCGATCCGCGCCAGGTCCTCTGCGCTCAGCTCGACCTGCACGGCCTCCACGTTCTCCTCCAGATAGCGCCGGTGCTTGGCGCCCGGAATGGGTACGATGTCCTCGCCCTGGGCCAGCAGCCAGGCGAGCGCGAGCTGCGCCGGCGTGCAGCCGGCCGCCGCGGCCATCGCCTGGATCTCGGCCACCAGCCGCAGGTTCTTCTGGAAGTTCTCGCCCTGGAACCTGGGCGAGCGGCGCCGATAGTCGTCCGCCGGCAGGTCGTCGATGGAGCGGAAGCGCCCGGTCAGGAACCCGCGCCCCAATGGGCTGTAGGCGACGAAGCCCACCCCCAGCCGGCGGCAGGCGGGCAGGACCTCGTCCTCCACGTCGCGGCTCCAGAGCGAATATTCCGTCTGCAGGGCGCTGATCGGGAACTCCGCGTGGGCCCGGCGCAGCGTCTCGGGCGAGGCCTCCGACAGGCCGAGGTAGTGGACCTTGCCTTCGGCCACCAGCTGGGCCATGGCGCCCACCGTCTCCTCGATCGGCACGTCCGGATCGACCCGGTGCTGATAGTAGAGGTCGATGTAGCTCACCCCCAGCCGCTTCAGGCTCGCCTCGCAGGCCTGGCGCACGTACTCGGGCCGGCCGTTGACGCCGGCGAAACCGCCGTCCGGGGTGCGCATGTTGCCGAACTTGGTGGCCAGCACGACCTGCTGGCGCATGCCGCCGATCGCCCGCCCGACCAGGGCCTCGTTCTCGCCCATGCCGTACATGTCGGCGGTGTCCAGCATGCAGACGCCCAGGTCGATAGCGCGGTGCAGGGTGGCGACGGCCTCCGCCTCGTCCCGGCCGGCGTAGAATTCCGACATCCCCATGCATCCCAATCCCAGCGCCGACGCCTCCAGGCCGCGCCGGCCAAGCTTTCGCCGTGGCAGGGTCATGGGATAAATCCTTACAAAGGCTTGGTATTTGGCTGGAACAACAATCCGTGGGACGCCCGTGTTCCAGCAGCCGTCCTAAACGTTCGAAGGCAGCCAGCGGCGCGGCAAGCGCGAACCCAGAGGCTTCACCATACCGTCAGCCAAGCCCATTCGCCTGGCGAGCGAATTCGGCAAGGCGCCCAAGGCCTCCACCGGCTCCATCCCGGCGACCGGGCTGGTCGCCACCCGGCCGAACGCCAGCGCCTGATCCACCGCCGCCCACTCCGCCCGCTGCTGGTCCGGCCTGCCCACGGCGAAGTACCGGCGCTCCGGCCCCGCCTCGCCGTCGTCCACCACCACGGCCACCAGCCAGCCGACGATCGGGTCCTTTGGGTTCATGGGGGAGCTATAGGCGGCGCTGTCCGCCGGCGAGAGGGGCTTTCTCCCCTCTTCCCGCCGGGGAGAGGTGGGCCTCAGAGTTCGACATCGTGCCAGACGGTGTCGCGGTAACGCTCGTCCAGCCGCCAACCGAGGCGGTCTGAAGAAGGCGCGAGGAGGGCGGTCGTCAATCCTCGTCCATCTTCAGCGCGGCGATGAAGGCTTCCTGCGGGATCTCCACCTTGCCGAACTGGCGCATCCGCTTCTTGCCTTCCTTCTGCTTGTCCAGAAGCTTGCGCTTGCGCGTGATGTCGCCGCCGTAGCACTTGGCGGTCACGTCCTTGCGCAGGGCCCGCACCGTCTCGCGCGCGATGATCCGCCCGCCGATCGCCGCCTGGATCGGGATCTGGAACATGTGGGGCGGGATCAGCTCCTTCATCTTCTCGACCATGGCCCGGCCGCGGGTCTCGGCCCGGTCGCGGTGGACCAGCATGGACAGGGCGTCCACCGGCTCGGCGTTGACCAGGATCTGCATCTTCACGAGGTTCTCCTCGCGGTAGCCCTCGATCGAATAGTCGAAGCTGGCGTAGCCCTTCGAGATCGACTTCAGCCGGTCGTAGAAGTCGAACACCACCTCGTTCAGCGGCAGGTCGTAGACCACCATGGCCCGGCTGCCGACGTAGGACAGTTCCCGCTGCTGGCCGCGCCGGTCCTGGCACAGCTTGATCACCGCGCCGAGATAGTCATCGGGCGTGAAGATGGTGGCCTTGATCCAGGGCTCTTCGATGCTCTCGATCTTCACCGGATCGGGCATGTCGGCCGGGTTGTGCAGCTCGATGGTCGAGCCGTCGGTCAGGTTGATGCGGTAGACCACCGAGGGGGCGGTCGCGATCAGGTCCAGGTTGAACTCGCGCGACAGCCGCTCCTGGATGATCTCCAGGTGCAAGAGGCCCAGGAAGCCGCAGCGGAAGCCGAAGCCGAGCGCGGCGCTGGTCTCCATCTCGTAGGTGAAGCTGGCGTCGTTCAGGCGCAGCCGCCCGACCGCCGCGCGCAGGTCCTCGAACTGGGCCGCGTCCACCGGGAACAGGCCGCAGAACACCACCGGCTGCACCTCGCGGAAGCCGGACAGCGCCTTCTCGGTCGGCTTGCGCTCGTCGGTGACGGTGTCGCCCACGGCGGCGTGCGCCACCTCCTTGATCGAGGCGGTGATGAAGCCGATCTCGCCGGGGCCCAGGCTGTCGACGTCGGTCGCCTTGGGGCGGAAAACGCCCACCTTGTCGACCGAATAGACCGCGCCGGTCTGCATCATCTTGATCTTCTGGTGCAGGCGCAGCCGCCCCTCGAAGATCCGCAGCAGCACCACCACGCCGAGGTAGGGGTCGTACCAGGCGTCGACCAGCAGCGCCTTCAGGGGCGCGGTCTCGTCGCCCTTGGGCGCGGGCAGGCGGGTGACGATCGCCTCCAGCACCTCGTGGATGCCGAGCCCGGTCTTGGCCGAGGCCAGCACCGCGTCGGAGGCGTCGAGCCCGATCACGTCCTCGATCTGGGACTTCACCCGGTCCACGTCGGCGGCGGGCAGGTCGACCTTGTTCAGGACCGGGACGATCTCGTG
>Ga0164243_10002277_pt1 | contig 31977 bp, 36 predicted proteins | sample OricompcompostOP_FD_108781 | JGI IMG/M metagenome (GOLD analysis project Ga0164243, IMG submission 108781) | Organic Plus compost microbial communities from Emeryville, California, USA - Original compost - Organic plus compost (OP) | ecosystem: Engineered > Solid waste > Mixed feedstock >... | reverse complement strand
GGCTCGCTCGCCGGCGTCGACGCCGACCTGGCACGACGCTACCGACTTCCAGGACCCCGGTCCGGTGCCCACACCACGCCACCACCAACCCGAGCGACGAGCCGCACGTCAACCTGACCAAACCAACCCGGCGCGGCCCCCCAACCGCCCGTGCCGGCCCGCACCCGCTGCCCGCGTCACGACCCGAGCGGCACGCTACGAGACGAGCACAGGACCGACAGCTGTGACCACCACACCGACACCACCCACGAGCCGCGCCAACCCATCCCGCTCTGTGTGGCCGCCGGCGCCGCACGCCGAGCTGCCCGGCGCCGAACACGGGACGCGGCACGTACCTGGTTCAACCGACCAGCTGACCCATCGGGTTTTCATCAGGGGGTCGCGGCACCGCATCGCCGCGATCGTGGGCGCCGGTGTGGTCGTGCTCGCCGCGGCGGTGTTGGCCGCCGGGTTCGCGTTCGGCGGCCAGGTGCCGACCATCCCGGACCGTGTCAGCTGGGCCCGGCCGGCGTGGACGCTGATCCGCGCCGCCGTGACCGACGCGGTCGCTGGCGTGCGGTGCCGCTACGAGCCGGTTGTCCTGCGCGACGGCGGGCACCGTATCGAGGACTGCGCCGCCCCGACCACCCGTGTTTTCGGTTCCGCCTCCGCGGCCGTTACCCCGGTCCTCCGGACCGGTCCGGAGGCGCATCGGCCAGGCACGTCCACGGCCGGCCGAACCTTGCACCACTGTGCCCCGACCCCAGCGGCTGCCACGCCGCTGGTTACCCACGATGTCTAGGAGCGACATGTCCAGCCTCTCCACCGCCCCTGCCACGGCCCCGCCGCCGGCGCCCGGCCCGGGCGCACCGCCGAACGCGCCGGAGGGCGTCCGTTTCCATCATCTCGCCCGGTTGTGGGGGGTCGGCGCGTGGCGGTGTGTCGGGTCCGCCCTTGCCACGCTGGCCGGCTTTGCGCTTGCCGCTGTCGCGTTCGTTGCCGCCGCAGTGTGGCTGGTCCCCCTGCTCGGTCTGAGCATGGACGGTCAACGCGTCCAACTCGTCCTCCTCTACGGCGCGGTGGCGGCGTCGCTGCCGGTGGTCCTGATCACCGTCCGGCTCATCGAGCGGCGGCCCGTCGGCACCCTGTGGTCGGTCCGCGGCCGGCCGCGATGGTCGTGGCTCGGCGTGTGCCTGTGCGTTGCGGTCCCGGCCGTGCTGGCGATGGCCACCGCAATGATGATCATCGGCATGGTCACCGGCAACGGCGGACCGGCCGCGCCGGTCGAATGGGTGCGTTGGGACGGGATCGGCGAGTACCTGGCCGGCTTGGCCCTGATGCTGTCGATCGTCGCCGTCCAGACCGCGGCCGAGGAGGTCATCTTCCGGGGTGTGCTGCTCCAGGCCGCCGGCCGGTTCTTCCGCTCGATGTGGCCACCGGTCCTGATCCAGGCCGTCGTGTTCGCCGCGGTTCACGGCGTCGGGAACTGGTGGGGCTCGCTGACCATGTTGTGTGTCGGTGTCGTGCTCGGCTGGCTCGCCGTGCGAACCGGCGGCCTGGAAGCGGGTATCGCCCTCCACCTCGTCGTCAACGTACTGCCCATACCGATCCTCTTCGCGGCCACCGGGGAGAACGGCTCAATCGCTGCCGGGACCGCCGCCGACGCAACGGCCTGGATCGCAGCGGTCCAACCGGTCGGGGCGGCCATCTACGCCGCCGCCGTCGTATACATCGCGGCTCGCATGTTCCGCCTGCCCCACACCACGAGCGGCACGTCCCAGCACGCCACCCCCACCGCTACGGCCGACCAGCCAGAACCGGCGACCGTGCTCGCACACCCCGGCGAAGCCCCACACGCCGGCCCCGACACCGAAGCAGAAGAGCCGGCCGGTGACACGCCCGCCGGCGACGTCATCACCGCCGGCACGCAGCAGCCATGACCATCACCTGACACCCACAAACCCCGCTGAACACCGCGATCCTCGACCAGCTCAAACCCCACCTCGTCCTGTAACACCACGACGCATCCCGGCCCGGTCGACGCCTCGCCCCACTGCGGGCAGCCGGCGGCGGCCGGGCCGGGCCCCGGTCCAGCCGGGCACCGGTAACCGAATCAAAGGCCAGGAGCGCCCGCATGATGACAACCTCTGAACGCGACACCTCGGCGAACCCCGAGACCACCCAGCAGCTCCGCAATGCGTCCCCGCTCATCAGTGGGTGGGCGATGGCAGCCGCGTTGGCGACACCCGGACGGCCGGGCTGGACTGCCGCGCATCAGCTACCCGACGAGGCGGGCGCGATGCTGAACCGGCCGGACCCGCTCCAGCACGCGATCGTCCAGCGCGAACCTACGATCCGCGTCATCCCTGCCATGCGCGAGCAGGATCACGTCGCAGCCGACACCAACAGCGCTGGCTGGCTCGACACACCGGACGGCACGGAACTCGTCCGGCACAGCGAGGCCCTGCGCACCAGTGACGGCTTCACCGTCGGATACAGCGACACCCGGTGGCTTTCCGCACGCGTCGACGTCGACTACGCCAGCCGACTCCGTACCTGCGGGCAAGCCAACGCCTACCTCAACCACAACGGCGCCCAGCTGCTATGGACCGGTGTCTGGTCACCGGAGGACACAGCTCGGGCGATCGGGCGGATCTGGCGACGCCTGTCACCGCGCGGCCCGCTGATCCTGGTCCACGATGTGCTGACCGCTATCCCCACCACATGGCAGCGGCACCTCGCCGAGGTCGTGCCCACCAGCAGCCCACACGCCACCGGGCGGGCAGGCACCCTGTGACGCCGACCGGGCACGTGATGGCGCGTCGGCAACTGGGCGGGCAGCTGCGCACCTGCCGGGTCCGTGCCGGTTACACCCGCGGCCAGATCTGCGAGCGCGTGGAGTGGTCACACTCGAAACTGGGCCGGCTCGAGGCCGGCCTCGTCGGAGTCTCCGTTGCTGATCTGCTGCTCCTGATGGACCTCTACCGCGTCGAGGCCGACGAGGCCGCATCACTGGGTCAGCTAGCGTCGCTGACCAGGGGAGGCAGGGGCTTCTGGGCCAACGCGTACCGGCCAATGATCTCGCCCTCATACCTGACGCTGCTCGGCCAAGAAGCCGACGCCACCCGGATCAAGATCTTCGCACCTCTTGTCGTCCCGCCGGTCCTGCAAAGCGACGGGTATTCCCGCGCCGTCATCCAATCCGCCTCACTCGGCGGCGGCGACGGCCGGGCCGACGACTTGGTCGCCTTGCAGCAGACACGGCAGTCGCACCTCCTCACCCCTGATACCCGTCCCCGCCTTGACGTCGTCATCGACGAGTGCGCTCTCCACCGGCAGGTCGGCGGGCCCGAGGTGATGCGTTCTCAGTTGGACCACATGATCCAGCTGCGACGCAACCCGAGTGTTCAGATGCGGATCCTGCCCGCCGTGGTCTGCCGTCCATGGACGGGCACCGCGTTCACGGTGGTCGAGTTCGCCGCGCCCGAGACCGACGTCGTGTTCCTCGAGTACGGCCCGACCGACGGCGTACTGGTCACCAACGGTGCGATCGTCGAGGGATACAAGAACGTTTTCGATCGCCTCGTCCACGCCAGCCTCAACAACACCGCCACCGGAACCATCTTCGACGGCACCGTCCCACCCGTCACCGGCGACAGTCGCCCCCACGCGGGCGCCGCAACCCGGGTGGTCCCATGAACCGAGCGGACCGAGCTATCCAGCCCGACTGCCCGGTGCCGGCGGTGTTTGCGGGCGCAGGAGCAACGGTCCGTCGCGACCACACCAGATCTGAGACCTGGCCGACGGCCGGAATCGGTAGCCCGCCCGCTCCGGGGCGTGTTGCGTGCGGCCGGTATCGGTCAACCAGCTCGGCCCCGCCCGACCCACGAGCAGCTCCGTCGACGGGTTCCTCGTCGGTCTCGGCCGTACGTCAGGACCGCCAAACGGCGGCGCTCCCGTCCACGCGGCGGCAATCCCCGAGCCGACCTGCTCCTGGCCCCGGGCGTGCCCAGCCGCGCAACCCCGTACACCCGACACACACTCCGGTGTCAGCGCAACCGTTCCGCCGCATCGAGAAGGAGCGCCGACCATGAGCTCCCGCCGCCGACTCTGGAATCGCCCCGCCGCGCGCCCGCCGGCTGCCATCGACCGTGCACTGGCCGACGCTGCGGTCGCCCTGTCCAGCCGGTCGCATTGGCTGGCCGTATGCGACCTGCTCGGCCCGCGCCTGCATAGCCTCGACCCGGCAGCGGCGGCTTCGGACCCGGTTCTGGTCGACGCCGTGATCCTGTACGCGGACGCCGCCGTCCACGTACCGGGCCACGACCCGGAGGTGGCGCTGGCGTGGGCCCGATACGCCCACCACGCCGCCGCCGACCTGTATCCCCAGCATCATGAGCGGCGCACGGCCGCGACCGATGCCCTTGCCGCCCTCGCGAACCTGCACCGCCGTCACGACGAGGCGATCCCCCTCGCCCGCGCCGAACTCGACCGCCGCATCCACAGCGGAGACGCCGTCGGCGAAGTGGGTGACCGTCTCCGGTTGGCCGCCTACCTCCTCCAGGCCGGCGAGTGCGACGACGCACGGGTCGAGCTCGTCACCGCATGGGACACCTGGACACGACACCATCCCCCGCTACCCGCCCATTCGCGGCTGCGCGGCCCACTGGGCATCGACACCATGCAGGTCGGTACCGAGATCGTGGCGATGCTCAACAGCTGCCACCGACACACCGAGGCCAAGACCGTCCTCAAACAGATGCAGGACGCCGTCATCCACGCATTCGTCGATGGCGACCCGTACCTCGACGACGTCCTCGAACTCGCCGACCAGTATGCGCAGAGCACAGCCGCCCACCGCGACGCGTACCACCGCGACCAGCCGTGCGCCTGCCGACGTCCTCCAGCCAGCCACGGCCGTTCCGCCGACCATGACGAGGCATCCCGGCCCAGGGGCGGCCCGCGGGCCCGACCAGGCGACACGAAAGCCCCAGACGGGGACGAGAGATGACCTCAACACCGTCAGGGCTGGCGCCTCCCCGGACCGACGGCGAAGCCACGGCAACACCATGCCTCAGGTCGCCGGTTCCGCCGATCCGATCAGGCCCGCGCCCCGCCGAACGCGCCGAGACGGCCGTGTGACAGTCGCCCACCGCGATGTCGCGTCTTCCATCTCGAAATCCGAAAAGGACATGTCATGAAGACCGTTGATCCAGTCAAGCCTTCGACGTCACATCGCTGGCTGTCAGGCATCGCTGTGGGTGTGGTCCTGGCTGCGGCCGTGGGAACCGTCACCTGGGGGCTGCGCGGCGACCCGCAACCGCTCGGCAACCCGCAACACCTCGGCGAAGTGTTACCGGAAGGACCGGCTGTCATGCTGCCGGCGCCAGCCGACACCGCTGCGGAGTGCGCCGCGCCAGCGCTCACCGCCACGCCTAGCCCGACGCCGACGGCGTCTGTCGGTGCCCAGCCGGCGGTGGGTGCCGACGCGTCCGCGTGGCTGCGCACCACCGCGTCGACCCTGGCCGCGGCTCGCTCCGATGACGAGACCGGCCGGTACGCCCATACCCGCCGGCTCGGCTGGTACACCGACATGTACGTCGGCAGTGACGGGATCGGGCGTACCGAGGTGCGGTTGCAGGGGTCCGAAGGCTGGTACGGCGACGACGGATCCGCGACGGTCACGACCATCACCTACCAGCCCGGCACCACCCGGCCCGCCCCGGATCAGGTGCGCGCAACGGCGCGGGAGCACGCCTTCGCCGGCGACCACCACACCTTGTTTGCCGGACCGCCGAGCGCCGACGCGCGTCAGCTGTGCGGCCAGCTCGCGCAGAGCCAGTCACCGGAGGTCGGGCCGCAATGGGTGATGCGCGCGATCGCCGGGCTGGCCACGGAGTACCACCTGCCGCGCCCGGTCCGAGCAGCCCTGCTGCGCGTGTTGAGCACGACCGCCCCGCGCTGGGACGGCCCCGTCACCGACCGCACCGGCCGAAGCGGAGTCGCCGTCAGCATCGACCCGGACAGCCTTGAGCACGACACCCTCATCCTCGACCCGGCCACCGGCGCCGTCCTCGCCTACCACGAGGTCCAACTCGCCAACCCCGGCAAGCTCACCGGCCCATTTCCCCAGGACCGCAGCTACGAAGCTTTCCTCCACAACGGCCGCAGCGACTCGATCCCACCAGCCGAGTAGCCGACCGCGCCCCCGGGCGAGCCTTCTCGATGCCCGCCGGCTCACCTTCAGGGGGATTGGCAACGGCCCTCGAAGAGCTCATTGACCGCGTGGCGGCACGAACGACGGCCGGCGGCGAGGCGCCACGTCATCCGATCGCGACAGCAAGGAGGGCACAGCCATGACCACATCCCGTCGTCCGGGCGCCAACCGGCAGCAGTCAGCCCGCTCGTCCGGGCTCGGTGGGCCGGCGCCCTGCACGGGTGACGACCCTGCTTCTGGGGCTCGCCGTCATCGCGGTGGCATACAGGACCCCGGCGATGTCACCGGGTACGGCGGTCGGGTCGCTGCCGACCGGTCGACGAGTCCGCCGATGATGGGGGTGAGGCCACCCGGGCGGCCGGTGGACGACACGCCGCGGGTTGCCGTCGCGGGTCGGGAGGTCGCGGTCGCCTACACCTACCGGCTTGCCGGGCCTGATCTGATCGTCATGGTCCACGGCCTTGGCTGCACGAGGGAGAGCTTCCGGACCGCGTTCACGAGCCCGGCGTTGGCCGGCTACTCCCTCTGCGCGATCGACCTTCCCGGCCACGGCGCATCCGACACACTCGGCCGCCTGTCCACCATCGCGCACCTCGCCGACGCCGTCGCCGCCGTCGCACACCGGTTCGCTGGCTTGCGGCTGCATCTGGTCGGTCACAGCCTCGGCGGAGCGGTCACGGTCGCCGCCGCGCCCCAGCTGCGGGTCGTGTCGCTGGTATCGATCGAGGGGAACCTGCTGCCGGCCGACTGCGGCCTGATCAGCCGCGCCACCGCCGCCCAACCCCTCCACAGCTACCTCCAGAGCGGGTTCGACACGTTCGTGGCGGGTCTGCGGACGTCCCCGGACCGGGCCAGCCGCGTGTGGGCCGGCTGGCTCGCCCGCTGCGACCCTGTCGCCATCCACACCGCCGCCCGGTCACTGGTCGACACATGCGACCACGGCCAGCTCCCCAACCTCCTCGCAGACATGGCGCACACTGCCTACGTCCACGGCGTCCACAGCGACGTCAGCCATATCCTGCCGCTGTTCGACCCCGCCAGCGTGTATGAGATCGCCGGCACCGGGCACTTCCCGATGATCGACAACCCCGCATCGCTGTGGCATACCCTGGCCACCACGACGCAGGCGGCCAGCCGGCCGCCCGCTGGAAACGAGCCCGCACCGGGTGAGGCGGCATCGATCATCACAGCCGCGGCCCGGACCACCCGCGGCGACGTCCGCCGACATCAGCGGATCCCTGCCGGCGGCACGGGCATGCCCTCCCGGAAGCGTCACGGCCCGGTGGGTGATGGTTGACGACACCGCTGTAGTCGTCCGCTCGGTCGACGTACCGTCGGATACGGGCATGGCTGTGGCGGACGAGCCGGTGATCGCCGGTGACTCGTCCGGGTCGCGCCCGCCACTGCCGGTTCGGCGTAGCAAGGGCTACCGCTATCCATCGCAGATCAAGACCGCAGCCGTAGAGGCCGCACGCGCGCGGGCGAGCGACGGCATCGGCAAGGCGATCAGAGCCGCCGCGGCCGAGTTCGACGTGCCCGCCGCTCGCGTGCAGCGGTGGCTCGATGCCGCTGGCGGCCTGTGGCCCGAAGCGAAACCGGCGACGGTCGTGGTGCGGCCCCGGGCGTCGGTCCTGCCGCCGGGTCTGCTGTGGTGCGGGCTCGACGACCATCCACTCACCGGCCACACAGACGGCGGCGGCTTCTACGCCTGCGACGGGACCTGCCGCCGCCCGAACGCCATCCCGGCGGCGCCTGTTCACCAACTGATCGCGACAGAGATCCTCGCCCGGACACCCGCTCTCGTGCGCTGGCAGGCATTGTTGACCGGGTCGTTGGTCAGCGACGTGGCCATCGCATGCGCCCCACGGCTGCTCCACCGCGTCCGCGTCGGTGCCCGAGCCGACACCATCCTGTTTACCTGGCGACCCGGCGACCCGGCACCTGCAGATGCCTCGAGCCAGCCAGGCCGGGTCAAGCGGCATCTCCAAAATGGCAAGCCTGGAGAGCAAGGTGTAGCACCGGTTCCCGGGGTATCTGCGTGGGTCGCTCGCGACCGTGCGGCAAGACATCCGATGGTCCGCAGCTCGGTGCGGTGATCACGGGCCTGTGTCGAAGTAGGGTCCAGCCATTCGTTGATGGCGGCGAGGCGAACGTCGGTCCATAGAGATCGTCTTCAGGATTGCGGGGCGATCACTTGTCCCGAAGGGCTCGACGGTGGACGATTGGCGACGCACGGCTTCGAGTATTGGTGCTCGGCGCCGTCGAGTACATGTCCGATCCGAGATCGTGAGCCTTCAGCAACCCGATCAGGGCGATCGGCTCCGACTTTGCCATCGCGACCGGAACACGAACGGAATCGGGTGCGACGAGTGGGGTGTAGCTAGCATGAGAGATGCGGGTGTTGGACGACAGCGCGCATGACATCGCCGGCCGGGGCGTGCTGACACCGCCGAGAAGTCGGTCGGCGGTAAACCGCTCTTCCGCGTACCTGGTCATGCTCGGCTGGCACGGCTTGGTGATCTTTGGCTACTTCGTCCTCCTCAGCCAGCAGTCTGGACTGAGGGTGTCGCACGGCAACTCGCCGTGGGAAGACATGTGGATTTTCGGGGTGTACGTCGGCGCGCCGGCAGTTCTCGGCGCCCTGTTGGTTGGTCTGGTCATACTCCGGAGGCTCCTGGCGAGAACCCGGATCAGGTCGGCGATTGTGCTCGGCACCGCCGCTGCCTCACCGATACTCGTCTTTGTAGCGGCGGTCGCTGGCACTGCCCCGCGCTGAGGACCCTATGGAGGACCGCCGACTCCGGCCGGCAGCGCCTGCCCACGAGGGTTCATCTAGTCGGTGATTCCAAGGTGCAGGAGCGATATCCGGTTATCCGCGCGGACCGCGAGGTCGAACCAGACCGCCTCGTACCAGTGGTCTGTCTCGACCTCGACAGTCCAGGACCGGGCGGACTCCGGCCAGAGTTGCCCCATCAGGGCGAGGGCCCATTCCGCGAGTGCTTCGACCAACTGCCGCGGAGCCCCATGCTCGGCCCAGGCAGCGGGCTGTCTCGCCGGCACGAACAGTCCGGGCAGTACCTGGCGGAGCTGTTCCGACCAGGACGCCACGGGTTCCAGCCGGGAGACCCGGCAACCGTTGGGCAGAAGGGCGTTCACCGACGTCGCGGCATCGTCGGTGTATGGGCCGTCTGCGAGGGTGAAGGTGCAGATGTGGTCGGCGTCTTCCAGCAAGTCTTCAAGGACGCGCAGTGTGTGACGGATCATCTCCGGCACGGCGTCCGGCCGCGCGTTCTTGGCGGCCGACAATGTGGCCCAGTCGAATCCCGTCATATCAACCGGGTCGTCGCCAGTGTGGCCCCGGCACTGTGCGATCGGTACACCGTTGGAGGTGTGGATGCGAGCGCTGGTGGGTCGCCCGTTGCGTCGTCGGAATTCACCTGCCGGCTTTGACCTGGTATTCGTCGACGATTTCCTGTGGGATGCGACCGCGGTCGGAGATGTCCTTGCCTTCCTTCTTGGCCCAGGCGCGGATCGCCTTGTTCTGCTCACGATCGGCGGCGGCACCGGCACTCCCGCGACCGCGGGCGGCGCGACCGCCGACCACGACACCACCGCGACCGACCTTGGAGCCGGCCGCCAGGTAGGGGGCGATAGCGCTCCGCAATTTGTCGGCGTTCTTCTTGGAGAGGTCGATCTCGTACTGGACGCCGTCTAGGGCGAACGTGACCGTCTCGTCGGCGTCTGCGCCGTCGATGTCATCGATCAGCCTGTGAATGATCTGCTTCGCCATCTGTCAACCCCGTCTCGTCTGGTCCCTACAACGATCATGATTGGAACAAAGTCCGCCGCGTTTCGCAAACGGCATCAGCCGCTCGCCGCGCTAACGGATCCCGTTCGCGCCGATGCGCCGTCGGCAACGGCAACGGCAACGGATTCTCACCGCCCGACCATCGACGTCACCTTTCACCGGTAGCAGAACGGATCACGTCCGAGCATCGCACCCCTGGTCGGGTATGCCACCGCACGCGAATGACGGGGCCCGGAACGTTGTCATCTTCAGCGGGTTTGTTGGCGTAGGTCGTCAGGCATGTCATCGATTCCGCCGAAGAAGACCAGGCCGGACTCCCTGTCAGTGACGACCGCGCCGTGTGGGATGCCGGCTCGTTCGGCGGCGCGGTGGATCGCCTCGGCGAGGTCCTGACGGTCGGGTGCGGCCGCTGGCGGGCGCCACATCGGCCACATCGGTGGGCCGCCGTCGGGGAGGACGACGGGGTCGGCGCTGCGGTATCCGTGCCGGAGGTAGAGGGCTCGATTCCGTTGGCTGGTCGCCTCGAGGTAGGCGGGTGTGCCGGCGGTGTCGAGGGCGTGGTGGTGGGTGTTGAGGAGGCGGCTGCCGAGTCCGCGGGTTTGGCGGTCGGGGTGGACGCCGAGGAACGCGAGGTGGTGATGTGGTGCGGTGGGGTGGTGTCCGGCGGTGGCGGTGAGTTTGAGCAGGTATCGACCGATGTGCTCGCCGGCAGCGTCGGCGAGGCGGGCGTCGAGGTCGGGGTCTTCCGCTAGCGGCTCGAGCATCGGGTACCAGAGGGCGACGGCGTCCAGGTCCGGGGTGGTGTGGATGACCCCGTGCGCGAGGGCGTGGTCGACGACGACGGCGAAGCATCGCTGGTAGACGGCGCGTCGGGTGTCGCGGTCGGGAATGAGCCAGTCGGCGATCGGTCCGTCCAGGAAGGACGCAACGAGTACGGCAGTAGCCGCGGCCGCGTCGGCGGGTGTCGCGGTGCGGATCGTTGTCGGGGTGGCTTCGGTTGACACGGTCGTGATCCTTTCTTCGGGGTCTACGCGCTGGCGGCCTGCGGACGTCGAGGTTGCCGGGGTTGGTGGTCGAGGCCGCCGATGCGGCGGTAGGTCTCGGGTCGCCGCCAGCGCAGCCACAGGGCCCAGATGAGGCCGGCGGCTGCGACCACCGCGTACCCGGCGGGAAAGCCCCAGGCCAGCGGCGAGCTCGACGCGACCTGCAGCAGCGGGCCATAATTGATGATCGTAGATATAGCGAGGGCGGTGAGAAACAGTCCGGCGAGGACGGGTGCGATCGTGCGGCGCCAGATGGGCTCGCCGCGCGGGTTGCGGTGGAAGAAGCGGATGACGGCGGCGCAGGTCGCGGCCATGAGGAGCAGGACGCCGAGGCCGCCCGCGGTGGTGACCAAGGCGAACAGGTGATCCATGGGGTCCCAGCCGAGGATCGCGAACGCGGTGATGACGACGAGTGCGAGCACGGTTTGGGTGAGGGAGCCGACCTTCGGCGCGCCGGTCTGGCGGACCTTTCTACCGCAGACGGCGGGCAGGATCTGCGCGCGGCCGAGTGCGTAGATGTAGCGCGACACGGTGTGGTGGAAGACCAGCAGGGAGGCGAACAAGCTGGTGAGGAAGAACAGCTGACCCACCTGCACCAGCGTTTGGCCGACATGTGGGAGGACCAGGTTGAACATCAGCTCGGCGCCGTCGGCCTGGGCACGGGCGACGAACGCGGCCGGTCCGGTCGCGACCGAGATCGCCCAGGCGGAGAGGCCGTAGAGCAGTCCGATGATGCCGAGCGCGAGGTAGGTGGCGATGGCGATCGTGTGTTTCGGGTTGCGGGCTTTTTCGGCGAAGACGACGGTGGCTTCGAAGCCGACGAAGCCGGCGACGCAGACGACCATCACGCCTGCGGTCGTGGGGTCGAGCAGCTGTGTCGGTTGGAGGGTGTCCCATCGGACGACTCCGCCGGCGGGGTGGCTGATCATGATGATGTCGTAGAAGACGACGATGGCGACCTCGGCGCAGAGCATCACGGCCAGGACGCGGGCGTTGAGGGTGAGGTCGAGCAGCCCGAGTACCCCGATGATGGCCCAACTCGCGAGTCCGCAGATCCACCAGGGTGTGTCGATGTCGAAGGCGTTGAGGATCCGCGATCCTAGGTATCCGAACGCGCCGAAGAGGCCGACCTGCATGGCGGCGTAGGCGGTGAGGGCGACGCCGGCCGCGCTGATACCGGCGGCGGGGCCGAGGCCGTGGGTGATGTAGGAGTAGAAGCCGCCGGCGTTGACGATGTGTCGGCTCATGGCGACGTATCCGGCGGCGAAGACGGCCAGCGCGACGGCGACGGCGAGGTATCCGGCGGGGATGGCCGTCACTCCGGTGACGGCGACGGTGGTGACGGCGGCGCCGGCGATGACGGTCAGCGGGGCCGCGGCGGCGACGGCGAAGAACACAATGTGCGCCGGCCCGAGCTGTCGTCGGTCCAGGCGGTCGGTGACGAAGCTCGTCGTCGGTGGGGCCACGGAAGCACTCCAACGGGTGTGGGGGTGTAGTCGCTGTTACATGCGGTGGGCGAGGATCTCGCTGTCGAGGAGGGAGCGTGTCTCGGTGAGCAGGTCGGCCAGCGGCGGCCACAGGTGGGTGACGATGAACCTGGCGTGCTCGAGCGCTGGTCGGTCGCCGTCGAGGAGCGCGTCGTCGAGCTCGACGGCGTGGAGCAGGCCGGTGAGGGCGGCATCGAATGGCATCAGGCGGGCGTGCTGGCGGAGCAGGACGGACAGGCGGGCCCAGGAGCCGGCGGCGATGACGGGATCGGTGGGTTGCCAGACGGTGACCTGGCGGGACCGCAGCCCGCGGCGGATGACCGACGGGGCGATGATCCCCTGCATGTGGAGTCGGCCGATGACGTCCTCGACGGCGGTCTCGGCCAGGTAGGCGATCCACTTCTTGGCCGGGTGTGTCTCTTTGCGCAGGTCGTCCCAGACGCGGCGGGCGAGCGGATCCGGCGGCGGCGCGCCGTCGATCGGGGCCACGCGCTCGCCGTCGATGTGGAGTCGGTTGAGATAAAGGAGTTCGGCAAGCAAGGCGGCGGCGAGACCGATCTCGATGGCCCGTTGGTGCAGCCTGGGCCGACCGGAGCGGTCGCCGTGGCACATGAGGTACAGCTCGCCGGCCAGCGTCATATCGTGGCGTGGCATCGCGGTCTCCAGCTCGTGAGGGCGCGGGAGGTCGAGGCGCGGGTAGGAGCGGCCAGGTGTGCCGGACTCCCGGTCGGGTGCTACGGCGCCGGTGCGCCGCAGCCGGAGATGTCCGTGGTAGGCCCGCGACACCCGCACCAGTGATCGTGGGCCGCCGTCGACCGCGACGAGAGCGACGTCGTCGATGTCGCCCTCGGGAGGCGATCCGGGGTCGGTCGGCGGGGTGGTGGTCTTGCGGTGGATGGCGTCGGCGATCGACGCGGCCTGGGCGATCGCGCGGGCTGTGTCGGCCGGCACGCCGAGGCTCGACGCGGCCCTGGCGGCGTCGCCGCCGACGGCCGGGTCGACGAACCGGTCGAGGGTGCGCAGCCCGAACCGGATCTCCACGATCCGCCGGTGCAGCTCTGACGACATCGAGCGAATCGACGGACGCCGCGGCGGCGGGCTCAGAATCGCGTCCTGGTTAATGCGGTAGACCGCCCTCCACAAAGGCGCCAGGTCCCGGTAGAGCCCATACCGGGCCGGCCAGCGCACCGCGTCGCTCAGATAAGGCCCGACCGACGGCAACGCCAACCCGGCCGCGACGAGCGTCATGGCCGCGACGGCAAGGGCCTGGGAGATGGCCGCTTCCGGCCAGCGGTAGCCGATGACGGCCAACACCAACGAAAGTCCCTTGTGGATCCCGTACGCGACGCCGGCGAGGATGCCGGTGGTGAGGAGTCGCAGACCATGCCGCAACGGCGAGGAGGGTACAAGGCGGGAGTACCCTGTCGCGCTACCCACGACATCGATCGCCGCGAACGTCAGATAGCCGAGGACGGCGCACACCGAGGCAACAGACGCGGGCGTCACGCGGTCGCCGGCCGGGCTCGCGGTCGAGAAGCCGCTGGCGGCGAACCCGCCGGTTACGACGGTGAGGGCGGCCAGCAGCGCAAGCCATCGCCGCAGCATGCGACGGCCCGCGGTCTGCGGGTCGGCGAGGAAAAGGAATACGGATTGGAGCGCGGCGGCGGCGAGCAGCGCGAGCGCGTGTTGCAGCAGCCGGGCGAGGTGAGGGATACCGGTGATCCGAGTCGGGAGCGCGTAGGCCGGTTCCCATCCCAGGACGGTGGCCGCGCCGAGACACGCCAGGACGACGCAGACGCCTCGCAGCGCGGGGCTGTCCGGGTCCCGCCGAAGCTGAGTGAGCTTCTGCGCGCACGCGACCATCATGACGACGGCCGCGGCCAGGACCGGCCAGCCTGTCACGACAGCCATCCGCGGTCGCCGCAGAAGACGGAGCTGACGCGGTCGATGGCCACCATGTCGGCGCTGTCACCGTCGCGCGGTCGCGGCACCGGCGATCGACGCGCGGCAAACGACCTGACGACGGTTGCGAGGCCTTCGGCGTCGCGTTCCTCCGAGTCCGAGAAACGGCCGCTACGACCGAGCACCCGCTGGATCATCTCCGGATCGAGGCGATCAAAGCCGAGCGCGGCGGAGGCGAAGGGCATCAGTCCCTTGTGGTCGAGAAGAATGTGGGCGAGCTCGTGACACAGCAGATGCCCCGCCAACTCCCGAGGCGCATCCCGGTCCACGACGATGTAGTCGGCAACTCGCGCGCGGACCCACAGCCCGCACCCGACGACACCGTCGCGCGCGGTGTCGAGCCGCAGAATCCGGATCGGCCGTCTGCGCTGACGTGCGACAGCGTCGCGAAACGCCCACGGGTCGAACGGGTTTGGAATCGTGACCGGCAGACGGCGCAGCACACCCTCCCAGCGCCGAATCTGATGGCCGTCCACGCAGAATCCACTCCCCGGGTCGCTTGCCGATCTGGGTGTGGACGCGGGAAGGCAAAGGCCCGCGTCGCCGGCCCCCGTGCGGCATCGCTTTCAGTCGATCAAGCCGTCACTATTGCGCGGCCATCGACGAGTTACCAGGCCTCGTTTCGACACGAACGGGTTGTTCGTGGTTGGTTGAAGGCTCTACGATGCGGCGCGGGGAGGCAATCGTGGAGAAGTTGGTTGGAGAGCTCCTGCGTCATTGGCGGCAGCGGCTGACACGGGAAGATGTCGGCCTGCCCCCTCGGGTCCACGCCAGGCGGAGCCCGGGCCTGACCCAGGAGGATGTCGCCGAGGTGGCTGGGCTGGGGGTCCGCAGATATGTCGATCTGGAGCGGGGCCATGGCCGCCCCAGCGCCGACGTGCTCGACGCCGTGTCGCTGGCGCTACGCCTCAACCCGGACGAGCAGCGGACCTTGTGGACGGCCGCGACCGGGATGGCGCGACCGCCGCAGGCGTTCGCCGCCGCTCCCGACCCGGGCCTGACGCGGCTGTGCGAAGAGCTGCGGTTTCCCGCTTATGTCACCACCTCGACGTGGCAGGTCCTCGCCGCGAACGCCGCGGTCGCGCAGTGGTTTGTGGACTTCAACCTTGTCCCGCCGGCGGAGCGGAACATCGCCAGGTGGATCTTCGGTCATCCGCACTGCCCTCACAGCTTTGTCGATTGGGCGCACTTCGCCGACGAGTTCGTCGCGCGGGTGCGCGCCCGCTGGGCGACCCTGCGCCAGGTCCCTCAGTTCGCGCAGTTCGTGGCGCAGCTGCGCACCTATCCGGAGTTCGAGCGGCGCTGGGTCGGCGACGCGACGGTCGAGGTCGACAGACCGACCGAGCGCCGCTTCTTCCGCGAGCCAGGTCGTGACGTCGACGACCCTGGTGTCGGCCTGGACATGGTGATACTTGCCGTGCAACAGCCGGAGGACGGCCGGCGCCTGACCGTGTTCCAATTCCCCGACGGCTACACCCCACCGCCGCCGTTGCCGGGCACGGCGATCGACAACTGCCCTGCCTGCGCGCGCGCACGCTGATGCCCGGCAGGTCCCCGGCGGGCGACTGGGTCGCCACCGTCCGCCGGGCCCAGGCACTGACCCAGGCGGGCGCCGCACGACGGGGACGCATCACCGAACGTGCCTGGCAGAAGGTCGAGGCCGGCCACCCGATCAGCCCACGGATCGCCGCCGCGATCACCGCCGCGCTCGAGCTCGACCAGGCAGGCGCCGCCCACCTCCACCGGCTCATCCGCCCACCACACCCCCGGCCCGCGCCGCCAGCACGCGACCGGCTCGCGCCCGTGGCCGCCGCCATCGGCGCCCCAGCGTGGATCATCGATCCCGCGTGGACGGTCCTCGCGGCCAGCCCCGCCGCCGGCACACCACCGCGGAACCTGGCCCGCTGGGCGGTAGCGGCCAGCGGCTGGCAGGACAGGCCCCGCATCGCCGCACAACTCGTCGCCCGGACGCGCGCCCTGACCTCATGGTTCACCGAGACACCCAAGGTCCACCGGATGATCGCCGCACTGTCGCAGAGCAGCCCCGCCGCGGCCACCGCATGGGCAGAGGGTCTGGTCGCGGACACCCCGCCCAGCGAAGACATCCGCTACGCGGGCTACCTGCTCCGCCTCGACTGGGCCTGGCTCGGCAGCGACCCCTCGACCCGCCTGATGATGATCACCGCAGTCGACGGCGAGGCGCCCCGGCTGCCATGCTCCATGCATGGATGACGCCCCGGCCACCAGCCTTGTCCTCGTCCGCCCCGGCCCCCGATGGGAGCCCGACCGGCCGCTGGCGGCACAGCGCTACGCCGCCGCCCACATGGCATGGATCCGCAAACACGTCGCCTCGGGCACGGCGTTGATCGCCGGCCCGATCTGGCACTACAACGAGCCCCTGACCGGCGACCTCGTCGGCGTGCTCGTCCTCAACCTGCCCGTCGACGCGGCCACCGCCCTGACCCGGACCGACCCCGCCGTCATCGCCGAGCGCCTCACAATGTCCGTCCACCCGTTCTACCGCGTCGTCGTCGACCCCGAGCCGACGCCTGATGGGAGCGGCGACGCGTTGGATTCGGCCGCGGCTCAGCGGTTCTGACCCTCGTCCGTCGGCTCCTTGAGCCCTTCGATCTGCCGGACCTCGTTGAGGACCCGCAGGACCAGCTGCAGATGCTGCGGGCTCACCCCACGCGCCCGGATCACCATGTCCTGCACCTGAGGATCACGTAACGTCTCGTCCATCGCGGCATCGATCCCCTCGCGGAACCGGATCAGCTCCCGCAACCGCTGGAGCTCGCCGAACACCTGCTCGTCGCCGCCATCCGTCGCAACGTCGTCGGCAGAGCCCAACCCGTACAGCCACCCCCTGGGTACACCAAAAAACCGCTCCAGCGCCGACACCTGCGCGACGCCCGGATTCCTGCGCTCGCCCGTGGCGATCTGCTGGATGTACTGGGCTGACACCGCGACGCCCTGCTCGGTCCTGATCGCGTCCGCGACCTGCCGGAACGTGTAGCGGGGTTTGCCTGCCGGCCGCACCGTCTCGAACAAGACGCTCAGCCGCTCCGGCAAGGTCCGCGGCACCGAGCCTGGCTCGCGTTCGCCCAGCTCACGACCGGCCATCTCGACACGACCCCCCAACGCCGCTTGTCAACTACATCAGATCCCTGAATGGGAGGTTAGCCCATCACGTAGTTGACAAACAGCGGGTAGTCGGCTTTATGCTCGCAGTCGTGTCAACCGATCTCTGGTTGACGGCAGGGTACCTAGCCTCGACATAGTTGACAAAGGGGCGAGTCGGGTTCGGGCACCCTCAACCTGCAAGAACCGCTTCAGTTCGCGCAGACCTGGTCGGCGAAACACGGCCGGCGTCCTGTCGCGCGGTGGGCCCGAGCGCCTGGTCAGCGCCGGTGCCGTGACAGCACGGGGGACCGGCGATTCGGCGTGTGGAGGCGGACCTGCGCTCATATCGCCCGTGCTGTCACGGCCCGAGGTCCGCCGAGGAGCGCAGCAACCATGATCATGTACAACCCGTTGATGGGCGTCGCCGCCGGAGGCGCGATGCTGCTCGTTCCGCGGATGTGGGCGGTGATGGCCAAAGAGCCGATGCCCTTGCTACTCATCCCCACAAGATCCGTTGAGGCCTCCGGGTGGGCCGCGTCTTTCGGCGTGCTCGGGCTCATCCTGACCGGCCTGGGCGGGGCGATGACCACGACCGGTCCCTTGACCGAGAAGCCCTACATCAACCAGATATTCGGAGCGCCGTGCCTGATGCTGGGTGTGTTACTCCTCGCCGCCGCGTGGTGGTTGGCGCGCACCCGCAGCGAAATCGACCTGGAACGGATGCGCGACGTGCTCGCCCCAGTGTCGTGGGTCGTCGCCGCGGTCGGGCTTGTGTTGGCGGCCTGTACGGCAGCAATCCTGCGGTTCGATGTGGTCTCGTCCGCGCCCGTCGAGGAGCCGATTACCGGGCGCCTCAACGGCTACCCGATCGTCGAGAACGGTGTCTTCGCAGCGGCGTACGGGTTGGCCGCAGTCGGTGCGCTGCTCTTCCCCGCAGCAGTCCGCGGAAGACGATGGTCCTGGGGCGCGCTCTACTGGGCCTGGACCGTGGCTGGCGGATTCTTCCTGCTCTTCTCGGCGCTCAACTTCTACACCCACCCCGGGATGGAGATCAACTTGACCACCGACGGACCCGACTTCGGATGGTGACCGACGTGGACAGCATCGGCGTCGTCTCCCAACTCGTCCGCACCACCAGCGTACTGCGCAGCCACGTCGAGCGGACTGTCCTGCGCGGCGAAGGGCTGCGCTGGGCCGATGTCGACACGTTGCAGATCATCTGCGTTCGGCCGCCCGTCGCGGCGCGGGCCGTCGTTACGGAAGCCGGCATCAGCCGGGCCCGTCTCGCGGAAAGCGTGGTGCGTCTGGTCGACCGGGGCCTCATCGAGCAGGTCCTCCCGCACGGCGAACGGCGACGCGTCCTGCTGCGCCCGACCGCGGACGGGGTCGCGTTCGCGACGCGGATCGCGACACCGGTGCGCGAGCAGGAACGAATCCTGCTGGAGGCGGTCCCCGGCGCTGACGGACTCCTCGAGATCCTCGCGGCGTTGGCCGGCCGGGCCCAGGAGCTGGCTACCGAGGCACACGCCTCGCAGCGAGTCCCGCGCGGTGCGACGGTCACCTCGCTGCTCGATCCCCACCTGTTCGACATCGCCCAGCCAGCCGCCGCTCGACACTCCGGCGGCCAGGCGTCAGCCGCGGAACGTTAATAAGGAGACGATGATGATGCATGCCACCGCGCAGGCGGAGACCAGCCGGTTCGCGGCACTCGACCACACCCCCGGCAGACCCTCGCCGTGGGGAACCCGAGTGGCCGCAGACGAACGGGGTCGAGCTGCCCACGCCCCGGCCCGCCACCGAACCCGGACGTGCTCGAAGGACCCGCGGACAATCCCGGACCGGCTGAGCCTCTCCTGCACTGTGATGACGTGGGGACCGAGCCGCGGTTCCGCCACGGACAGGCGCTGCCTTCCCTGGTACGGCGAGAAACGTGGGAACGGCAGCCGGTACGTACCTCGATCGGTCACAGCTGCCTTCCTGTCGGCGCCGCGATGAACCCGCCGCCACCCGCCGCTACCAGCGGCGTACCCGCTTCCCGCGAACACGAAGGAGGCAGCATGCACCCCCCGGTTTCGCAGCCAGGCATGCCGTGGCAAACCCATCGACCCACGCGAGTCCACGACCCCATCGCATCGTCTGCGCTCCGCAGGCGTGGCGGCTTGGCGGTCGGCCGACCACTGCGGGCAGTGGCCACACTTGCCACCGTGGCAGCGCTCGGCGCCGCGTGCGGCAGCGGCGGGCAGCTCCTGTCGGCGTCGTCTGCTGCCTGGCCCGCGGCGGACGCGGCCCTCGCCGCGTACGTCGGCATGTGGCGGGCCTACGCCGACGCAGGCCAGGCACCGAATCCCGACGACGCGCAGCTGGCCACGTTCGCAGCCGACCGCGCGTTAACGACGCTGCGCGCTGCTCTGAGGTCTATCAACGAGCAGGGGATCGTCCTCAAAGGATCGTTCGAGTCCGAACCGCGCGCGGTCGATGCCGTCCCGGCGCACGACCCGAGCCTGGTGGAGATCCGCGACTGCCTCGATGGCACGGGAATTGTGGCCTATCGAGCCTCTGCGGAGGGTGTCGACGGCGAGCCCGGCGGGCGGCACGAGGCTCGGGCCACGGTGTCCAAAGTCGAACCGGATCGGTGGAAGGTGACTACCTTTGCCATCCGCAGAGTCGGAACGTGCTGAACCGGCCTGCTGGGGCAGCGGCTCCTGTCCGGGCTGCCTCGAGGCGATGGGAGTCGCATGCGCACACCGTTCGAGAGAATCCGGTTGGCGGTCGAGGAGCACTCGCCGTGTCGAGACAGTCTCGGCGGAGGTCCGCTCAGCTCGTTGGTGCGACGCCGGTGCGCGACCTGTCCGTCCGTATCGCTCGTGACGACGACCATTTCGGCGCAGAAAGTACGTGCTCGTCGCATACGCGGGGGAGGTTCCAGGTGCAGGCTTTGATGTGCAATGCGAGGGCGATCGGCGCCGGCAAACGCATGCGGTCGCGGGCAGGTGGCGGGCGTGATGGTGGCGGTGTCCGTCGGCGCCGTGGCCGGCTGGCCATGGTGGCGGCGGGCATTACGACGGCGTTCGTGCTCGGCGGCTGCGACGGCTCGACACCCTCGGGCAACAGTTCGACCGTTCCGTCGCTGTCGGTGCCACCGCAGAGTACTCGAGGGACGGCGGAGCAACAGGCGCTGGCCGCATACGAAGGCATGTGGCAGGCGTACGTGAAGGCCGGGTTGACGGCGAACTCCGATGAGCCAGATCTGGCCCGCTACGCCTCGGGTCGAGCGTTGACGACGCTGAGGGAAGGCCTGGCCCGGTACCGCACGGATGAGCAGTTCCTCAAGGGCGACCTGATCACACATCCGCAGATCGCGGGCGCCTCACCAGATGCGGACCCGACGTCGGTGACCGTCGTCGACTGCCTCGATGACACCAGGTTCCTTGTCTACAAGCGTTCCGGCGAGCTCGCGGACGACGCTGCGGGTGGACGCCGCTACACGAAAGCGACGGTGGCCGACGGCGGCGCGAAGGGCTGGAAAGTGACCAGTTTCGGAGTACAGGCGGTGAGCACGTGTTGAGGCTGCGGACGTCATCGGCCACGGCCGTCGTCTCGGCGTTGCTGGTCGTCATGTTGCTTCCCCATGCGGCATACGCCGACGGCGGCGTCGGCAACGTGGACTGTCAGCAGGATCCCAGCGCAGCGGAGTGCACCGTGGACGTGGGCACGCCCGGCGACCCCGGCAACGGCGGGAACGGCAGCTCCGACGACGGTTTCGACAGCGGAGCCGCCGCCGGCGGGAACTGCTACTACGAGCGGGTCGTACCGCAGGCGCCGCCTCCGGCGGGCGCCACCGATGGTGCGTGGTACGTGGAGATCTGCACGATTGGCAACGGGAACGGCAGTTCGCGGTCGGAACCGATGTGGACGAGCATGGTTCCGGCGGCTGATCCAGCGCAGGTGGCGCTCACCGCGCGGGCACGGCTGCAGCTGCCGGCGCCGGCGATTCGCACCAACCCGGACGCGTCGAAGACCACCGTGCTGACGTACGTCCCGGTGTGGCTGTGGGTCGACAGGTCGTCATGGAGCGCGCGGTCGGCGACCGCGTCGGTACCCGGCTTGTCGGTCACGGCGACCGCCACCCCGACGAAGGTCCTCTGGCGGCTGGGCGACGGCACGTCGGTCGTCTGTGGGCAGGGCACCGCGTGGACCACCGGGGCCGATCCGCAGCGGCCGTCGCCGACGTGCGGTCACATCTACGACGTGCCTGCCACCCGCACGTTGACCGTGACGGTTACCTGGACAGTCGCGTGGGCCGGTGGCGGACGGTCCGGCATGGTCCCGGATCTGACCACGACGGCGCAGACGACAGTGACCGTCACCGAGGCCCCGGCGGTCAACACCGGCAGGCGGCGACCGCGATGACCACGGTCTCTTCGACGCCCACCCGGCCGGGACGACCCGGCGCCGCGAAAGCCGACGGGGCCGCACACGCGCTGCCCGGTGGGCCGGTGTTGCGCCGCCGTGTCAGCCCGCTGCGGATCCTGCTCGCAGCGGTGTTGATCCTCGGCTTCGCGTTGGCCGGAGCGGTCGTCGCCGACGGGATCGACACCCGCGTGCCGGTCCTGGCCACCGCCCACCGGATCAACGCGGGGCAGGTCATCACCGACTCCGACCTCACGGTGGTGCGGGTCGCTGCCGACGGCGCGGTCGCGACGGTGCCCGAGGCGGATCGCCGCCACGTGGTTGGCAGCGCGGCGGCGGTCCCGTTGGTGGCGGGCGCGTTGCTGTCGCCGGCGCAGGTCGGCGCGGCAGCCTGGCCGGCGGCGGGACAGTCCCTGGCCGCCGTGGCGGTCAAGCCGGGACGGTTGCCGTCCACTCTCGCCCCGGGCAGCCGGGTCCTGGTCCTCGTCGTCCCGACATCCACGACCGCCGATGCCGGTAGCACACCGCAGCCGGTGCAGGCCGAGGCGACGGTGTGGTCCCTGGACGAGGCGAAAGACCAGTCCGGTGACACCGCCGCGTCCTTGCTGATCGCGGAGGCGGACGGGCGCCGGGTGGCGGCCGCGGTCGGCGACGTGACGCTGGTCCAGCTCGGCGTGGGGCGGTGAACGCATGTTGATCGCGGTCGGATCCGCCAAGAGCGCCCCCGGCGCCACGACCCTCGCTTTGGGCCTCGCCGCCCTGTGGCCGCGACCGGACGCGGTGGTCATCGAGTGCGACCCGTCCGGTGGCGACCTGTGGGCCCGCTTCGGCCACCACCCCGAACCAGGGCTCTCCGCGCTCGCCGCCGCGCCGGCCTGGGACGGACCCGTTCCCGGCCGCTTCAGGCAACGCCTGAGCGTCGGCGCGGACGCGGTCCTGGCGATCCCCGGCGACGGGGCCACGGCATCGGTGCGCACGCTGGCGGACAAGTCGCTCGACACGTTGCGGCAGGCGGCCACGACCGCCACCGTGATCCTCGACGTCGGCCGCCTGGACCACCGCAGCCCTAGCGTCGCGTTGGCCGCCGCCGCCGACCACGTGCTGCTGCTGGCCGCACCGACCCTCGCCGCGCAGACCCAGATCGGCGCGCGGCTGCCGTGGCTGAGCCACGCCATGGCCGGCCGACTGTGGCTGGTTGGCGCGGGCGACGGGACGCACCACACCGGCGAGCTCTCCCGCGACCTCGGCATCCCGGTCATCGGCATGGTGCCGCGCAGCCGCTGGGGCGCTGGCGTGCTCGCAGGCGAGCTCCGCATCCACAACTGGCAGCGGTTGCGACTGGCACGGGCCATCCGCGGCGTCGCCGCGACGCTGTGCGAGCAGGACTCCCAGGCGCCGGCCGCCGTTACACGGCAGCCGTCCGCCACGGGTGTGGCCCGATCGGTCTTCGGCCGCATCGGCGGGGATCAAGCGGAGGTGCGCTGAGCGTGCGACCAACGTGGAAGGCATCCCCGCACCAGACGGTCGTCGCCGAACTCCGCGCGGAGATCTCGAAAAGAATCAACACGTTGGACATCTCCGCCGAGGAACGCGAAGCCCGAGTCAGCGAGCTGTTGGACCAGGTCCTCGACGAACACGCCGCCGCCAGCCTCGCCGACGGGCGGATGCCGCTGGACCCGCCGGCCGAGCGCGACGTCGCGGCCGAGCTGCGCGAGTCGTTCAGCGCGCTCGGACCGTTCGAGACGGTACTACGCGACCCCCGGGTGACCAACGTCTTTGTCAACGGGCCGGTCGTCTGGGTCGTGCACAACGACGGCAGCAAACACCGCATGCCGCCGCTGTTCACCTCCCGGCAAGAGATGATCGAGCGGGTCCGTGACATCGCCGCCCGCTCCGGCGTGGACGAGCGACGCTTCGACCGCGGCATGCCCCGCGTCAGCGTGCGCCTACCCGACGGATCCCGGATGTTCGCCACCTTGCTAGCCCGCGAACCGTCGGTGTCGATCCGCCGCTACGCCCTGCTCAACGCCTCCCTGGACGAGCTGGCCACCACACACCAGGCCATGGATCCGGTGCTACTGGATCTGCTGACCGCCATGGTCCGCGCCCACAAGAACATGATCATCTGCGGTGGGCCGTACACCGGCAAGACAACGTTCCTGCGGGCCTGCGCCAAAGCGATCCCGGCGAGCGAGCGGATCGTCACCATCGAGGACACCGACGAACTGGCCCTCGATCTGGACCCGGACCACCCGGACACCGTGGCGCTGCAGGCACGCGAACCCAACATCGAGGGCGAGGGCGGCGTGGGCCTGGCCGAACTGGTCCGCTACGCGCTGCGGATGTCACCGGACCGGGTCTTCCTGGGCGAGGCGCGCGGCGGTGAAGTCGTCCCGCTGCTCAACTGCATGTCGCAGGGAACCGACGGCTCCATGGCGACCATCCACACCTCGAGCAGCAAGCAGGCCTTCACCAAGCTGATGGTCTACGCCACCCAGTCCGAGGAACGGCTACGGTTCGACGACACCGCACCGCTGGTCGGTGTGGCGGTCAACTTCGTGGTGCACCTGGCCTGGTCGTCGCAAGGCCACCGCCGGGTGGTGTCCAGTGTCCGGGAGGTCCTGCACGCCGAAGGCGCCGAGGTCATCTCGAACGAGATCTACCGACCCGGGCCCGACGGGGCCGCCGTGCCCGCCGCGCCGATCCGCTCGGACACCATCGACGAGCTCGTCGCCGCCGGCTTCAACCCCGACCGACTGCGGGCGTGGTGATCGGCGATGCGTGCCCTGTTCGCGTTGCTGGCCGCCGGCATCGGCCTGGCCCTGCTGCTCCTGGCCAGCGGGCTACGACCCCAACCGAAACACCCGAAAGGCCCGCGCAGCGGGCGACATCGCAGCCTCGGGCTCTCCGCGACACGCCTCGCCACGGTCCTGGTGGTCGCGGCCGCGGCCGGTGCCGCCACCGGCTGGCCGGTCGCCGCCATCCTGGCCGGCATCGCCGCGTACACGCTGCCGGCAGTGATCGGCCCGGACCGCGCCCACAAACGCAACCTGGCCAAGGTGGAGGCGATCGCCGCGTGGGCGGAGAACTTGTCCGGCACCCTGCGCTCGGCCGCCGGCCTGGAACAGACCATCGTCGAGACCGCCGCGGTCGCACCGGCCGAGATCCGCGACGAGCTGACCGCGCTGGGCAGCGCCTCCCGGGCCGGGATCCGGTTGCCGCAGGCGCTACACACGTTCGCCCGCAACATGGCCGACCCCACCGCGGACCTGGTCGCCAACGTGCTGCTGCAGGCCGCCGAACAGGAGGCCCGCGACATCGCCGGCAGCCTCTCCGGCGTCGGCCGCTCAGCCCGCCGGCAGGCCTCCGCACGCCTGCGCATCGCCACCGGCCGGGCACGGACCCGCACCTCGGTACGGATCATCATCACCGTGGTGCTCGGCAGCGCGGTCGGGCTCGTCATGTTCGCCCGCGACTTCCTCCAGCCGTACGACAGCCCCTTCGGGCAGCTGATCCTCGCCGTCCTCGGCGCCGGCTTCGCCGGCTGCCTGCTGTGGATGGTGCGCATCGGCCGGATCCCGGACCTGCCCCGCATCCTCACCAATTCCCCGGAGCTCGTGATTCCTGACGGCCGATCCGCCGCCACCGCAGGCAGGGTGACTGCCCCATGACCACGTTGATCGTCATCGGCGCTCTGCTCGGCGCGACGACCGCCTGGCTGGCGGTAAGCCTGGCGCCGCGCCGGCCGTCCGCGGCCGAGGCGCTGGATGCGCTCCGCCGCCCGCCCGTGCCAGCACCCGCCGGGGCGGAACGCGCCAGGCAGGCCCTCGCCGCCCCGCTCTACCAGCTACGGCTGCCCCGCACCCAGACCCTGCGCGATCTGGCTGTCCTCGATCGTGATCCCACCACGTTCCTGGTCACCCAGCTCGGCCTGGCCGCCCTTGGCCTGCTCGCGCCGACCGCCACCGTCGCCGCACTCAACCTCATGGGCGCCGGCATCGGCTGGGGTGTGCCGGCGGGGATCAGCATCCTGCTGGCCGCCGGCGGCTACGTCATTGCCGAAGCGTCGGTACACGAAGACGCCGAGAACCGGCGGCTGCTGATGCGCTACACGATCGCCGCGCTGCTCGACGTCATTCCGACGTCGCTTGCGGCCGGTGCCGGGATCGAGCAGGCGATGACCAGCACCTCCCGTAACGCCTCCGGGTGGGCCGCCGACCGCATCCGCGACGCTCTCGCCTACGCCCGGGACAACCACCAGCCCATCGCGCAGGCTCTGCGGGATCTCGGCGAGGAAACCGGTGTCGTCGAACTCGAACAACTCGCCGGCAGCCTTTACCTGGCCGCCGGCGAAGGCAGCCGGATCCGGGAAGCCCTCATCCAACGCGGCGAAAGCCTCTCCGACCGGCTCACCGCCGACCTGGAGGCCAGAGCCGAATCCGCGACCGAACGCATGTCGATACCGCTGATGGCACTGACCAGCCTGTTCCTGGTCGCGCTCATCTACCCCGCCATGGCCGCGTTCCAGCCCTAACCCCACCGAGAAACCTTTCACCCATCGATCAAGGAGGGACCCGTCCATGGGCCGCACCGCGCGGGCGCTCGCCGCCCGTCTCACCACCACCCTCGACCAGCGGACCGCGACGCTGCGCGAGAACCCCGACCGCGGCAGCCACGCCGTCGAGTACGCCATCGGCATCGGTCTCGGCGCGGCGATCATCCTCGGCCTGTACGCCTCCTACAAGACCGGCGTCGCCGGTGTCGTGACCGGCTGGGTGTTCGAGTAGCCCACGCCACGACGGAAGGGTCCAATCGCATGCACCACAGCACCGCACACGGACCTGCCGAGACACGCGACGCCGCCGCCCGGCGGCGGTGGCACGGCGACCGCGGGTCCACCGCGGTCGAGTTCGCCATCGGCGCCCCGGTCATCGTCGGGCTGCTCCTGCTGCTCGTGCAGGCGTTCTTCTGGGGCATGGGAAGCCTGGCCGCGCACGCCGCAGCCGACCACGCTCTCCAGACCACCCGCGTCGAGGGCGGCAGTGCCGCAGCCGGCCAGGCCGACGCCACCGAGTTCCTCTCCCAACTCGGCGGCCAGTTCGTCGACAGCCCCACGGTCACGGTGCAGCGCGGCGCCGCGACCACCACCGTCACCATCCACGGCCGCGCACACGGCCTGCCCGTCCCGATCACGGTCACCGTGCGCGCGCCCACCGAACGGATCACCGCGCCATGACGAGCCACCCCCCGACCGGCGCCCCGCGACGGCCGCGCCGCACCGCCGCCGCGGAACGGCTGCGCGGCGACCGAGGCACCGTCGCGGTCGAGCTGGCCATCGGGGTCCCGATGCTCGTGCTCGTCGTCCTGATCGCCGCCGCCTCGTTCGTGATGGCCCGCGCGAACCTGGACGTCAACGCCGCCGCGTCCGCCGCCGCCCGTGCCGCGTCGCTGGCCCGCAGCGCGGACGCCGCCCGCAGCGACGCCACCGAAGCCGCCGAGGCCAACCTCGACGGCGCCTGCGCCAGCCTCGCCATCGACGTCGACACCGGCGGTTTCCGCCGCGGCGGCACGGTCCGGGTCACCGTGTCATGCACGGTCACGGCCCGCGGCCTGACCGGTATCGGCCTGCCAGGCAGCACCACATTCACCGCCACGGCGACCAGCCCCATCGACGTATATCGGCACATCGCCGTCGGGTCCGCTGGCGGCGCACCCTCCCAGGAGGACCACCGCCATGCCTGAACGTACCGTGCCACCGGCCACCCGTGCCCCGCGCCGCCGGCCGCAGCGGCGCGACGACTCCGGCGCGGTCACCATCCAGGTGCTCTACATCGCGGTGATCGGGCTGCTGTTCGCCGCCGCCCTCTACGGCGGCGGAACCCTGCTGGGCGCCCGGTCGCACGGCTACGGCCTGGCCCAGTCCGCCGCCCGTGCCGGCGCCCAACAGATCGACCTCGCGCTCTACCGCGACACCGGCCAGGTACGGCTCGACCCGGCCCGCGCCGCCCAGGCCGCCAAGCAGTATCTCGCCGCGGCAGGCGCGACCGGAACCGTCGACCACGTCACCGTCAACGAGATCACCGTGACCGCCACCAGCACGCAGGCCACCCCGGCGCTGCGCTACTTCGGGTACCCGACCGTCACCGTGTCCTCGACCGCCTCGGCCACCGCCACCGTCACCCCAACCAGCTGAGACCGGCCCGCGAAAACGTACGGCAACGAAGGGACAGCCATGCTGCTGATGCACCGGGCCGGCCGGACCGCCGTACGCGCCGGCAGCGGCATCGCCCTGCTCGCCGTCGTCGCCGGCATCCCCGCCGGCCTCGTGTCGTTCATCGGCTGGCCGCTCCCCCACGACCTGCCGACCAGATGGGACGAGATCGCCGCGATCCTCACCGACGGATTCCCCGACACCGCCGTGGTCGGCCTGCTCGCCGTCGCCCTGTGGCTGGTCTGGGCGGCGTTCCTCCACGCCCTCGCCGTCGAACTTGCCGCCGTCCGCCGGGGACGACCCGCCCGCCGGCTCCGGCTGACCTCCCCGATGCAGGCCCTCGCCGCGCTGCTCGTCGCCGGGCTGGCAGCCGGACCCGCCACCGCCGCATCCGTGGCCGTCACCTCCCCCACGCTGACCGCCGCCCCCCACGCCGTGAGTTCGACCGGCCCACAGCCTGGCCAGGCGGTTGCCCCCGTTGCCGCCTGGCCGGCCCGTCTGCCCAACACGGCCAGCCCTGACACCACGCCCCGTGTCAACTCCGCCACGCCCGCGGCGGCGTCGGGCGTGGCCGCGGTCGGCCCCGCCAGCCTCGACGGCGTCCCCACCGCCCTGCCGCGGTTCGCGCTGGCCGCCCATACCGGGCCGATCACCATTACCGCCGCGGACAGCCACTACACCGTGATCGTGCAACACGGCGACACCCTCTGGGACCTCGCACACGCGTGGCTGGGCGACCCCCACCGGTGGCCCGAGATCTACCACCTCAACGCCGACCGCTACGACGAGCACGGCCGCATGCGCGGCGGCGACCACATCGAGCGGACCTGGCGCCTGCGCGTGCCCGACGACGCGACGCCGCCCGCCACCGCCAAACCCGGCACCTTCATCCCCCCGGCCACGACACAAGACCGCACCACGCCACCAGCGGACCCCGACCCGAACCCACCGCCCACCTCACCGCCAACGGCCACGCCGCCACCGTCCGTCGCCACCGGATCCACCACCGGACCCACCGCAGCGCCGGGTGATGACGGGGTCGTCGGCGACGAGCCCGGCCCCGCAGGCACGCCGGCGGCCAGCCCCCCGCCCGGCACCTCGCCGTCGACCAGCGCGCCCGAACCGGCCAGCAGCGCGGCCACCGCCAGCGCACCGGCGAGCCCAGCACCTACCGGCCCGGCGCAGTCGGACCGGTCGTCACCACCAGGGGTGGCCCTGACCGGAGACAGCTGGGTCGACCTCGGCCTGGCTCTCGCGATCGCCACCGCGGCCACCGTCGTGTGGCGGCTACGCCGACGCCGCTACACGCCCCGCCCGCCCAGCGCACAGACCCGCCACGACGACCCGGACCTTGCCCCGCTGCCCGCCCTGGTTACCCGGATCCGTCAGAGCCTGCACCGCCCCGCATCGCTCGAGGACAACACCCAGGGCGATCTGCTCGATGACACCGACGACGTCCTCATCGACGACACCGCCGACGACGACGCCGAGGACAGCTCCGATCAGGCGGATGCCGACCCCGGGCCGGAGCCCGGCGACGCCGGCGACCAGGAACCGGCCAACCCGGTGCCGCTGAACCTGCCCGCCCTGGGCAACCCGATGCTCGCCGCCTGGCCACCGGCCGGGCTGGGGCTCACCGGCGCCGGCGCCGAAGCCGCCGCACGCGGCTTCCTCGCCGCCGCCCTCGCCGCCGGCGGCCTCGACGACCCTCACGGGCGAAGCACCGTCGTGCTGCCCGGCGCCACTCTGGCCACCCTGCTCGGCGCCGCCGCCGTCAACGTCCCCGAGACCCCACGGCTGACCGTGACCGGTGACCTCACCGAGGCTCTCGAACTTCTCGAGGAGCTGACCCTGCACCGCACCCGCCTCGTCTACGGCCACGAAGTCGACACCGTCGCGCAACTGCGTGACGCCGACCCCGACGAGGAGCCCGTGCCGCCGATCCTGCTGCTCGCCGATGCCACCGTCGCGCACGAGCGGGCCCGCATCGCCGCCCTGCTCGCCCAGGGGCAACGCCTGGACATCCACGGGGTGCTGCTCGGCCAGTGGCCCGACGGCGACACCATGAACGTGGCCCGTGACGGCACCACCACCCCCGGCCACAGCGACGGCTCCCGCCACGGCAGCCACCCGGCCGACATCGGCCGGCTCACCGTCATCACCGCCGCCGAGACCGCCGCGCTGCTGGCCACGCTCGCCGAGTCCCACACCGGCCTGCCGCAGCCGCCCGCGCCCGCCGAGCCACAGCCCCGCACACCAACCGCCACTGCCACGCCCGCCGCAGACCACCACGACCAGGCGGCGACGCACAACCCCGCCGACCGCGCCGAAGACACCACCACCGCGGTCCTCGACCAACCCGCCGGCGACACCCCGATTCTGGACACGACCGACTCCCCGCGTACGGACGCGGCGGACGATGACACCGCGGCGGCGACAACAACGGTGGAACAGGTCGCCGAGGACGATCCGGAGCTGGACGACGACCGCGACGGTGACAGCGCCGATGATGGTGACGGCGCAGACGACGGTCCCGGCGTCGTCGCGGTCCAGGTACTCGGGCCTCCCGCCATCGTCGGCGTCGATCCGGAAAAGCCGCTGCGCGCCAAGGCCATGGAGCTGCTGGTCTATCTCATCGCCCGCGGCGGAAGCGCAACCGTCGACGCGATGAAAGAGGATCTGGTGCCCGACGCGACGGTGAAGAAGGCACCCAACCGCATCCACACCTACGTCTACGCGATGCGTCTGGCGCTGCGGCGTACCGGTGGCCGAGCCACCTACATCAGCCACCCACGGCACCGTTACGCGCTCAACCCCGACGCCCTGGACGTGGACCTGTGGCGGATGCGCGATGCGCTGAGCGCGGCCGAAGCGGCCAGCGGCGAGCAGCGGGTCGCCGCGCTGCGCCAAGCGGTAGCCGCCTACCGGGGCCCGTTCGCCGAGGACGCCCGCTACGAATGGGCCGAACCCTATCGGGAAGCAATCCGCCGCCAAGCCCTCGACGCCCACCTCGCCCTCGCCGACGCGCTCCGCGACCAGCCCGAGGAGGCGCTCACCGTGCTGGACACCGCCATCGCGCAGGACCCGTACGCGGAACAGCTGTACCAGGCGGCGATGCGCCGACACGCAGACCTCGGCGACGCACACGCGATCGCTGCCCGGCTCGGCGAGCTGACCCGCCGGCTGGAAGAGCTCGACTCCGAACCTACCGACGGAACCCGGGAGCTCGCCGGTGCGCTCACCGACGACGTCCGCCGCCGCGCCCGCCGCACGCCGGGCGCCGCCGCGTGACCGCCGCACCCATGCCCACCACAGCGGTCGCGTACGGCGGACCGCGGCAGGCCCCGCAGGCCACCATCGCTGGTCTCAAACGCATCCGATGGTCGGTACGCGCCACGCTGCTACTCGGCGTGGCCACATCCGTGGCCGCCAACATCCTCCACGCCCAGCCCCACCTGATCAGCCAAGCCATCGCCGCGTGGCCACCGATCGCGCTGCTGCTCACCGTCGAGCTGATCTCCCGCGTCCCGGTCCACCGCAGACTCCTCGCGGCCATCCGGCGCATCGCCACGACCACCATCGCCGGGATCGCCGCCTGGGTCTCATACTGGCACATGGTCGGTGTCGCGGTTATGTGGAGCTGAGGTCGCGTCGTGCATGTTGACCTGCTGGTTTGCGTGGTGGACATGTCCATGATGTCGGGGTTGGCGACGGGTCTGGACAGGACTTTGGTGGGT
>Ga0164243_10002276_pt1 | contig 31990 bp, 27 predicted proteins | sample OricompcompostOP_FD_108781 | JGI IMG/M metagenome (GOLD analysis project Ga0164243, IMG submission 108781) | Organic Plus compost microbial communities from Emeryville, California, USA - Original compost - Organic plus compost (OP) | ecosystem: Engineered > Solid waste > Mixed feedstock >... | reverse complement strand
TCGCTCAAGGACAACAGCCGAATGCCTGAGCACTGGTTGCAAGCCTCATGCCATTGGTGTCAGTCGAACTTCGCTTGCACCGCCTTGCCATTCGGCGGGGTCAGCCGCACCACGCCCTTCACTGTGCCCGGCAAGGTTGTTTCGGCCTTGCCGACGAGTTGCGATTGCGCGGCCGGCTCCAGCGTGATCCGCTGGCTCTTGCCCTGAACGGAGAGAATGGCGAGTCCCTTATAGCCCGTGGTCGGCACCGGCTTGTTGTCATGATCCAGCACATGGACCTCGATGGCATTGCCCTTTGTCAGCAGTTCAAGGTGATAGTCGCCGGCCTCGGCCAGCACACCGCCATTGGGTCCTTTGCTGTCGTGCTTGTGGTTGTCATGTGCGGTGGCTGTTTGCGCCATCAGCAGCGCGGCGCAGGTGGCAAGAATACGGATCATGTTTGGTCTCCCCGTTTGATCAATAGGATGGTGTGGCGGTGGTTGCGGCGGTGTCCTCGTTTGACGAGGCCGCGATGGCGTTGCTGCGCAGCCGCTCCACGGCGTCGCGGCCGAAGGCCAGCACGAACAGCGGCGTCACGAAGGCATCGAGCAGGGTTGCGCTGACGAGGCCGCCGAAAATCGTCACCGCCACCGGATGCAGGATCTCCTTGCCCGGGCTTGCGGCATCGATCATCAGCGGCACCAGCGCCACACCCGCCGACAGCGCCGTCATCAGCACCGGCGTCATGCGTTCAAGGCAGCCGCGCGTCACGAGAGCGCGTCCCCATGGCATGTTCTCGGCGATATGCAGGTTGATGATGTGGCTAATCTTGAGGATGCCGTTGCGCGCGGCGATGCCGGTCAGTGTGATGAAGCCGACCATGCTGGCGACCGATAGCGGCTGGCCGGTCAGCCACAGCGCCGTCACCGAACCGATCAGTGCCAGCGGCACGCTGCCGATGATGATCAGCGCCAGCACGAGTGATCGATAGCGGCTGTAGAGAATGGCAACGACCAGCAGCAGCGACACGATCGACAGAAGGCCGATGGTGCGGGCGGCTTCTTCCTGCGCCTGGAAGGTGCCCTCCAGACTGACGGAATAACCCTCCGGCATTTTCGTTTGCGCGATGACCTCGCGGATCTGTTCGACCAGCTTGGCCATATCGGTGCGGCCATCGCTGTTGGCGAGCACCACCAGCCGCCGGCGGCCGTTTTCACGCAGGATCTGGTTCGGGCCTGACGTCTCCTTGATGTCGGCGAGCTGCCGCGCCGGGATCCATCCGGTCGGCGTCTCGATCAACAGATCGCCCAATCCCTGCGTGGTGCGCAGATTTTCCGGCAGCCGCAACACCACATCGAACCTGCGATAGCCATCCACCACGCGCGACACGACGCGCCCGTTCGACAGCCGGCTGATCTGGTCCACCACAGCCGCTGGCTGCACGCCATAGAGTGCCGCCTTGCCGTAATCGACACGGATTTCCAGCTGCGGAATGCGCACCTGCTTTTCCACCTGCAGGTCGGTCAGCCCGGGAATGGCGACGAGCTTGCTGCGCAATTCCTCGGCCTTGGCGCGCATCACGTCGAGATCGTCGCCGAAGATCTTCAGCGCGATCTCCGAGCGGATGCCGGACAACATATGGTCGAGCCGATGCGAGATCGGCTGGCCGACATTGATCGACAGCGGCAGCACCGACAGACGCGAGCGGATATCGGCGACGATATCGGCCTTGCTGCGTTCGGACGGATTGAGGCTGACTTCCAGCTCGCTGACATGGATGCCCTCGGCATGTTCGTCGAGTTCGGCGCGTCCGGTGCGGCGTCCGACCGTCTTCACCTCCGGTACGCCCATGATCAGCTGTTCGGCGATGGTGCCGACACGATTGGATTCGACCAGCGACACGCCGGGATTGAAGCTGACCATGATGTTGAAGGTGCCTTCGTTGAACGGCGGCAGAAAGGCGCGCGGCAAAGTCAGCGCGGCGATGCCGGCGGCAAGCACCATCACCAGCGTGACGCCGAGGATGAGCCCCTTCATGTCATAGGCGCGCGTCAAGGCTGCGCCATACCAACGCTTCAGGATCGTGACGAGCCGGCTTTCATGCTCGTTCAGGCTCTTGAGCCCCGGCAACATGAAATAGGACATGACCGGCGTCAGCGTGATCGAGACGACGAGGCTGGCGAGGATCGACACGATATAGGCGATGCCGAGTGGCGCGAATAGCCGGCCCTCGATGCCGCTCAGTGCGAATAGCGGCACGAAGACCAGCACGATGATCATCGTTGCGTAGACGATGCCGGAGCGAACCTCCTGCGAGGCCGACACCACCACATCAAAGACCAAACGCGGATTGCCGAGCTGCCTGTTCTCGCGCAGCCTCCTGAAGATATTCTCGACATCGACGACCGCGTCATCGACCAGTTCGCCGATGGCGATGGCGATGCCGCCGAGCGTCATGGTGTTGATCGACATGCCGGAGAAATAAAACACCGATGCGGTGATCAGGATCGATGTTGGGATTGCCGCCAGGGAAATGGCGGTGGTGCGCCAGTTCATCAGGAACAGGAACAGGATCACCGCCACGACCGCGAAGGCTTCGAGCAGAACGGTCATCACATTCCGGACCGATGTCTCGATGAAATTGGCCTGCCGGAAGACAATATTGTCGGCCTTGATGCCTTGCGGTAGCGTGGCGTTCAGCTCTTTCAACGCCTGTTCGACATTGCGCGTGAGCGTGATGGTGTCGACATTCGGCTGTTTCTCGACCGACACCAGAACCGCCGGCGCGCCCATATAGCCGCTGTCGCCGCGCTTGGTGCGGGGCGCAAATTCCACGGTTGCCACCTGGTGCAGGAAGACCGGGCGGCCATCCTGCTTGGCAACCACCATGTTGCGCAGGTCATCGAGGCTGGTGGTGCGGCCGATATTGCGGATCAGATATTCACGCGAGTTGAGATCGGTGAAGCCGCCGCCGGCATTGGTGCTGAAAGAGGCCAACGCCTTTTCGATCTGCTCGTAATTGAGGCCGAGGGCCCGCAACGCCGCCGGCTGCGGCGACACCCGATATTGCCGCACCTCGCCGCCCATCGGGATGACCTGCGCCACACCGGGGATGCTGAGCAGGCGCGGCCGGATGGTGAAGTCGGCAACCTCGCGCAGCTCCATCGGTGTTGCGCGATCGCTAGTGACGGCGACGATGATGATCTGGCCCATGATCGAACCGATCGGCCCCATCATCGGCGTCACGTTCGCGGGCAGCTGGTCGCGCATCAGGTTCAGCCGCTCCGATACCAGTTGCCGGTTGCGATAGATGTCGCCGTTGCTCCAGTCGAATTCGACATAGACGAATGACAGGCCGACGCCGGACACGGAGCGCACGCGCGTCACGCCGGGGATGCCGTTCATCTGCGTTTCAATCGGGAAGCTCACCAGCAATTCGACCTCCGGCGGCGCGAGGCCTTCGGCTTCGGTCATGATGGTGACGACCTGCTTGTTGAGGTCGGGCAGAACGTCGACGGGCAAACGCGTGGCGCTGAAGACGCCGAGCACGATCAGCGCCAGGCTGAGCGCCAGAACGAACATCCGGTTCTTGACCGACTGGCTGACGAGGAAATTGAACATTGCGTTTTTTCCTCAGCGCACGTGGTCGAGCAATTCAGCGCCGGTGACGACGAGGCGCTTGCCGGCGCCGATACCGGCGGCGATCAGCACGCGATCGGCATCGAGCGGTTCGGTGCGAACCGGCCGCGGTTCGAAACGTTCGGCGCTGGTATGTTCGAACACGTAATCCTGACCATTGGCCGCGCGGACGACGGCGCTGCGCGGCGCGGCAATGCCGGTGCGCTTCTCGCCGGTATTGGCAAATACCGTCACGAATTGTCCGACCCGCAGCGACGGCTTGGCATCCTTGATCGAAAAGTGAACGGGCACCGACTGGCTGCGGTCGGCGAGGCCCGAGCCGCGAAAGGCCAGCTGCAGCGATTGGCCGTCATTTGTTTTCGCCGACGCTCCGCCGCCATCGGCGATGACGTCGAAGCTCAGCGCCTCGATCCATAATTTGCCGGGCGTGACGATGTTGAAGACGATGGCGTTGCTTTGCGCGATCTGGCCGTTAACCGGCGTGCCATCGGCGATGACGCCGGAGACCGGCGCCACCAGCGGCACCGGATCGCGGCGCACGGTATCGAGGCTGGACCGGCGATCGTGCAGGCCCGCGAGTTCAAGCCGCGTTTCCTCCACCTGTGCTCTGGCGACCGCACCGGAGCCGACCAGGCTTTCCTGTCGCGCCAGCCGGCGCTGAACGATGGCGATCTGCTGATCGAGTTCGCCTTGCCTCTGGCGCATGTCGGAGACATCGATCGCCTGCATCGGCGGCGTGACATAAGCGAGGATTTCGCCCTGCTTCACTGCGGTGCCGAGGCGCGGGAAGCCGCCGGCCGGTGGCGACAACATGCCGCCGAGCGCGGTCTGCACATAGCCGCTGGCATTGGGATCAGGGATCACCCGGCCGGGCAATTCGACCGTGCGGGCAAAGCTGCCGTCCTTTGTCTCGATGGTGCGCAAGCCGAAGATGCGCTGGATCGGCTTAGGGACAAAGATCGTGCCGTCGGGCTGGCGCTGTGCGCGCTCCTCGCTGGTGACGGTCTTTTGCGGCTGCTCGTCATGGCCTTCATGCGCCTGCAGGTTGCCCGCCGTCAGAGTCAGGAAGCCAAATCCAAGCGCGACAACAGCGACCGGCGCGCCTTTCTTCCGGCGCATCATCGCAACGACGACGGCGCCGAGAATGAAGCCGATCAACCCTGTCCCGACCGGCGAGACCAGCGCGGACAAGCCCGCAAGCGCGGGGCGCGATGGGCCGCTTGCAGCTCCGGTGGTTTCCGGCGCCGGCATGTCGATCGTCAGCGGCAGAATGTCTGTCTTACCATTGGCGGACGCGGTGACGATCAGGTCGATAGGGCCGCCTTGCGCGAGGAAGGGCGCGTTCAGCCGATAGACGCCATCCTGCACCTTTTCAGCCGTCGCCGGTCCGTCGGGTGTTTCTACTTCCAGCGTTGCGGCCGCGATCGGCGCGTTACCAACATACGTATCGAGGTAGAACAGCAAGGCGTTGCCCTGCGCCACCGCGACGATTTCGACATTCTCGGAATGAGCCTCACCGCGCGGCGCGACGCTCGCCGGCGCGGCTGGTGCTTGCGCGCCATGGTCATGGCCTTCATGCGCTTGCGCTGGCGCAGCGAGGGAAATAGCAATCAGACAGGTGAACGCCGCTGCGAACAGGGCGGATGCGATCATGCGGAGCATGGGAGCTAAGAATCCTTCGCCAAGAACATCGAGATGTCGGACGGCTTGCGCGTCGCGGCGCGCGCGAGCGGCAAGATCAGTCCGATCGCCGCACAGCGGCGCGGAGGTTCAGGCGATGGATTGTGGAGGGCGCGACGGTCCGTCGACTGCGGTGCCGGGGGGTGACAGCGCGTCGCGATACGTCAGAGGCTCAATCTGCGTCACGGTAAGGACGACCGCTGTGGCCGGCGCGAGGACGCCGCAGAAGCCTCCGCAATGGCCATTGGGGCAGCAGCCACGGCCATCGTCATGTGAGTGCCCGGCATGGTCAGTCTCGCCGGCGGACAACGTCGCGGCGACCTGAACTTTATAACGTGCAGCGGAGCCGGAGGCGGCGGGCGCATCGACAGGCGTCACACCAGTGACCTGGTGCTGCGCATGACCGGCATGAGCGGAGGCTTTGGTGGGCGTAAACGCGATCAGGGCGGCCAATGAGAGGACCACCAACAGGATACGCGCTGACATGCCGGACCACGATGCCATGCAGGCTATCTACACCGCCCGAGGCCGAATGCAAACATGCGCCGCGATTATGCTTTCTCAAATCGGTGTTGCAGGAGGGACCTCCCGCAACACCGTCGCCTCTGAACTTGCTGCAGCGGGTTACCCCTTCTGCAACATGTCCCGCACCATCGGCGCCACCTTCGTGCCGTAAAGCTCGATGCATCGCATCATCTTCTCATGCGACAGCGGGCCTGCGCTGTATTTGAGATCGAAGCGCGACACGCCGAGTGTCTTGACCGTATTGGCGATCTTGCGCGCCACCGTTTCCGGCGAGCCGACATAGAGCGAGCCGCGCGCAATCTCCTGATCGAACTCGCCACGGCCCATCGGCGGCCAGCCGCGTTCGGCGCCGATGCGATCGCGCATCACTTTATAATCCGGATACAACTCGGACTGCGCCTGCTCGTCGGTGTCGGCGATATAGCCAGGCGAATGCACGCCGATCGGAAGCTCGGATTTGCCAAGCTCGTTCAGCGCGCGGCGATAGAGATCCGCATACGGCTTGAAGCGTGCGGGATCGCCGCCGATGATAGCAAGCATCATCGGCAAGCCATAACGCGCTGCGCGCACAACCGAGTCCGGGCTGCCGCCGACGCCGATCCAGGTGGTCATCGGCTTGTCGGTGAGCGGATAGACGCGCTGGTTCTTCAACGCTGCGCGGGTCGTGCCTGACCACGTCACCGGCTCCTGCTTGAGCAGGGCGGCGAACAGATCGAGCTTCTCCTCGAACAGCGTTTCGTAATCACGCAGCTCATAGCCGAATAGCGGGAAGGACTCCGTGAACGAGCCGCGACCCAGAATGACTTCGGCGCGTCCGTTGGAGGCGGCATTCACTGTCGAGAAGCGTTGAAACACGCGCACCGGATCGTCCGAACTCAGCACCGTGACAGCGGAGCCAAGCTTGATGCGGCTTGTCCGTCCGGCGATGGCGGCGAGCACGGTCTCGGGCGAGGAGATGGCGAAGTCGGCGCGGTGATGCTCGCCGACGCCGATGAAATCGATGCCGAGTTGGTCGGCGAGGACGGCCTCGTCAATGACATTGCGGATGACTTGCGCGTGCGGCAGCGGATTGCCGTCGGCGCCGTTGGTGACATCCCCGAAGGTGTCGAGGCCAAGTTCAAGTGTATGGGGCATGGACGTGTCGTTGTTGGAGGGACAATGTGATGCAGCGCGATATGGCAGCCGCCGTCATTTCGCGCCAGAGTGGCCCGATGTGCGCAGGTTACCGGATTGATACTAAAGGATGAGGCCGCGTCCCCGGTGGCCGCTGCCCCGGCGGGGCGATTATGTCGCGGGCGAGCGGTAACCGGGATGCCTGGAGGAGGTTGCGATCTGAGCGGGCGAGGGCACCCAGCCACGATCGATGATCACGATAGAATGATACTGGCGAGTAGCGTGGTGCAGAGAACAGAAGCGCGTTGGCGATTGAATCTTGCTCAGTCACGAGCAGCGTCAGAGACAATGAAGCATAAATTCTATGAATGGCCGAAGACGCGGAGGCATTAAAAAAGCCCGGCGCTAGGGCCGGGCTCACATTGCAGAACTTAGACTTTTAGGTTTTCCGCAGATTCTTTGCCGCGATTTGCAACGATCTCGTACTCGATCTTCTGGCCCTCGTTGAGACCCCTCAGACCTGCCTTCTCAACAGCTGAAATGTGAACGAACACGTCTTTTCCGCCGGTGTCGGGCTGGATGAAGCCGTATCCCTTCGTGCTGTTGAACCACTTCACGGTGCCTTTAGCCACTTGTAGTTTCTCCAATTCGGCGCCCTCGCCGGGACGCACAGGTTAGCATGCATTCAGAATAGCAGCGAAACATATTTTGTTCCGATTTTTCGGAAAGACAACCTGCGCGACGGAACTCTCTGCGGTGCGTGAGAGGCGCGCACATGACCGCGGCGCGCCTCGTTGCACCGCATCATGCGGACTGCGCACGGCGTGCAGCAGCGGCATTCTCGATCAGCGTCTTGCCGAGTGACCAGATCGCGCCAGGAACGCGATGGCTTTCTGCGATCACCGTGTCGAAGGCCTTCTCGATCCAGGCGCAGTCGTCGTCGGAGATGACGTAGGGCGGAAGCAGCTTGATGGTGCGGCTGCCATGTCCCGCTACCTGCGTCAGGATCTTGTGCTCCTTGAATAACGGAATGGTGATCAGCTGACAGAACAGTCCCTTGTTGGCGGTCTCGATCATCGTCCATGACGCGCGCAGCTTGAGCGATTTGGGCGCGCCGAATTCGATGCCCATCATCAATCCCATGCCGCGCACGTCGCACAGCAATTCGTGCCGTTCGGCCATTGCCTTGAAGGATGTGAGCAGACGCTCGCCGGTGCGTGCGGCATTTTCGACCAGCTTCTCGGATTCGATCACCTGCAGCGTCGCGATGCCGGCGGCCATCGCCAGATCATTCTTCGCGAAGGTCGAGCCATGCACGACAGCGCGGTCCATGCGATTGAACAGCTTGTCGTAGATCTCGCGGCGGGTGAGCACGGCGCCGACCGGAACGTGACCGCCCGACAACGCTTTGGCGACAAGGATCATGTCCGGCTGCACATCGAAATGATCGACGGCGAAGAACTTGCCGGTGCGTCCGAGGCCGCATTGAATTTCGTCGGCGATGAAGAGGCTGCCATAGCGCCGGCAAAGCTCTGCCGCATTCTTCAGATAGCCGGGACTCGGTAGATGAACGCCTTTGCCCTGGATCGGCTCGACGATGAAAGCAGCGATCTGGCGGCTGCGCAGTTTGTCTTCCAAAGCATTGAGGTCGTCGAATGGGACGGCGTCGCAATCGCCAAGCAGCGGCTCGAAGCCGTTCTTGAAGATGTCGTCGCCGATCAGGGACAAGGAGCCGAATGTGAGACCATGGAATGCATGATCGCAAGAGAGGATCCGCGAGCGGCCGGTGGCGGCGCGTGCAAACTTGATGGCGGCCTCAACCGATTCCGTTCCGGAATTAGCGAAGAACACCTTGTCGAGATACGGCGCCTTGGCCAGCAGCCGTTCCGCCAGAACGCCGGCGAGGGCCGGCACGTCCATCTGCACGAGATTGGGCAATTCGGCGTCGAGCACGCTTTCCAGCGCCACCCGCAAAGCCGGGTGGTTGCGGCCGACGCCGAATACACCGAAGCCGCTTAGGAGATCGAGATAACGCGCGTCATTGCGGTCATAGAGATATTGCCCGAGACCCCGCTTGAAGCCGACATCGTAGCCGATCGTGCGCAGGACGCGGACCATCTGCTCATTGAGGTAGCGGGTATGGGTATCGAAGCGCTCACGCTCATGCGCTTTAAAAAGGGCCGCAATGTCGTAGTTTTGGCGTTCAAGCATGATGATGATGATTCTGCTAAGGGTTCGGGGTGCCGCTGCGCTTGGGGTCGGCCGATCGAAATTGGTCGTCAGACTGCAAAGCAAATGAGTTTGGGCACAAGTTTCAAGAGGTTAGGTAGCATGAAAAAGCTGTTATGGCTCACGGTGTTTTTCGGTCTCACGACGGGGCAGGTTGTCGCGCAGACGACCAGTCCGATGCCGGCCGGCGCGCCCGATCCGACGGGCGATTGGCGGGTCGAGGAGGGATCGGCGCATATCCGCGTGGCCATCTGCGAGGGTGTCTTGTGGGGGGTGATCGGCTGGGAACAGGCCCCTGGCACAGATTCGGAAAATCCCGACCCGGCTTTGCGCAACCGCCCGACGCTCGGAATGCCGATCCTTGTCAATATGAAGCCCGACCCCAAGACCGCTGCCGGCAACAAATGGGTCGGCAAGATCTACAATGCCAAGAACGGCAAGATGTATGATTCCAACGTGACGCTGGTCTCGCCGAATGCGCTGAAGGTCCAGGGCTGTGTGCTGGGCATGTTCTGCGGCGGTGAAACCTGGACCAAGGTGGCCGAGGCGGCGGAAACCGCCCCTGCGACAGCGCCGGCCACCAAGGGCCGGAAGCCTGCCGGCGGTGCTGCCACCGCCGGCAATAATGGTGCCTCAGCTAGCGCTCCGTCCGTCAACGTCTGCGCCAGCGTCGCCTCCGGCTCCGGCACGGTCCCGCGGCTTGCCCATTAGCGCCGGCTGGAACAGCACGGCGGCTGCCAGCGTGGTCACGAGCGACAGCGCCAGCAGCTTGCCCATGCTGGAGGTGCCCGGGTGGCTCGACAGCCACAGGCTGCCGAAGGCCGTTGCCGTGGTCAGCGAGCTGAAGAACACCGCGCGGGTCAGACTGGATTGCAACAAACCGGTCTGACCGGCCCGCCACGCCATGATGTAGTAGATCTTGAAGGCGACGCCGATGCCCAGCAGCAGTGGCAGGGCGATGATGTTGGCGAAGTTCAGTGGCAGCTGGATCAACACGCAGATTTCCATGGTGATCACGCCCGCCAGCAGCAGCGGCACCACGGTCAGCAGCACGTCGCCAATCCGTTTCAACACGATCCAAAGCAACAGGCTGATCGAGATCAGCGCCAGCGCGCCGGCCTGAATGAAGGCGAGGATGATCGTGTCGCCCGATTTCAGGATCGAGATCGGCCCGCCGATCGCATTCGGCGCGACATCCAGCACCTGTTTGGCAAAGGCGCGCAGGGTGTCGTTGTCGTTCGGATCGCCACTCGGCAGCGCCTCGACCCGGTTCTGACCGTCAGCTGCGATCCAGCTCTGTTTCAGATCGTCTGGCAAATTGGCGAGGGTCACCGGCTCGGCCTGCAGCAGGCTGCGCAGCTCGGCCAGCTTGAAGGTCAGCGGCATGATGACCGCCTTCTCCGCCGCCACGCGGGTGGCTTCCGGACCGGACGCGAGGGTTTCCAAAATTTGGGCAAGCCGTTGCGCCGCCGTCGCGCCCGGACCCGAATTGCCTTCGGCAATGCCCTGCAAGGCTTCGGCAGTCTGCTTGATGGCGGCCACGCTGTCGGCATCGCTGGGCTGCGGCCCGGCTTTGACGTTCAGATTGGGCGCCAGGGCCGGGGTCGCCTGCTTGATCAGGCCAAGCTTGGCCTGCTGATCGTCCGGCACGAAGGTGTCGAGCGTCATCACCCGAGTCACGTCCGGCAAGGCCCGCAGCTTTTGGGCCATGGCCTGCGCGTCCTTTTCATTCGGCACGAGGACGTTGATCGAGCTGGCACCCGTATTCGGGTCTTTGCGCAGGTCGAGATAGGTCGCGATCGACTCGACATTGGGACTGCGCAGATTCAGCGGGTTGAAGTCGAAGCGCAGGAAATACAGAAGCGGCGCCCCGAGAATGGCAACACCGAGCGTAATGGCCACCACAGCGACGCGGTAACGCTCGATGAAACGGTCGACCGGCGCCATGAAAGCATAGCCAACAGGCTCTTTCTCGCCGGGAGGATTGACGATCGCGAGCAGCGCCGGCAGCAGCGTGATGGTCACCAGATAGGCGATGACCATGCCGAGACCGGCGATCAGGCCCAGTTCGGAAACGCCCTGATAATCGGTCGGCAGGAAGGCGAGAAAGCCGGCAGCGGTGGCGGCCGCGGCGAGCGTCAGCGGCCCGCCAAGGGCGCGGCCGGCCTCGACCAGAGCCGGCTTGAGAGAGTCCGTCTGGAACCGCTCGTCGCGATATTTAACGCTGTACTGAATACAGAAATCGACGCCGAGGCCGACAAACAGCACGAAGAAGGCGACCGAGATCAGGTTCAGCGAGCCGACTAAGGCAAAGCCCAAAGCCGCCGTGATGGCGAGGCCCGCGGTCAGCGCCACGAACACCGAGGCGATGATGCGCGCCGACTTCAGCGCCATCCAGAGAATGAGAAGCACGATGATCACCGTGCCGATGCCGTTGACCAGCGCGCCTTCCTTGACGGTGGCGAATTCCTCGTCGGCAATCGGCACCGGTCCGGTCAGGCGCAGGCGCGCCTCGTAATTGCCGGCGATGTCGATATCGGCGGCAGCCTTGCGGACCGCATCGGTCGCGGCCTTGCCCGGCTCCAGCGCCGAGAAGTCCAGTTGCGGCCAGATCTCGATGAACCGGCGCTTTTCGCTGGGGTCCACCTTGCCGTTATTCATCAATTCCTGCCAGGAGAAGCTAGCGGGCTTGCCGGCAATGGCCTCTTCGAAGGTATTCGAGAACCGATCGAAAACCGGCGCCATGCCATCGAGGGTAATCCGGCCGCCGCGGACGCCGATCAATGCCATCTGCGTGGCGCGGGCGAGACCCTGCCAGTTCGGACTCTGACCTAATGTCGACAGGAACGGCCCGGCCTGCTGCAGCATGCCGAGCGTCTCGCCGACTTTCTCGGTCGGCAGGAAAAGAAGGCCGTTTTTCTCGAAAAACGCGCCACCGTCTGGCCGTCTTACGGCTTTGAAAAGGCCGGACTCCGCCCTTAGCTTGACGGTCAGCGCATTGGCGGCCAAGGCCGCCAGTTCAGGCGTCGGGGCTTCCACCACCGCCAGAATGGTTTCGGTCCGGCTCGGAAAAGCCTTCTCGAACGCGATTTCGCGCTTGCGCCAGTCCAGTTCCGGAGAGATCAGATTGCTGATATCTGTATTGATGGCGAAGTTGCGAACCGCATAAACGCCCGAAAACACTGAAATAATGCAGAAAATAAGCACCGTCAGCCAAGGGAACAGAATACTGGTCTGAACAATTTTTCCTATAATCCCCGACAAGACCGAGGCATTCTTAGAATTCATGATGAATTTCCGTTTCTCTAACCTTTATTGAGCGAAAGCCAGGTCAGGGCTGGCTTCAAAGTGCTTGCCGAGGCATGTTTTTTACGTTCCAAGGAAGCCAAATACAGTAATTGCGCCATAAGTTTAACAACCTCCGGAGTGAAGGTGTTCTGAGAATGACGATTTCCACCCCCCTGCTAGATACTTTGCAGTCGCCGGCCGATCTCCGGAAGCTCCGGGACAGCCAGCTGCGTCAGGTTGCAGATGAACTGCGGACCGAAACCATCGGCGCAGTGTCTGTCACCGGGGGGCATCTTGGTGCTGGCCTTGGCGTTGTCGAACTGACCGTCGCGCTGCATGCCGTGTTCAACACGCCGGAAGACCGGCTGATCTGGGACGTTGGTCATCAGGCCTATCCGCATAAGATCCTGACCGGTCGTCGCGATCGCATTCGCACGCTCCGCCAGGGCGGTGGTCTGTCCGGTTTCACCAAGCGCGCCGAGAGTGAATATGATCCGTTCGGCGCCGCGCATTCGTCGACGTCGATCTCCGCCGGCTTGGGCATGGCCGTCGCACGCGATCTGTCGGGCGGCAAGAACAATGTTGTCGCAATCATCGGCGACGGCTCGATGTCAGCCGGCATGGCCTATGAAGCCATGAACAATGCCGGGTCGATGGACTCGCGCCTGATCGTCATCCTCAACGACAACGAAATGTCGATTGCGCCCCCCGTTGGCGCGATGTCGGCTTATCTCGCGCGTCTGATCTCCGGCCGCACCTATCTGTCGCTGCGCGAGATCGGCAAGCAGATCGGCGACCATCTGCCGAAATTCGTCAAGACCCAGGCGGCGCGCGCCGAAGAATATGCGCGCGGCATGGTGACGGGCGGCACGCTGTTTGAAGAACTCGGCTTCTACTATGTCGGCCCGATCGATGGTCACAACCTCGATCACCTTCTGCCGGTGCTGCGCAATTGCCGCGACGCCGATATGGGCCCGATCCTGATCCATGTCGTGACGCAGAAGGGCAAGGGTTACGCCCCGGCCGAAGCCTCCGACGATAAGTATCATGGCGTCGTCAAATTCGATGTCATCACCGGACGCCAGTCCAAGGCCAAGGCCAATGCGCCGTCCTACACCAAGGTGTTCGGCGAAAGCCTCGTCAAGGAAGCCGAGAAGGACGACAAGATCGTCGCTATCACCGCGGCCATGCCAGGCGGCACCGGCGTCGATATCTTCTCGAAAGCGTTTCCGAACCGCACCTTCGATGTCGGCATTGCCGAACAGCATGCGGTGACATTTGCGGCGGGTCTCGCCACCGAAGGCTTCAAGCCGTTCGTTGCGATCTATTCGACCTTCCTGCAGCGCGCTTATGACCAGATCGTCCATGACGTGGCGATCCAGAAGCTGCCGGTGCGTTTCGCGCTCGACCGCGCCGGCCTTGTCGGCGCCGACGGCCCGACCCATGCCGGTTCATTCGACGTGGCTTACCTTGGCTGTCTGCCGGACTTCGTGCTGATGGCGGCGGCTGACGAAGCCGAGCTTCGGCACATGGTCGCGACCCAGGTCGCGATCGATGACCGTCCGTCGGCTCTGCGTTATCCGCGCGGTGACGGTGTGGGCGTCGATCTGCCGGAATTCGGCACGCCGCTCGAAATCGGCAAGGGCCGCGTCCTGCGGGAAGGCAGCGCGGTGGCGTTGCTCTCTTACGGCACCCGTCTCTCCGAATGCCTGAAGGCGGCCGAGATGCTGACGGCGCAGGGTCTCCCCACCACGGTGGCGGATGCGCGCTTTGCCAAGCCGCTCGATGTCGATCTCGTCATGAAGCTCGCCAAGAACCACGAAGTGCTGATCACCATCGAGGAAGGCTCGATCGGTGGCTTCGGCTCGTTCGTGATGCAGGCGCTGGCCGAGCATGGTGCGCTCGATACCGGCCTGAAGGTGCGCTCGATGGTTCTGCCTGACGAGTTCATCGATCATGATTCTCCGGCTGCGATGTATGCGCGGGCCGGCCTCGATGCGAACGGGATCGTTGCCAAGGCGTTCGAAGCGCTCGGCAAGGACCGCAAGATCGAAGCCGCGCAACTGGCATAATCTGTCATGCACGGAACTCAGATGATGACCTTGAAGGTCGTGCTTGCGCAGCCGCGCGGTTTTTGCGCCGGCGTCGTGAGGGCGATCGACATCGTCGAGCGCGCGCTCAAGAAATATGGTCCGCCGGTCTATGTCCGCCACGAGATCGTACACAACAAGTACGTGGTGGAGACGCTGAAGGCCAAGGGCGCGCGCTTCGTGGAAAGCGTGTCGGAAATCCCGGACAACGCCGTGGCGATCTTTTCCGCCCATGGCGTGTCCAAGGTGGTGGAAGGCGAAGCGTCGAGCCGCAACCTGCCGGTGATCGACGCCACCTGTCCGCTCGTCACCAAGGTGCACAATCAGGGCAAGCGTTACGTCAAGCAGGGCCGGGCGGTGATCCTGATCGGCCATGCCGGCCATCCCGAGGTCGAGGGCACGATGGGGCAGATCCCGGCACCGGTCGCGCTCGTGCAGACAGTGGCCGATGTCGACACCCTGACAATCCCGACGGATACGCCCGTCGCTTACGTGACGCAGACGACGCTGAGCGTCGACGACACGCGCGATATCATTGCGGCGCTGACACGAAAATTTACAGACATTCAGGGTCCGGACATCCGCGACATCTGCTATGCCACCCAGAACCGCCAGAGCGCTGTGCGTGATCTGTGCGAAGTCGCTGATCTCCTTCTGGTGGTCGGTGCTACGAATTCTTCTAATTCTAATCGCCTGCGGGAAATCGGCGAAGAGCTTGGCATTCCAAGCTATTTGATCGCTAATGGTTCAGAGCTTGATCCCGCTTGGCTCAATGGCGTCACAACGGTCGGAATCACGGCTGGCGCGTCAGCGCCCGAAGTCCTGGTAGACGATGTGATTAAGGCTCTGAAGACGCTGAAGTCGGTCGAGGTCTCGACATTGCCCGGCCGCGAAGAAAATATTGAATTTCGTCTCCCCGCCGAACTCGCTTCGGTGTAAGGGATACGGACAATCTCAGGTAGACAACAGTTATGGCTATTCCCTTTCACAAGGAAATCCGGATCGGCGCCTATCTGCTGAAGCAGAAGATGCTTGGCCGCAAACGCTATCCGCTGGTGCTGATGCTGGAGCCGCTGTTCAAGTGCAATCTGGCTTGCGTCGGCTGCGGCAAGATCGATTATCCGGATGCGATCCTGAACCGCCGCATGAGCGCGCAGGAATGCTGGGACGCAGCCGAGGAATGCGGCGCGCCGATGGTCGCCATCCCGGGCGGCGAGCCGCTGATCCACAAGGAGATCGGTGAGATCGTTGCCGGCCTCGTGGCCCGCAAGAAATTCGTCTCGCTTTGCACGAACGCGCTGCTTCTGGAAAAGAAGCTGCATCTGTTCAAGCCGTCGCCCTATCTGTTCTTCTCGGTCCATCTCGATGGCCTGCGTGAGCACCACGACAAGGCGGTGTCGCAGAAGGGCGTGTTCGATCGCGCCGTGAAGGCGATCAAGGCGGCGCAGGACAAGGGCTTCGCGGTCAATGTCAATGCGACGATCTTCGATGGCCATTCGGCCGAAGACATCGCCGCCTTCCTCGATTACGCGACCGAAATGGGCGTCGGCGTTTCGATCTCGCCCGGCTATGCCTATGAGCGTGCGCCCGATCAGGAGCACTTCCTCAATCGCAAGAAGACCAAGGAACTGTTCCGCAAGGTGTTCGCGCTCGGCAAGGACAAGAAGTGGAAGTTCATGCATTCCAGCACCTTCCTCGACTTCCTCGCCGGCAATCAGGAATTCGGTTGCACGCCTTGGGGCATGCCGGCGCGTAACATCTTCGGCTGGCAGAAGCCCTGCTATCTTCTCGGCGAAGGCTATACCAAGACCTTCAAGGAGCTGATGGAAACCACGGATTGGGATTCCTACGGCACCGGCCGCTACGAAAAGTGCGCCGACTGCATGGCCCATTGCGGCTATGAGCCGACGGCGGCCCATGCCGCGATCAGCAATCCGCTGAAGGCGATGTGGGTGTCACTGCGCGGCGTGCGTACGTCCGGCCCGATGGCGCCGGAAATCGCCATGGATAAGCAGCGCCCGGCGCAATACGTGTTCTCGTCGGAAGTTCAGAAGAAGCTGTCAGAGATCCGCAAGGCGGAGGCCGAAGAGCGGGTCAAGAAGACCGCGGACGCGGCGTAACGTCGAAAAAGCCCGCCCCGAGTCGATGCCGGCCGTAATCAGCGCCGGCAATTGACCGGGGTTGCACGCCAGCCCTTTCAACACCTTCGGCAGATCGACATTGCCATCCGGCTTCAGCGCGTCTGACGCCAGCGGCGGCAGGCTGCGCGTGACCGGATCGCTGATCACCCGGATAATGGCGAAGGGCAGCCCGTGCTTGTGGGCATAGAGCGCGGCGATATGCGATTCCATATCGACCGCCAGCGCGCCACTGCCGGCGTGCAAAGCCGCCTTCTGGTCGGTGCGAGCCACCACCACATCCTGCCCGGTGATGCCACCATGCCAGACCCGCATCGCCGGCCGCGAGGCCGCGAGGATGGCGCTGTGCCATTCTTCATGGGAATCGTGGCGCTGGCTCTGTTCGAGCACATGCGAGCCGACCACGAGATCACCCGACCGCAGATGCGGCGCAAGGCCTCCGGCAAGGCCAAAGCTCAATACGCCGCCGCGCGGCGGTTCGATGCTGGCCAGCCATTGCGAGAGCACGCTGCGGCTGCCGCCGCTGCAGACCGTCATGACGCCATCGCCGGCGGCGATCTGCGCTTCACGCTGCAGGCCGGTGACAACGAGCACGTCTGGTCGCACGACACTCATACGCAGGAACTCGAAATCCTTACATGCCGAAGGCGACGCGGCGATCATTCGCCGAGGTCAGGTTACGGTAGCGCGCCAGCGCCCAGAGCGGGAAGAACTTCCGGTAGCCGTGGTAACGCAAATAGAAAACGCGCGGGAAGCCGGTGGCGGTGAAGCGTTCTTCATCCCACAGGCCGTCTGCGGCCTGATTGGCCATCAGATAGCGGATGCCGGCCTGGACCTTCGGATGGTCGACCTCGCCGGCCGCCATCAGGCCGAGCAGGGCCCAAGCCGTCTGCGAGGGGGTGCTGGGCGCCGGCTCATAGCCTTTATATTCGAGCTTGTAGCTGGTGGCATCCTCGCCCCAGCCGCCATCGTCATTCTGGATCTTCAGCAGCCAGTCGGCGGCCTTGCGCACCATCTCCGAGTTCTGGTCGAGACCGGCGGCGTTCAGCGCGCATAGGCATGACCAGGTGCCGTAGATGTAGTTGAGGCCCCAGCGGCCGTACCAGGAGCCGTCCGGCAACTGCATTTTACGCAAATAGTCGATGCCGGCTTCGATCGCGCGATCGCCTTCGACATCGCCCGGCATCTGCGCCAGCATCGAGATAACGCGCGCGGTGACGTCTTCGGTCGGCGGATCGAGCAGCGCGCCATGATCCGAGAACGGGATGTTGTTGAGATAGGTGTATTCGTTGTCGGCGTCGAACGCGCCCCAGCCACCATTCTTGCTCTGCAGCCCGAGGATCCATTCGCGCGCGCGCGACAGCGATTGGTCGAAATCATGCGTCGAGCTGTTGGTCTGCACGCGATCCATCGCCATCGCCACAACGGCGGTGTCGTCGAGATCGGGATAATGCGCGTTGTTATATTGGAACGCCCAGCCGCCCGGACGCACATCCGGCCGTTCGGTCGCCCAGTCGCCCTTCACATCCAGAACCTGTCGCGGGATCAGCCAGTTAAGGCCGGCCTTGGCCGCGGCTTTCGCTTCATCCGTGCCGGCTTCCAGCATCGTATGTGCGGTGAGGGCGGTGTCCCAGACCGGCGACACGCACGGCTGGCAATAGGCTTCATCGTCCTTGATGACGAGAAGCTTCTCGATCGACAGACGCGCAATCGCGCGATCGGGATGATCCTCCGGATAGCCGAGCACGTCATACATCATGACGCTGTTGGCCATCGCCGGATAAATCGCGCCGAGGCCATCCTCGCCATTCAGGCGTTCCTTGACGAAGCTGACGCAGGCTTCAATCGCGCGCTTGCGCGTCGTCTTCGGAAACAGCGGCTCAGTGGCCCGCAGCACGTGATCGACGGCGCGGAAGAACAGGAACCACGACCATTTCTGATGCGGCGCTTTCTTCACGCCGCCCACCGACAGCGGGGGCTCGATAAACAATTCGTCGATGGTGACGCCCTTGGGATTGCGCGCCTTCGGCTTCAATGCGCCAAGCACCAGCAGCGGCGCTATGACCGTGCGTGCCCAATAGGAAATCTTCGACATGTGGAACGGAAACCAGCGCGGCAGCAGCATGATTTCCACCGGCATGACCGGCACGGTGCGCCAGGTGGTGACACCGTAGAGCGCCAGCAGAATGCGGGTGAACACGTTGCTGCCGGAGGCGCCGCCGCGCGACAGGATCGCTTCCCGTGCAAGCCGCATGTGTTCGGCATCCACCGGATCGCCGATCATCTTCAGCGCGAAGTAGGCTTTGACGCTGGCGCTCATGTCAAAGTCACCGTCATGCACCAGCGGCCAGCCGTGATGCTTGCCCTGGATGCGGCGCAGATAGACAGCGATCTTGCGCTCGAGTTCGGCATCGACCGGCTCGCCGAGATAATGGCGCAGCAGCACATACTCAGCCGGAATGGTGGCATCGGCTTCCAGCTCGAACACCCAATGGCCGTCCGGCTGTTGCATCTTCATCAGCGCATCGGCGGCCTTGTCGACCGAATGCGTCAGGGCCTCGCGGGCCACAGGTGTCGTTATCGTCGTCATCATCGTCATGCGTTACGGATCGTTTGAGCTGCGCGCGCGCCGGACCGGATCGAGCCCTCGATGGTCGCGGGCAGGCCGGTCGCGGTCCAGTCGCCCGCCAGCGCCAGGTTGCGCCAAGCGGTCCGCGGTCCCGGCCGGCGGGCATTCTGCTCCGGGGTAGCGGCGAAAGTCGCCCGCCGCTCGCGTACCAATTGCCATGTTGGCAGGGCTGCGTCCATGCCGAGGATGGCCGTCACCTCCGCCCAGACCGTCTCGGCGATCTCCTGCCGGGACTGCGTCAGCAGCCGGTCGGCGTGACTGATAGTAATGGAAATGCGGTTTTTAAAGGCGAAAATCCACTCCACATGACGGTTAATGACTCCTGTCATGAACGGAGAACCCACGGGCGGTGGAAGATCGTAATGAATATTGATGATGGCCCGGAACTCGTTCGGCACCGTCAGGCCCGGCACGAGATTGCCCGCGGCCCAGGCCGGCAGCGCCAGCACCACGGCGTCATCGGGGCCGAGCGGGACTTCACCATCCTTGAACACGAGCGCCTCGGCGCGACCATCGCCAAGCTTCAGCTTTTCCAGTTCATGCTCGAAGCGGATGGTGCCGCCGCGCGATTGCAGGAAAGTCAGCGCCGGATCGACAAAGGCGGTGCTGAGGCCCTGTTCGAACACCAGCGGCCGGCAGGCCTGCCCGCCACGGCACAAAGTCTCTCGCGCGATCTGCGCGGCGAGTTTCGATGAGCCGCTCGGCGTGTCGATATTGAGCGCGGCGATCATCAACGGATCGAGCAGGCGGCGATACAATTCGCTGTTGCGATCGACCACTTCGCGGAGCGGCTTGTCCTGGCTGCCGAGCAGCAGCGGCACGAGCTTGAGATAATCCATCAGGCCGGTGCCCGGCACACGACGCGAGGAATCGAAAATCCACAAGGGTAGACTGCCGTCGCCCAGCCGCAGCACCCAGCTCTCGCCATTGGCGCCATCGACAAAGTGGAAATCGGCCGGCGCGAACGTCGGCCGCACGCCGATCGCCTTGAGGTAATCGACCGCCGAGTAATTGCCCGACAGCATCAGATGCGTGCCGTTATCGATATGCATGCCGGTCTGCACATCGTCATAGGAGCGGCAGCGGCCGCCGGCTTGACGGGTGGCTTCGTGCACGGTGACGGGGATGCCGGCCTCGGTCAGTCGGACCGCAGCGGACAGGCCGGCGAGACCGGCGCCGATGATATGGACGTGTCTGGGCATGATCTTCAGATGAATGCGTATCGCAGGATCGCAAAAATGAGGTGAGCGCGGTTCATGCGCACGCGCGTGCGGGGCGGCTCAAAGCCGCGCTTTTCCAGCGCATCGAGCATCGGCGCATAAGCCTCCGCCATGATGCGCGGCGCCTTCACGCTGGCGCGGCTTTGCCGATCCATGATCGCGCGCGCCTGTCTGAAATGCTCGCGGGCTTCCCGCATCAGCGGCGCGCAGGCTTCGCCAAGACGCGGGCTTGCCAAGGCTTCATGCGGATCGGTGGTGGTGATGCCGGCGGCGACCAGATATTCGCGCGGCAGATAAAGACGGCCGATGCCGGCATCCTCATCGACATCGCGCAGGATATTGGTGAGCTGCAGCGCGCGGCCGAGATGATGCGACAGCGCGATGCCATCTTCATCCGGCACGCCGAACACCTTCACCGACAGCCTGCCGACGGCGCTGGCGACGCGATCGCAGTAAAGGTCGAGCGTGGCGCGATCGGGCGCGCGAATGTCGCCGGTGACATCCATTTCCATGCCGTCGATGACGGCGATGAAATCTTCCTTGCGGAAATGAAATTGCTTCAGCGGCCCGACAAAGCCCGCCATATGGCCGGCCGGCAGGCCGGCATAGAGCGCGGCGACATCGGCGCGATAGCGATCGAGCGCAGCGATGCGGGCATCACGCGGCCCTTCGGTGTCGGCGATGTCATCGACCTCGCGGCAGAATTTATAGACCTGGAACATCGCCTCGCGCTTCTCGCGCGGCAGAATGCGCATCGCGAGATAGAAGGACGAGCCGCTGGCCTGCTGCGCAGCCTCGGCAGAGCCGCTATCGGCGGTGGCGGACATGCTCATGGCCGGACACCTTGCGAGTGCTGCGCCGCGCGATGGCCGGAGGTGACGCGGCGAACCAGCGTGCCGGAGACAGCGCCGATCATGGTCGCGATCATCGCCGGCTTGCTTAAGTGTACTTTGTCCTTCAGCGGATCGCGCTGTTTCAAACCAGTCAACAGCTTGCGCGCCAAGGCGTCGATGGTGGCGACCTCGCAGGCGAGGCGGGTATCGGCGATCTGGCCGGCCAGCGGTGGCACGGTGTCGAAATAGCGCTGCGTGCGGTCGGTCAGCGTGTGCAGGCAATTGAGCAATTGCGGCGTCGCATAAGCGGCAGCGAGATCTTCGGTGCGGGCGCCGGCCGCCGTCAGCATGTCCTGAGGGATATAGACGCGGTCGAGATTGCGATAATCCTTCCCGCAATCCTGCGTGTGGTTGATGATCTGCAGCACCGCGCAGAGCACGTCCGAAGAGGCCCAGGTGGCGCGGTCCTCGCCATGCACATCGAGCACGAAGCGGCCGACCGGCATCGCCGAATATTCGCAATAGCCGATCAGTTCGTCCCAGCTGGCATAGCGGTTCTTGGTCACGTCCTGCCGGAACGCAGTCAGAAGATCGACCGCATGGCGCGGCGGCAGGTTGCGCTCCATCAGCGCGGCCCGCAGACGCAGGCCGACCGGATCGTCGGCGCCGGCGCCGGTGACCGAGGCTTCCAGCCGATCGAGCGCGGCGAACTTCTCAGTCTGCGACAAGCTGTCATGGTCGGCGATGTCATCGGCCGACCGGGCGAAATCGTAATAGGCCATGATGATCGGACGGTGCTTCGCGCTCACCAGATGCGAGGCGACTGGGAAATTCTCGTCCCGGTGTCCTTTTCCGGACCTGAAATCCGCCGACTGGGTCATGGTGACTGTTTCAAACCTCGCAAACGCCGTTTCGCCGGGTGGCTTTTTGGCTGCCCGGCTGCTGCGCCTATGCTGTAGCGCGGAATGGGCCATAAAGGCCATATCGGCGGTGTTTAAGCCGCCGGAATGAGGCGCCGTGGTGGCCGCGCGGAAACTCTGGCGGGCCGCAGGCCGGCACCAAGCGGTTAGCCCAAGCCTGCCGGCGCGGCAATGGCGGCGGGGCCTTCCCGGCTGCCGCGATCGGAATGTGGTCAACGCGGCATGATTAATCTGCCGGCGTCTCCTCGTGGAACGTTGTCATTTCCGGCGCCGTGCCGCTGAAGCCCAGTTCGGCCCAGCGGGCGCGCACGCGGTCGTGCACGGATTTGCGGAGCGCCGTCGATTTCGGGAAGGCTTTCAAATGCTGGTGCGGCTTGCAGGCATTGATCAGCACCTTGGAGCCATAGGGCCGCGCCTCCGGCGGGAAGCGGCTGGGATCGAGGCCGGTCGACAGGGTGTTGCGCAGGATGTCGATATCCTCGGCTGGATAGCAACGGGTCGACAGCGCCCACATCACATCGTTGAAATCGGTCGGATCGACATCCTCGTCCACGACGATGATCCATTTGGTGTAATAGGCGGCCGCCGGGCACTGCGCGGCCAGCGCCAGCACCTGCGCGGAATGGCCGGCATATTTCTGCTGCACCGAGACGACGACGAGGCCCCAGCCGGACGCCGCGGCCGGGTGCGAATAGGCTGAGACCACGCCCGGCACGCCGATGCGCTCGAGATCATCGAGAATGCGGGCCGAGCGCATGATCGCGTAATAGGCGCCGACCTCGCAGGACGGGTAACGCGCCATCAATGCGTGCGTGAAGATCGGCGAGCGGCGATGATGGATCGCCTTGATCTCCATATACGGCTGCGGCGAACGCTCGCGGCCGTAATAGCCGGTAAATTCGCCGAGTGGCCCCTCCGGCATCACGTTGCCCTGATGCAGCACGCCTTCGACGACGAATTCCGCATGAGCGGGGATCGGCAGATCGACGAATTTGGCATTCGTCAGTTCGATCGGCTGGCCCATGATGCCGCCGGCAATATCGAGTTCGGATTGATCGGCGCCGAAGCTTTGCGCGCCCAGCATGAACAGCACCGGATCGATACCGTAAGCGGCAACGACTTCGCACGGCTTGCCCTGCGCCCACCAGGCTTCACGATCGAGCAGGCCATGCTTGCCGGGCGAGCAATACAGCCCGATCTTGTCCGAGCCCTGCAGCATCTGCCGATAACAGCCGACATTGATGCGGCCGGTATCCGGCGACTTGGTGAAGGTGATGTCGCCGGTGCCGATGAAAGGCCCGCCATCGCCGGGCCAGAAGCGTGGCACCGGAAATTTCGTGAGATCGATGTCGTCGCCGGTCAGGATGACTTCGTTGATCGGCGCTGTCTCGGGCGCGATCATCTGAGGCTTGATCGGCTTGTTCATCAGCGTGCGCGTCGCCTGGATCATCTGCGCGGTGGTGAGCGAAGGATCGAGGCCGACCGCCAGCGCGTAACGCTCTTTGCTCGCGCCGAGCATGTTGGTGAGGATGCGCGACGACGTGTCGCCGGTCATGGTTTCGAACAGAAGCGCGGGCGAGGTGTCCTGGCGTGTTGCCAAGAGGGTGATGGCGCCGAGTTCTTCGTCGGCATCGACCGGGGCCGCGATGCGCTGCAATTCGCCGTGCTGCTCGACCTGCGCGATCCAGCTGCGCAGGTCATGCCAGCCCGGCGTGACCTGTGCCTGCGACGCGGACGGGTGCGAGGGCGAGCGGCTCGATGATCGGCTTGGCGTTTCGGCGTCCATGCAACACGTCCCTGTCCGCGCTCTTGGTGGCGCTGTCGTTTGGCACTGGCTTTTGGCGCTGTGCCCTTGGCACTTTCATTTGTCCGCTTGGCGGACTATAGGTCTCAAATAATCTAGGCTGGCCAGCCGCCAGCGTCAAACCGGAAGCGGACCTGTCGCCAGGAGAATTGCGCCGATGAGTATCAAGGCCGAAAATGTGCGGGCGATCGACCGGGCCATCGATGTGCTCGAATGCTTTTCCGGGGATCGCAATGCGCTGTCGATCACCGAGCTTGAGAAACGCGCGAAGCTGTCGCGCCCGACACTCTATCGCATCCTGGCGACGCTGATCGCGCGTGGCTTCGTGCGTAAGGATGGCGATCCGCCGCGCTACCGGCTGGATGTGGCGGTGGGGCGTCTTGCCAATGCCTGGACGAGTTCACTGGACATCGTGCGGCTGGCGGCGCCGCTGCTGCAGGAATTGCTGGAGCAGCATGGCGAGACGGTGGCCGTTTATCTGCGCCGCGACAAGATGCGGTTCTGTGTCGCCGAAAATCCGAGCCAGCAGCCGTTATCCTATGCCAATGGCATCGGCTTTTCCGGCCCTCTGGCGCGCGGTGCGAGTGGTCTCGCGATCCTCGCCTTCGTCGATCCCGAACAAGCCGCCGAGATCATTTCCGACGAACACGACGCGGCGAAGGTGCGCACGCTGCAGCGAAAGCTGGTCGATATCCGCCGCGATGGCTTTGCGCTCAGTGGTGGTGATTTCATCGCCGGCGCGCAGGCGATCGCCTGTCCGGTGTTCGACCGCCATGGCGCGGCGATCGCTTCGCTCGGGTTGTTCGGGCCGTCAGTGCGCTTTCCGGCCAAGCGCGTCACCGAATGCGCGCAAGCTGTCAAACAATCGGCATCGGCACTGTCGAGCCTGCTCGGCTACAGCGCCTGACGCAAAATGATGTTGGATCATGATGATCCAACATCACGGTCTTCGCGTGGGCATTACGCGTTAGTGAACGCCGAGATGCTCGAGCAGCTGTTCGGGATTTTTCGCGATCTCCGGGCCATTGCCCTCGCTGACGATGCGGCCGGTATCGAGCACATAGACGCGATCGGCGACAGCGAGCGCGCTATAGAGATTTTGCTCGACCAGAAGGATCGACAGACCCTCCTTCTTCAGGCTGAGCACGATATTCTCCAGATGCTGCACCATCACCGGCGCCAGCCCTTCGGACGGCTCATCCATCAGGATCAGTTCGGGATCGATCATCAGCGCGCGGCCGACCGCCAGCATCCCGCGCTCGCCGCCTGACAATTGGCCGCCGCGATTGTTGCGGCGTTCGGCAAGGCGCGGAAACAGCTCGAACACTCTTTCCATCGTCCAGCCGTCCTTGGCGCGCGGGCTTTTGAGCATCGTCAGATGCTCCGTCACCGTCAGCGAGGGAAACAGCCGGCGGCCCTGCGGCACGATGGCGATCTTGCGATCGGCAATGTCATGCGGACGCAGACCGATCAGATCCTGGCCTTTCCAGCGGATGCTGCCGCGACGCACGGTCGGCGGCGTCAGGCCCATGATCGAGCGGATGATGGTGGTCTTGCCCATGCCATTGCGGCCGAGCAACGCCACGACTTCGCCGGCGGCGACATCGAGCGACACACCATGAACGACATGGGCCTCGCCGTAGTAACTATGCAGATCGCGAACCTCAAGCATGGCGCGGCTTTCCGAGATAGACTTCCTGCACCTTGGTGTTGGTGCGGATGTCGTCAGGCGTGGCTTCGACCAGCACACGGCCTTCGTGCAGACAGGTCACGTAATCGGCAAGGCCGAGGGCGAGCGCCATGTCGTGTTCGATCAAAACCAGCGTCAGGTCGCGTGGCAGCGATTTGATGACATCGGCAACGATCGTGCGTTCGGCAGGCGAAAGGCCGGCCGCCGGCTCGTCGAGCAACAGCGTGGTGGGATTGGTGACGAGCGCGAGCGCGATTTCGAGCTGGCGCTGTTCGCCATAGGACAGGTCCATCACCGGAATATCAGTGCGGTGGTGCATCTGCGCGGCATTGAGCGCGGTCTTGATGCGTTCGCTTTCGCTCGCGGTGGTCGCCGGCGATCCGAACAACGAGAATTTGCGCGGCGACAGTCCGCGCACAGCCAGCACCATATTTTCCCGCACCGACAAGGTCGGAAACAGATTGGTGATCTGGAAGGTGCGGGAAATGCCAAGCGCGGCCCGGCGATGCGGCGGCAGCTTGGTGATGTTCTTGTCTTCAAAGATGATGCGGCCATCGGTCGGCGGGATGACGCCGGTGATAGCATTGAACAGCGTCGTCTTGCCCGCGCCGTTGGGGCCGATAATCGCGCGACGCTGGCCACGCGGCACGGTCAAGCTGACGCCATCGACAGCGCGCAGCGCGTCGAAGGCGACGACGACATCGGTGAGGGCGAGAATGGTTTCAGTCACAAGGCTGATTCAATCATTATGATCTTTCGGAGGCCTCATCCTGAGGAGCGATCCGTCAGGATCGCGTCTCGAAGGACGAGGCCGGTGATATCGTCATCTCGTTTGCGCCCTCGCCCTTCGAGACGCCGTGCGTTGCACGGCTCCTCAGGGTGAGGGCGCTAGAGGCTTCAATCAGCCCTTTTTGATTCCCTGGAAGTTGCGGGAATAAGGGGGCTGCTTGAGATACGTGGCCGGATCGTAGGTCCAGAACTGCGAGACATTCGGGAAGGTCTCGACCGGCACGTTCCAGTATTTGCCGTCCGGCCGCTTCACGGTCTTGCGGATGTAGACGTCATAGATCGGGTTGCCGAATTCATCGAGCTTGACGGCCTTGCCGAGCGGCGAGCCGGTCAGTTCGGTCTTCAGCACCGTGTCGATAAAGGCCGCGCGGTCGTCGATCTTGCCGCCCATGGCCTTCATCGCTTCGGTGACCCACATCGCGCCCGAATACATCGAGAAGCCGTAGAGCGACGGGATCTTGTTGTATTTGGCAGTGTAGGCATCGACGAATTTCTTGGTGACGGGATTGTCCGACCCCTCGGCGAAATGCGCCGGCGAGATGATGCCTTCGCATTCGTCGCCAAGCGTGCGGATCACCGATTGGTCGGTCGCGTTCATCGCGCCGAGCATCGGGATGCGGCCCTTCAGGCCGAAGCTGGCATATTGCTGGATCAGGCGCGTGGCGTCGGCGCCGGTCTCCATCGCGAAGATGGCATCGACATTCATATTGGCCAGCTGGCCGAGATAGGGGCTGAAGTCGGCCGTATTCAGCGGGTGCCAGAATTGCTGCACGATCTGGCCGCCGCCTTCGGTGAAGACCTGGGCAAGGCCGCCGCATTGTTCGTGGCCAAAGGTGTAATCCTGGCTGACGGTAGCAATGCGCTTGTAGCCCTGTTTCAGCGCCCAGGCGCCGAGCGGATGGGTGAACTGGCTGGCCGAATAGCCGGCGACGCGGACGACGTTCTTGATGCGGTCACGCTGGGTCAGATCGTCGGCGGCAATGATCGGAATGAAATAGGGCGTACCGGTGCCTTTGACGTAGTTGGCGACGGCAAGGCCGGTATTGGCGAGAAGGTTGCCGATCAGCCAATGCACGTTGTTCTGTTCGACCAGCCGGCGCGCCTTCTGCAAGGCCGTGTCGGGGTTCGAGGCATCGTCCTCGATGATCAGTTCGATCTTGCGGCCGGCGACTTCATTGCCGATCGAGTCAAAGAAGAATTGCGTGCCTTCGACCATTTCGCGGCCGCCGGAAGCGACGACGCCGGTCAGCGGCGCCAGCAGGCCGACCTTGATCGGACCCTGTTGCGCAAGCGCTTGATTCCAGGTGCCAAGACCAACGCCGGCGGAGGCGAGGGTGAGGCCGTAGCCGGTCGACTTTAAAAATTGTCGTCTATCCATAGCGATATCCTTTTCACTTAGGTTTTCGGCAAAGCTCGCAACTTCTTACTCAGGCTTTCGGCAAAGCCTGCGACTTTGGTTTCCTGCGTCTGAAGAGGATGCGCAGTTTTCCAACGATACCCTCGGGCGCGAAAATCATGATGACGATGAAGGTCAGGCCGAGCACCGTCTGCCAGCGTTCGGTCGACGACGAAACGATATTTTCCAGCGTGATGATGGCGGCCGCGCCGACAAAGGCGCCGAACAATGTGCCGACGCCGCCGACGATGGTCATCAGCAGGCCTTCGACCGATTGCGTCAGCGCGACGGTGGATGGGCTGACGAAGTTGTTGAAGAAGGCATAGATGCCACCGGCCACGCCCGCGAAAAAACCGGACACGGTGAAGCCGATGAACAGATGCAGCGGCACGTTATAGCCAAGGCTGCGCATGCGGCTTTCGCTGTCGCGGATGCCGCGCAGGGTCAGGCCGAAGGGCGAGCGCACGAAGCGCCAGATGCCGAATGCGAGGACGGCGGTGGCCGCCAGCACCACCCAATAGAAGACGCGGTGGTCATAAAGCGCCGCCGGGCGGATATCGCCGCGCAGGCCATTCTCGCCGCCGGTCACCTGCGTCCAGCGCAGGCAAATGCCCCACACGATCATGCCGAGCGCGAGCGTCAGCAGGAGGAAGTAGACGCCCGAGGTCCGCACCGCGAGCAGCGCGAAGACAGCGGCAACCAGCGTCGCCGCGAGGATCGCCGCAGCCAAGGCCAGCACCGGCGAAGTGCCATTCGAAACGAGATAGATGACGACATAGGTCGAGACGCCGAAGATTGCGCCATGGCCGAGCGACGTGCGGCCGGCAAAGCCGGCGAGAATGTCGATCGACATTGCGAGAATGCCAAAGATCAGCACTTCAGTCGCAAGGCCGACCTGATAATTCGACAAGCCGAAGGGCAGCAGGGCTGCGACGATGACGGTGACGAGGCCGATCGTCAGGGTGCGGGTTGTATCGGTCATGTCGCTTTTCCGAACAGTCCGAGCGGACGGAATGCCAGCAGCACCGCCATCGGGCCGAAGATCACGAAATAGGCAAGTTCAGGGAACATGACTTGCCCGAAGGTATTGAGGAGGCCGACCAGCAGGCTGCCAACCGCAACGCCGGGCAAACTGCCGCGTCCGCCGATGATAACGATGGCGAGGCTGAAGACGAGAATTTCAGCATCGGCCGACGGGTAAAGCGACAGGAACGCGCCGCCCATCAGGCCGCCAAGGCCAGCCAGAGCCGAGCCGAGCAGGAAGGTGATGAGGAAGACGCGGCGGATATTGACGCCGGATGCTTCCACCATCTCCGCATCATCGACGCCGGCGCGGATCAGCGCGCCGAGGCGGGTCTTCTGCAGCAGCAGCCACAGCAGGATGAAGAGAAGAATGCCGACAACGAGAACGAACAGGCGATATTTCGGATAGAACACGCCGAACACATTGACGGCACCGCGCAAGGCTTCCGGGATCGGAACGGTGAAGCTGTCGCCGCCCCAGATCACCAGCGCCATATCGTTCAGCACGAAGGCAAAGCCGAGCGTCAGCAGCACTTGGCGCAATTCGTTGCCGCGCACGAAGCGCAACAGGCCCTGATCGAGAATGAAGCCGATACAGGCCACGCCGATCATGGCGCAGACGCCGCCCAGCGCGAAGCTGCCGGTTTTGACGCCGACCGTATAGCCGATATAGCCGCCGATCAGATACATCGCGCCGTGAGCGAGATTGACGATGCGCAGGAGGCCGAAGATCAGCGTGAACCCGCTCGCCACGACGAACAGCAGGGCGGCGAAAGTCAAGCCATTGAGGATCTGAAAGCTGATCATGTGGCTGCTCTATATGCTCGCTTCAAATCGGCCCTCATGGTGAGGAGCCCGCCAGCGGCGGGCGTCTCGAACCATGGGCCGCCCATCTCCTTCGAGACGCACCGCTTTGCGGTGCTCTTCAGGATGAGGGCGGAGGGGACGGACAAATTTGAAGCAGCTCTTTTCATGGTGCTTTTGGTCCGACGTCCATGAACCAGTCGTGGATCTGTCCACCCGTCATGAACGCGACATCGGGCTTCTTGCACACGGTCTCGAAAATCTTGCGGAAATACTTCAACCGGTGCGGCGCGCCCATGATGTAGGGATGCACAACCAATGCCATGACGCGGGCTGAATCGGCCGCATCCTCATAAATCTGCTCGAACTGGTCGATCGCGCGCTCGTAATATTCCGACGCCTTGTGATGCTGGATCAGCATCATCGCCACGTCGTTGCATTCCTGCGTGTAGGGAATGTTGACGATCGGCTTGGTGCGGGTTTTCAGCCACACCGGCTGGTCGTCGAGAACCCAGTCGCAGACATAGTCGTAGCCTTCTTCCTTCAGGATGTCCGGCGTTTCCCAGGTCTCGGTCAGGCCCGGTCCGAGCCAGCCGCGCGGCGGCTTGCCACACACCTTGGCGATCGCGGCATTGGTCTTCTGGATGTCGGCGCGTTCGTCTTCCACCTTCTGCATGTTGCGCTGGGTGAAGCCGTGGCCGATGAATTCCCATTTGCGCTCGTTGGCAGCATCGACGATCGCCGGATAAGCTTCGATGGCGCTGCCATTGATCGCCAAAGCTGCCGGCAATTTATAATCGTCGAACACTTTCAGCATCCGCCAGAAGCCGACGCGGTTGCCGTATTCGTGCCAGCACCAGTTCGGAATGTCGGGCATCGGCGCGCCGCCGGCGGGCGGCGTTAGCACCGTGCGCGGCATGGTCTGTTTGGGGTCCCATTCCTCGACATTGACGATGACCCACACGGCCATGCGTGCGCCGTTCGGCAGCTTCAGTTGCGGCCGCTGGGTGATGGCGGAATAGGTCAGACGTTCGGTTGGCAGCATGATGATCAGGCCTCCGGCGCGGCAATCTTGACGGTGAGTGGCTGCAGACCTTCGATGGTCACGACCACCTCGTCGCCGGGCACGATAGCGCCGACGCCCGCAGGCGTGCCGGTGAAGATCAGATCGCCGACGCCCAGCGTCACCTGGCGCGACAGCTGCGAGATGATTTCCGGCACGTTCCAGATCATCTGTTCGAGCAGGCCGCGCTGACGCTCGGCGCCATTGACGTGGAGCAGGATCAGGCCGCTGGTGCGGTGATCGTTGCCGGTCACTGGCGTGATCGCGCCGCATGGGGCGGAAGCATCGAAGCTCTTGCCGATTTCCCACGGCAGCCGCATGTCGCGCGCATCGCGCTGGCGGTCACGACGGGTCAGGTCGATACCGGCGGCATAACCGAAGACGTGATCGAGCGCGTTCTCGACAGCGATCTGCCGGCCCGGCTTGCCGATCGCCAGTACCAGTTCACCCTCGAACTGGAAGTCGGATGTCAGCGGCGGATAGGGAACGGTGTCGCCATCCTGCACGATCGAGTCGCGCGGCTTCTGGAAGAAGAAGGGTGGATCGCGCTCGTCGGCTTCCTTCATCTCGCGGATATGGTCGAGATAGTTGCGGCCGACGCAATAGATGCGCCGCACCGGGAACATGCCGCCGCCGAGAACGGGAACGACCGTCTCGTCAACAGCGGGGAGTACGCGACGGTTTACGCTCACGCCTTGGCTCCAAGTTTTTGGGCTTCAAGTTTTGCATTGTCTGTTTTGCTGTACCAGTCGAGGATCTCCGCCCCGTTCCAGTGCACCACGCCCTCGAACTGGGCGACGTAATCGTAGATGGCTTCCAGCGCCTTGATGCGGAACGGCTGGCCGCTGATGTAGGGATGGATCGCGACCGAGATGAATTTCGCGCGCTCGGCGCTTTCTTCGTAAAGACGGTCGAAGCTTTCGACGAAGCGCTTGTAGAGATGATCGCTTTCGTGATGCTGAATGATCATCATCGGGATGTCGTTCAGCTCCGCCGTATAAGGCAGCGTCACCAGCGGACCCTTTTTGGTGCGGATGGTGGTCGGCTCGTCGTCATAGACCCAGTCGCCGATATATTTGACGCCGGCTTCGACAAGATTTTCCGGCGTATCGAGCGTCTGCGTCAGGCCTGGTCCAAG
>Ga0164243_10002274_pt1 | contig 31997 bp, 35 predicted proteins | sample OricompcompostOP_FD_108781 | JGI IMG/M metagenome (GOLD analysis project Ga0164243, IMG submission 108781) | Organic Plus compost microbial communities from Emeryville, California, USA - Original compost - Organic plus compost (OP) | ecosystem: Engineered > Solid waste > Mixed feedstock >... | reverse complement strand
GGAGCGGCTGGCCGCGCTGGCCGGGCAGCGCGGGATCGAGCTGGCCACGCCGGTGATCGGCGAAGTGCTGACCGTGGGGCAGCCGCGCGAGAACCGGCGCTGGTGGGAAGGGCTGCGCTGAGCGGCCCCGCCCGCGCCGGGGTTCAGTTCATCAGCACTTCATCGCCGCGGCCTGCGCGGCGAAGGCATCGCTGCTGGCCTTGCAGGCCGCCGAGAGCTGTGCCTGGTCGGCGCCGTAGGACGCCCAGGCGGCCTTGGCCTGCTCCACGCTCGTCTTCATGGCGTCGGCGGCGGCGCCGCTCTGCTTGGCGACGCAGGCGCTCACCTTGTCCAGGTACGCCTGGCATTCCTGCGGCAGGGCGTTGCTGCTGCTCGCGGCGGGGGCTGGCGCGGCAGCGGGTGCGGGTGCCGGCGCGGGGGCCGAGGCGGCCGGTGCCGGCGCAGGGGCCGGCGCGGGCGCGTCCTGCTTGCCACAGGCGGCAAGCACGGCGGTGATGGAAATCAGTGCAAGGGTCCTTTTCATCGGACAACTCCCTTCGAGATGGTGGATGGATGGGCGCATGTCGCCCCGTACCCGGGCCGGCCCGCAGGGCGGCGCCCGGCCGGGCCCGGCGAGTGTGCCTTCATGGGAGGGCGGCCTATGTCGCCGAATGTGTCGTAATGCCGCCCGGCGCGGAAAAGCGTGTCCCGCGCAGCCTCAGCAGGCCGTGGCCAGCCGCGCCCGTCCACCGGCCTTGGCCTGGTACAGGGCCGCGTCGGCGCGCGCCAGCAGGGTGTCGACGCCGGTGACCGCTTCGCCGGCGGCCATGCCGATGCCGATGCTCACGGACAGCGAGGCCACCTCCTGCCCCCCGCCCGGCAGCGGGTAGGGCCGCGCCAGGGCGGCATGGATGCGCTCGGCCAGGGACGTCGCGGCCTCGCGCGAGGCGCCGGACAGCAGCACCACGAACTCGTCGCCGCCGTGGCGGCCGAGCAGCCCGCGCCCGCCGAGCACCTCCTGCACGCGGCGCACCACCTCGCACAGCACGGCGTCGCCCGCCTGGTGGCCGAAGCGGTCGTTGACCGGCTTGAAGTGGTCCATGTCCAGCATCAGCACCGCCAGGCTGGTGCCGTTGGCCCGGGCGCGCTGCAGCTCGGCCTGCGCCGCCTCGCGCAGCGCGCGGCGGTTGAGCGCGCCGGTCAGGGGATCGTGCGCCGCCAGCGACTCGAACTCCATGCGCGCCCGGTCGGTGCTCATCAGCACGGCGGTGATGGACATCATCAGCACCGTGACCGCGTAGGAGGTGATGTAGACCATCTGTACCCAGTTCGGCTCCAGCAGGCCGTTGCCGGCCACGCCCAGCCCCACGCTGAGCAGGCGCAGCCCGGCCGCTGCCGCCTGCACCAGCAGCATCGCCGTCATCAGCCGCATGCCGAAGACGGCGGCACGCTGGCGCAGGTAGAAGACGGCATGCCGGGCATAGAGCACGCACACCGCCAGCGTCACGCCCGCCAGCCGCGCCGGGTAGTCCGGCTGCACGTGGGTGAACCACAGGAGCCAGGCGCCGACCACCAGGCTCACGCCGATCCAGCGGCGCATGTCGCTGTGCCCGAGCAGGAACTGCTGGCTGCCGGCGTAGTACAGCAGCGAGGCAATGAACAGCAGCATGTTCGCGCCGACCACGCTCAGCAGGTCCGGCAGCGCGCCGCGCCCGGCGAACAGCATCGCGCTGACGAAGCCCAGCAGCGGCGCCCAGGCCCATTCGCGCAGGCCGCGGATGCTGGCCGGGTAGCTGCGCCACATGAAGAAGGTGACGGCCGACATCACGAGTCCCAGCACGCCCGACACGGCGGTGATGGAGCGGACATCCAGCACGGACGGGAGATCAGCCGGCATGGGCCTGCATTCTGCCTGCCATGCCGCGTACGTGAGGAAACGACGGGCCGCCCCAAGTTTCCTCATCCCCCTCGGGGGGCGGGCCGGACGCAGTCCGGCCCTGGGGGCGCGCTCAGCGCCGGCCTTCGCGCCGCTCCCGGGCTCGGCGTTGTTGCCGCGTCTCGTTCGCCAGCTGCTGCGCGCGCTCCTTCTCGCGCCGCCGGGCGATGCGCTTGCCGCGCAGGCGGCGGCCCAGCCAGAAGCTGAACACGCCGGCGACCGCGCCGATCAGCAGGCCGATGGCGCTGATGTCCAGGCCGCCCATCTCATTCCACCCGCTGCGCCACGTCGGGCGTGAAGGTGAAGGAGCCCGCCTTGCCCTTGCGCCCGCGCGTGCCGCGGGCGTTGTTGAGCGTGCGGATGTCGAGTTGCTCGTCGCGCCGCTTGCCGCGGAAGTCGCCCTCGATGCGCACGCTGCGCGTGTAGGCGGCGGCGCCGGCGAGCTTCGCCTTCGGCGCGAGGTCCATCAGCGTCAGGCCGCGCCCGCCCTTGGGCAGCGTCTTCAGCTCGGCGACGTCGAAGGTGAGGATGTGGCGGTCGCTCGCCACGCAGCACACGTGCGTGGCGGCCAGCACCGGCTCGGCGCCGCCCGCGCCGCCCACCAGCGAGGGCCGCGTGAGCTGCTCGCCCTCGCCCACGTCGATGAAGGCCTTGCCGCCCTTCTGACGCGACACCATGTGCTCCACCGCGGCGATGAAACCGTAGCCGCCGGTGTTCGACAGCAGCAGCTGCGCGGAGGGCGGCCCGGCGAAGAAGTGCGCCACCTGCGTGCCGGCCTCCAGCTCGATCATGGTGGTGACGGGCTGGCCGTCGCCGCGCGCGCCCGGCAGGCTGGCCACCGGTACGGTGTAGACGCGCACCGACTTGTCCTTGGCGGTGCCGAAGACCAGCAGCACGTCGACGGTGCGGCACTCGAAGGCGCCGTACAGGCCGTCGCCGGCCTTGAAGCTGTATTCGGCCTTCTCCGGGTTCCAGCCCTTCTGCGCCCGCACCCAGCCCTTCTGCGAGACGATCACCGTGACGGGCTCGTCCACCACGCGCACCTCGGCCACGGCGCGCTTGTCGGCCTGGATCAGCGTGCGGCGCGGGTCCTCGAAGGTCCGGGCGTCCTGCTCGATCTCCTTGACCAGCAGGCGCCGCAGCGCGGCCGGGCTGCCGAGGATCTCCTCCAGCTTCGTCTTCTCCTCGCGCAGCTTCGCCAGCTCCTGCTCGATCCTGATGGCCTCGAGCCGGGCGAGCTGGCGCAGGCGGATCTCCAGGATGTCCTCGGCCTGCCGGTCGCTGAGGCGGAAGCGCTCGATCAGCGCGGCCTTCGGGTCCTCGGCCGCGCGGATGATGGCGATCACCTCGTCGATGTTCAGCAGCACCAGCTGCCGGCCTTCGAGGATGTGGATGCGGTCGTCGACCTTGTCCAGGCGGTGCTGCGAGCGGCGCTGCACCGTCTGCTCGCGGAAGGCCACCCACTCCAGCAGGATCTGGCGCAGCGACTTCTGCACCGGCTTGCCGTCGATGCCGACCATGGTGAGGTTGATCGGCGCCGAGGTCTCCAGCGAGGTCTGCGCCAGCAGCGTGGCGACGAACTCCTCCTGCGGGATGCGCGAGGTCTTGGGCTCGAAGACGATGCGCACCGGCGCGTCCTTGCTGGACTCGTCGCGCACGCCGTCCAGCACCGCCAGCATCGAGGCCTTGAGCTGCTGCTGCTCGGTGGTCAGCGCCTTCTTGCCGGCCTTGACCTTGGGGTTGGTGATCTCCTCGATCTCCTCGAGCACCTTCTGCGCCGACACGCCCGGCGGCAGTTCGGTGACGACCACCTGCCACTGGCCGCGCGCCATGTCCTCGATCTTCCAGCGCGCGCGCACCTTCAGCGAGCCGCGGCCGGTGCGGTAGGCCTCGGCGATGTCCTGCGGGCTGCTGATGATCTGCGCGCCGCCGGGGTAGTCGGGGCCGGGGATCAGGCCGAACAGCTCCTCGTCGGCGAGCTTGCCGTTGCTCTTGATGAGCGCCACGCAGGCGTCGGCCACCTCGCGCAGGTTGTGGCTGGGGATCTCGGTGGCCAGGCCCACGGCGATGCCGCTGGCGCCGTTGAGCAGCACGAAGGGCAGGCGCGCGGGCAACTGGCGCGGCTCGTCGGTGGAGCCGTCGTAGTTGGGGATGAAGTCGACCGTGCCCTCGTCGATCTCCGACAGCAGCAGCTGCGTGATGCGCGCCAGCCGCGCTTCGGTGTAGCGCATGGCCGCCGCGCCGTCGCCGTCGCGGCTGCCGAAGTTGCCCTGGCCGTCGATCAGCGGGTAGCGCTGGCTGAAATCCTGCGCCATGCGCACCAGCGCGTCGTAGGCGGCCTGGTCGCCGTGCGGGTGGAAGCGGCCCAGCACGTCGCCCACCACGCGGGCGCTCTTGACCGGCTTGGCACCGACGGTGCCGTTGGCGCCGCCGTAGCCCAGGCCCATGCGCTCCATCGAATAGAGGATGCGGCGCTGCACCGGCTTCTGGCCGTCGCACACGTCGGGCAGGGCGCGGCCCTTGACCACGCTGAGCGCGTACTCGAGGTAGGCGGTCTGCGCGTAGTCGGCCAGGGTGAGGGCGTTCGGATCCTCGGGTTCCTGCAGGTCCAGGGTGGGTTGGTGGTCGTCGTCCATCGTCGCTTCGGTTCGGGAATTCAGGGGGCCGGCGCGCGGCGCGGCCGCGTGGTGTCCAGGCGCAGCGCCGCCGGGCGGTCGGCGGCGGGCGCAGCGTCGCCGCCGGTGCCGGCGCCCGCCAGCTCCATGCGCACGCGCCCGGGCACCTTGCCGCCGCCGCGCGCCATGTTCATGGCGCCGGGCTTGAGGTAGGCGTAGAGCTGCAGCACCGTCTTCACGTAGTTCTGCGTCTCGCGGTAGTTCGGAATGCGGTTGCCGGCGCGCTGCACCGCGCCTTCGCCCGCGTTGTAGGCGGCCAGGGCCAGCTCGAGGCTGCCGTCGAACATGTGGATCAGGTCGCGCAGGTAGCGGCTGCCGGTGGCGATGTTCAGGCGCGGGTCGTGCAGCTTGGCCTCGGCCGTGCGCCGGCGGTCTCCCTGCAGGCCATAGCGCGCGGCGGTGGCCGGCATCACCTGCATCAGGCCGATGGCGCCCTTGGGCGAGATGGCGCCTGCGTCGAAGCCCGACTCGGTGGCCACCAGCGCCTGCAGCAGCTCGTAGTCGATGGCGTGGCGCCGCGAGGCCTCCTGCAGCGCCGACTTGGCCACCTTGTAGCTGGGCGACTTCTCGAACAGCGCCAGCAGCGCCTGCGAGGCCGGCGGCGGGCTGCCGCCCGCGGCGGCGCCGGACGATCTGCCGCGGCCCAGGCGGCCCTTGGGCAGCACGCGCAGGCCGTCGGCCGTGTCGAAGCTCTGGCCGTTCCTGAAGAACAACTGGTAGCGCTCGTCCACCTTCTCGGCCGCGAAGTGCGCCGTGCCGTTCTCGTCGACGTAGCCGTAGATGTCGGCATGCGCGCGCGGGCCTGCCGCGGCAAGCAGCAGCGCCAGGCTCAGCGACGACAGGACGGCAGGCAGTTTCATCGGCATCGCCTTCCCGGCCTCGGCAGCGCGTGGAAGGCGTCGGTTCGTTGGTGTCGGCGGCAGCGGACGCTCAGACGTCCACTTCCACATCGTCCGCGCGCAGCTCCATCAGCTCGCGCCGCGCGGCGGCCTCGCCCTTGCCCATCAGCTTGGTGATCTCGCCCTGGGTGCCGCCGAAGTCGAAGCGGCCCAGGCGCACCTGCAGCAGGCGGCGGGTGTCGGGATTGAGCGTGGTTTCCCACAGTTGTTCCGCGCTCATCTCGCCCAGGCCCTTGAAGCGGCTGATGCTCCACTTGCCTTCGGGCACGCCGTCCTTGCGCAGCTTGTCGAGGATGGCGGTGAGTTCGCCGTCGTCCAGCGCGTAGAGCTTGGCGGCCGGCTTCTTGCCGCGCGCCGGCGCATCGACGCGGAACAGCGGCGGGCGCGCCACGTACACGTGGCCGGCCTCGATGAGCTTGGGAAAGTGCCGGAAGAACAGCGTGAGCAGCAGCACCTGGATGTGCGAGCCGTCCACGTCGGCGTCCGACAGGATGCAGACCTTGCCGTAGCGCAGGCCGGAGAGGTCGGGCGTGTCGTCAGGGCCGTGCGGGTCGACGCCGATGGCCACCGAGATGTCGTGGATCTCGGTGTTGGCGAACAGGCGGTCGCGCTCGACCTCCCAGGTGTTGAGCACCTTGCCGCGCAGCGGCAGGATGGCCTGGCACTCCTTGTCACGGCCCATCTTGGCGCTGCCGCCGGCCGAGTCGCCCTCGACCAGGAACAGCTCGTTGTGGCCCGTGTCCTTGCTCTCGCAGTCGGTCAGCTTGCCGGGCAGCACGGCCACGCCCGAGCCCTTGCGCTTCTCCACCTTCTGGCCGGCGCGCTGGCGCGTCTGGGCCGCCTTGATGGCGAGTTCGGCCAGCTTGCGGCCGTAGTCGACGTGCTGGTTCAGCCAGAGTTCGAGCGCCGGGCGCACGAAGCTGGAGACCAACCGCACCGCGTCGCGCGAGTTCAGGCGCTCCTTGATCTGGCCCTGGAACTGCGGGTCGAGCACCTTGGCGCTGAGCACGTAGCTGGCGCGGGCGAACACGTCCTCGGGCAGCAGCTTCACGCCCTTGGGCAGCAGCGAGTGCAGCTCGATGAAGCCCTTGACGGCGTTGAACAGGCCGTCGCGCAGGCCGCTGTCGTGCGTGCCGCCGGCGCTGGTGGGGATCAGGTTGACGTAGCTCTCGCGCACCGGCTGGCCTTCCTCGGTGAAGGCGACGCACCACTCGGCGCCCTCGCCCTCGGCGAAGTTGTCGGCGTTGCGGTCGGCGTGGCCGGCGCCCTCGAACAGCGGGATCACCGGGTCGGCGCTGAGCGTCTGCATCAGGTAGTCGCGCAGGCCGCCCTTGTAGAGCCACTGCTGCTGGTCGCCGCTCTTCTCGTTGACCAGCGTGACGGTGACGCCGGGCATCAGCACCGCCTTGCTGCGCAGCAGGTGCACCAGCTCGTGCATCGGCAGGGCGGCGGACTCGAAGTACTTCGCGTCGGGCCAGGCGCGCACGGTGGTGCCCTGCTTGCGGTCGCCTGCGGCCTGCGGGCGCAGCTGCAGCGGCTCGGCCACGTCGCCGGCGGCGAAGACCAGCCGGGCCACCTGCCCTTCGCGGAGCGAGACGACCTCCATCTTCTTCGACAGCGCGTTGGTCACCGACACGCCCACGCCGTGCAGGCCGCCGGAGAAGCTGTAGGCGCCGCCGGCGCCCTTGTCGAACTTGCCGCCGGCGTGCAACCGGGTGTAGACCAGCTCGATGACCGGCGCACCCTCTTCCGGGTGCAGGCCGAAGGGGATGCCGCGGCCGTCGTCCTCCACGCTCACCGAGCCGTCGGCGTGCAGCGTGACCTTGATCTTCTTGCCGTGCCCGGCCAGCGCCTCGTCGGCGGCGTTGTCGAGCACTTCCTGGATGATGTGCAGCGGGTTGTCGGTGCGGGTGTACATGCCCGGCCGCTGCTTGACCGGCTCCAGTCCCTTGAGGACGCGGATCGACGCCTCCGAATAGGCCGGTGCTGTCTTGGGGGGGGTTGCCATGGCGGCGGATTGTAGTCAGCCACCACGCAAAACGCTGGATGCGCATCCAGTCATCCGGCGAACGCCGGCGCATGGCCGATCCGGGCCGGCCGCCGTCCGATCCCGTGCCGGCACGGCATCGCCAAAGCGCCGACAATCGCGCGCTGCTCCGGCCGCCGCCCGGCCCTTTCCACGACCACCCGCCGTTCCATGCCTTCTCCCGCCCCGTTGTCCATGCGCCAGGTGCTGATCTGCGGCGCGCTCGTCGTCACGCTGTCGATGGGCATCCGCCACGGCTTCGGCCTGTGGCTGCAGCCCATCACCCAGGCCCAGGGCTGGACGCGCGAGACCTTCTCCTTCGCCATCGCGATCCAGAACCTCTCGTGGGGCGTGTTCGGCGTGTTCGCAGGCATGCTGGCCGACCGGCTGGGCGCCTTCCGCGTGCTGCTGATCGGCGCCGCCTGCTACGCGCTGGGCCTGGCGGGCATGGCGCTGTCGCCCACACCGCTGCTGTTCGCGCTCACGGCCGGGGTGCTGATCGGCGCGGCGCAGGCCGGCACCACCTACGCGGTGGTCTACGGCGTGATCGGCCGGCAGCTTCCGGCCGACAAGCGCTCCTGGGCCATGGGCGTGACCGCCGCCGCCGGCTCCTTCGGCCAGTTCTTCATGGTGCCGGTGGAGGGCCAGCTCATCCTGCAGACGGGCTGGCAGAACGCCCTGCTGGTGCTGGCGGTGCTGGCCCTGGTCATCGTGCCGCTGGCCTTCGGCCTGCGCGAGCCGGCCCACACCACCGGCGCGGTGCGGCGCGAGCAGACCATCGCCCAGGCCGTGGCCGAGGCCTTCCGCTACCCCAGCTTCCGGCTGCTGATGGCGGGCTACTTCGTCTGCGGCTTCCAGGTCGTGTTCATCGGCGTACACATGCCCAGCTACCTGAAGGACCACGGCCTGCCGCCGCAGGTGGCCAGCTACGCGCTGGCGCTGATCGGCCTGTTCAACGTAGTGGGCACCTACGCGGCCGGCTCGCTGGGGCAGCGGCTCGCCAAGCGCAAGATCCTGGCCTTCATCTACCTGGGCCGGGCGGTGGCGATCGCGCTGTTCCTGTGGGCGCCGCTCAGCCCGCTCTCGGTATACGTCTTCGCGGCGGTGATCGGCTCGCTGTGGCTCTCGACGGTGCCGCCGACCAATGCCATCATCGCGCAGATCTTCGGCGTGGCGCACCTGTCGATGCTGGGCGGCTTCGTGTTCTTCAGCCACCAGGTGGGCTCCTTCCTGGGCGTGTGGCTGGGCGGCTACCTGTACGACCGCACCGGCAGCTACGACATCGTCTGGTACATCGCCATCGCGCTGGGTGTGTTCGCGGCGCTGGTGAACCTGCCGGTCAAGGAAGGCGCCATCCAGCGCGGTGCGCCGCAGCCGGCCTGACCCATCCGCCGCCGCCATGTCCGAAACGCCCGCCTCGCCCCACGCCCGCCCGCGCCTGTGGCCGCGCGTGGGCGCGGCCGCGGCGGTGGCCGTGGTGCTGGGCGGCGTGTTCGTGCTCTACCGCCAGCCGGACTTCCTCGTCATGCTCGGCAACATGATCTGGGCCTGCTTCGGATGAACGGGCCCACGCCGCCGCAGCCGCTGCCCGCCCCTTCCGACTGGCTGTTGCGCTGGGCGCATCTGATCGCCCCCGGCGGCCGGGTGCTGGACGTGGCCTGCGGCGCCGGCCGGCACCTGTACTGGCTGCACGCACAAGGCTTCCGGGTGGCCGGCATCGACCGCGACCCTGCCGCCATCGCTGCCCTGGCCCCGCTGGCGGCAGCCGGCGCCGAGATCGTGCAGGCCGACATCGAGGACGGCCCCTGGCCCTTCGCCGGCCGCGGCTTCGAGGCGGTGCTGGTGACGAACTACCTCTGGCGCGCGCGCCTGGCCGAGATCGCCGCCGCCGTGGCGCCGGGCGGCGTGCTGCTGTACGAGACCTTCGCCCGCGGGCAGGAAAGCATCGGGCGGCCGGCACGCGCCGAGTTCCTGCTGGCCCCCGGCGAGCTGCTGCGCGCGGCCGCGGCCGCCGGCCTGCGCGTAGTCGCGTACGAAGACGGCTTCCTCGACGCCGGCACGCCCCGCTTCGTGCAGCGCATCGCCGCCGTGCGCGAGGCCGACGCGGCGCCGGACAGCCCCCGGCGGCACCCCCTGAGGGGCCCCGGCGGGCCTCAGTAGAATCGCGGCTTACCTTTTTCCGACAAAGGCAGGACCTCCTTGGAGCAACTGACTGGCAGCATCGTCGCGCTCGTCACGCCGATGCATGAAGACGGCAGTGTCGACTACGACGCGCTGCGACGCCTCATCGACTGGCACATCGCCGAAGGCACCGACTGCATCGGCGTGGTGGGCACCACGGGCGAATCGCCCACGGTCGACGTCGAAGAGCACTGCGAAATCATCCGCGTCTCGGTCGAGCAGGCGGCCGGCCGCGTGCCGGTGATGGCCGGCTGCGGCGCCAACTCCACGGCCGAGGCCATCGAGCTGGCCCGCTTCGCCAAGGGCGTGGGGGCCGACTCGCAGCTGCAGGTCGTGCCCTACTACAACAAGCCCACGCAGGAGGGGCAGTACCGCCACTTCAAGGCCATCGCAGAGGCGGTGGGCGACCTGCCGATGGTGCTGTACAACGTGCCCGGCCGCACCGTGGCGGACATGGCGCACGACACGGTGCTGCGCCTGGCCCGGGTGCCCGGCATCGTCGGCATCAAGGAGGCCACCGGCAACATCGAGCGCGCGCAGTGGCTGATCCGCGAGGTGCCGAAGGAATTCGCCGTCTATTCGGGCGACGACCCGACCGCGGTGGCGCTCATGCTGTGCGGCGGCCAGGGCAACATCAGCGTCACGGCCAACGTGGCGCCGCGCAAGATGCACGAGCTGTGCGTGGCCGCCATCGCCGGCGACGCGCGCACCGCGATGCGCCTGCAGTTCGAGCTGATGCCGCTGCACCGCAGCCTGTTCGTCGAGCCCAACCCGATCCCCGTCAAGTGGGCGCTGGCGCGCATGGGCCGCATGGGCGGCGCCCTGCGGCTGCCGATGACCGAGCTGTCCGAGCCCCATCGGCCGGCAGTCGAGGCGGCGCTGCGAGCCTGCGGGCTGCTCGAAGGCTGAGGACGAACTTTTCTTTCGCGCACGGCTCCTTCGGGAGCCGGCGCACTCCAAGACGGCGGCCCTGTCCGCCCTCCCCCGACAAGCATTCATCCGCCGAAGGAAGACAACGAGTGAACACCCTCAAGCGATTCGCCCTGCTGGCGCTGGCCGCCAGCCTGGCCGCCTGCTCCGTGCTGGAGTCCGACAAGATCGACTACAAGAGCGCCGGCAAGGCGCCCTCGCTGGAGGTGCCGCCGGACCTGACCCAGCTCTCGCGCGAGAACCGCTACGCCATCCCGGGCGGCGCCGTCTCGGCCAACGCCTACGAGGCCGGCCGTGCCAATGCGCCGGGCATCCCCACCGCCGTCAGCAGCATCGGCGACGTGCGCATGGAGCGCGCCGGCAACGAGCGCTGGATCGTGGTGAGCAACCAGACGCCCGAGCAGCTGTGGGACAAGGTCCGCGACTTCTGGATGGAAAGCGGCTTCCTGCTGTCGATGGAGCAGCGCAACCTCGGCATCATGGAAACCGACTGGGCCGAGAACCGCGCCAAGCTGCCGCAGGACGTGCTGCGCGCCACGCTGGGCAAGCTGATCGACTCGGTCTACTCGACCGGCGAGCTGGACCGCTTCCGCACCCGCATGGAGCGCACGCCCAACGGCACCGAGATCTACATCAGCCACCGCGGCATGGTCGAGGTCTACACCAGCCGCCAGCAGGACCAGACCATGTGGCAGCCGCGCCCCGTCGATCCGGAGCTGGAGACCGAGTTCCTGCGCCGCCTGATGGTCCAGCTCGGCGTCTCGCAGGAGCAGTCCAGGCAGCAGGCGGCGTCCGTCGGCGCGGCGCCCGCCGCCCGCTCGGCCACCGTCGCCACGGTGGACGGCCGGCCGGTGGTGCAGGTGCGCGACGGCTTCGACCGCGCATGGCGCCGCGTCGGCCTGGCGCTGGACCGCACCGGCTTCACCGTCGAGGACCGCGACCGCAGCGCCGGCATCTACTTCGTGCGCTACGTGACGCCCAACGCCGACCGCAAGGAGCCGGGCTTCTTCGGCAAGCTCTTCAGCCGCTCCAGCAGCAGCGCCGAGAAGCCGATGAAGTACCGCATCCTGGTCAAGAGCCAGGGCGAGACGAGCACGGTGTCGGTGCTCAACGAGGCCGGCGCGCCCGAGTCCTCCAACAACGCGCAGCGCATCGTCCAAGTCATCGCGGACGACTTGAAATAGACCACCCCGTTTCTCGCTCACTTCGTGTGCTCGAATCCCCCTCAAGGGGCGCACCCGGCGGCCCGGCAGAGCCGGTTCCGCGGGTGCTCCCGCGAGGGCTTCGCTGCGCTCGCCGCGGCAAGGCGCACGCCATGATGAAACCTGCCATGGCGGTGCAATTCGCCGCGGCCTGCGGCTGAACAGGATGCTGCGCTTCCGCAGCCTGGGCAGCGGCAGCACCGGCAACGCCCTGCTGGTGGAGGCGCGCAGCGGCGCGCGCACCTCGCGCCTGCTGATCGACTGCGGTTTCAACCTGCGCCAGCTCGAGGCGCGGCTGGCGCGCGAGTCGCTGGCGCCGTCCCAGCTCGACGCCGTCTTCATCACCCACGAGCACAGCGACCACATCGGCTGCGCGCACCTGCTCTCGCAGCGCCACGGCGTGGCGGTGTGGATGAGCGAGGGCACCTGGCTGGCCACCGGCGCGCCGGACTACGCGGGGCGCCTGCACTTCGCCCGGGACGGGCAGCCCATCGACGTCGGCGGCGCGCTGGAGCTGATGCCCTTCACCGTGCCGCACGACGCGCGCGAGCCGCTGCAGCTACGCTGCTCCGACGGCGCCCGCACGCTGGGCGTGCTGACCGACCTGGGCCACGCCAGCCCCTACGTGATGACGCGCCTGGCGGACCTGAACGCGCTGGTGCTGGAGTGCAACCACGACCCGGACCTGCTGGCCCGCTCGAGCTACCCGCCCTTCCTCAAGCGGCGGGTGGGCGGCAACTTCGGCCACCTGTCGAACGGCGCCGCGGCCGCCATCGCGCAGGCAGTGCACCACGCCGGCCTGAAGCACCTGCTGGCCGCGCACCTGAGCGAGCAGAACAACCGCCCGGAGATCGTGCGCCATGCGCTGGCCGAGGCGCTGGGCGCCCGCGAGGAAGAGATGCTCACCGCGGATGCCGCCGGTGGCAGCCCGTGGCTGGACGTCTGACCTACAGCCCCAGCACCGAGGCCGGGAACCCAGGCCGCCCCGCCTGAAAACCCTCGTCGAGGCGCTGCCGCAAGGCGACGCGGTCGGCGGCCGAAGCGCCGCACACGCCGCGGCTGCGCTCGGAGTCGATGCGCCGCAGGGACCAGGACGGGGTCCAGATCGCGCTGGGCACGTCGCCCGCGCTCCATTGCGGCAGTGCACGGCACTGCACGATGTGGTCCCACATGCGGCGCCAGTGCACGAAGCGCGCATGGTGGCGCTCGAAGACGTCGAAGCGGTGCGCCAGCATCTTCAGGCTGCGGCCGGAGGCGGCCCAGGCCTGCAGGGCGTCGACGACCGCACGTTCGCCCAGCGGCCAGTCGGCGAAGTCGGGGTCGCTCAGGACGATCTCGGTCCAGCCCTGCCCGGCCGCGGCCGCCAGGGCCGTGCGGACATGGGCGCCGAACTCGGCCGGGCCGTCGAAGGCGCCCTCGGGCAGTGCCGTGCCATCGTTGTTGACGTCGTTGTCATTCGCCATGCAGCCACCCCGCTTCGCACCAGTCCGCCAACAGCGCCTTCGCCTCCTCGCTGGCCAGACGCAGTTCCGCGGCGCCGAGGCGGCGCCGGTCGGCCAGCTGCCGCATCAGCCGCGCGTCGCGGCCGGCGGCGCGGAAACTCTCGCCGTTGATGAAGACGTGGCGCGCATCGTGGAGCATGCGGGTGCGCCTGTCCAGCCGCACGCCGCGCAGCGGCGCCGGCGCGGCCGCGCCCTCGAACCAGACGTTCGGCTTCGGCTCGGTGAGGGACTCGCCCAGCGCGCGGTCGATGTCCGCATCGGCGGCGAGCAGGCGGCGCACGGCATCGCGCGCGAAGCGCTGCAGCGCCTCGGGCACGGCGCCGGTGGCCTCCACAGCCGCCTGCGCGGGGTCGGCGTAGCGGCGCCCGGCGTCCGCCTCGTCGCCGGCGGCATCGGCCAGGCGCACCAGCAGGTCGGCGGCCAGTTCGGCATCGGTCGCGGCGCGCAGGCCGATGGAGCAAGTCATGCAGTCGCCGCCCACGGCCACGCCGTCGTGCGCGTAGCGCGGCGGCAGGTAGAGCATGTCGCCGGGCTGCAGCACCTGCGTGTCCTCGGGCTCGAAGTGCTCCAGGACCTTCAGCGGCAGGCCGGGACGCAGCGCGAGATCCTTCTGCCGCCCCCACGACCAGCGCCGCCGGCCGCTCACCTGCAGCAGGAACACGTCGTAGCTGTCGAAGTGCGGGCCGACGCCGCCGCCGTCGCTGGCGTAGCTGATCATCACGTCGTCGAGCCGGGCCGCGGGCAGGAAGGCGAACGGCGCCAGCAGCGCATGGGCCGCCTCGTCGTGCAGGTCGACACCCTGCACCAGCAGCGTCCACCCGGGGCGCGAGAGCGGCGGCAGCGCGCGCCGCGCGAACGGCCCGTGGCGCAACTGCCAGCCGCGCTTCGCGTCGTGCTGCACTAGGCGGGACTCGACGTCCTCGGCGGCCGCCAGGTCGAACAGCCGCGCGCGCGGCACCGGCGGCAGCACGCCGGGCATGGCGCCGCGCACCAGCAGGGGCTTCTTCTGCCAGTGGCGGCGCATGAAGCGCTCGGGGCTCAGGCCGCCCAGCAGCGGCAGCGGTCGTGTGATGTCCATGGTGGGAGAATTCTCGTCCATGGACATCACCCCCCAATGCGTGGTCGGCCTGACCTGGACGCTCAAGGACACCCTGGGCGACACGCTCGACGTGCTCGACGAGCCGGTGGAATTCCTGGTCGGCGGCAACGACCTCTTCGACGCCATCGAGCAGGCCCTGCAGGGCCACAAGGCGGGCGACGTGGTCTCGCTGCACCTGGAGCCCGAGCAGGCCTTCGGCGACTTCGACGACCAGTTGCTCTTCCTGGAGCCGCGCGCCCTCTTCCCGGCCGAGGTGGAGGAAGGCATGACCTTCGACGGCGCCGCGCTGCCGCAGGGCGTGAGCGCCGGGATCCCGAAGCAGGGCCTGTACACCGTGGCCGAGATCTACCCGGACCACCTGGTGCTGGACGGCAACCACCCACTGGCCGGCATCGCCCTGCGCCTGTCGCTCACCGTGCGCTCGGTGCGCGAGGCGACGGAAGAGGAGATCGGCCGCGGCACCGCCGGCACCGGCTTCTTCCGCGTCGAGCCGATGGCGCCGGGCGGCCGGCAACTGCACTGAGCCGCCGGCTGCCGGGCTGCTCAGTACCTTGAGATCTGGCCGTTCTCGATCCGCACCCGGTCGCCGATGCGCAGGTCGCCGGGGTGCGGCACGTCGAAGACACGGTAGGCGCCGTGGTCCGTCTGCACCGAGATGCGGTAGCTCTGGTAGACGCGCGGCGCGTTGGTCTGCGCCTCGATGGCGTTGCCCGCCAGCGCCCCGCCGATGAGGCCCAGCGCGGTGGCGGCGGCGCGGCCGCTGCCGTGGCCGATCTGGTTGCCCACCACGCCGCCGATCAGGCCGCCGGCGATGGCGCCCCCGCCGGTGGGGCCGTAGCCGGCGGTGCGACCCTGCACCACCTCGATGTTCGCCACCTGCCCGTACTCGACGTAGCCGGTGGGCGCCACCTGGGCCGGATAGGCGCCGGCGGCCGGGTACGGCTGCGCATAGCCCGGGTGGTAGGCCGGGTAGTAGTAGGGCGCCGGCGCCACGCAGGCGGTGGCCAGCAGGGAGGCCGCCACCACGGCGGCGGCAACGGAAAGAGGACGGGTCAGCCTGGACATGATGTTCAACTCCACGCGCGGGCATGCGGCCCGCAATTCACCTTGCCTGTCATCAACGCCGCCGGGCGCGCGGCGATGACGGGTCAACCTCCATCGGAGCCGGGCCGGCGGCGGCGGTTCCGGCCTTTACCTGCTGCTCACCGATGCAACGGCGCGGCAACGGCGGCTCAGCGCGTGCCGGTGGAGCCGTATCCGCCCTCGCCGCGCTCGCTCGGCGGGAATTCGTCGACCAGATTGAACTGCGCCTGCAGCACCGGCACCACCACCAGTTGCGCCAGCCGCTCCAGGGGCTGGATGACGAAGGGCTCGCGGCCACGATTCCAGGCGCTGATCTTCAGCTCGCCCTGGTAGTCGCTGTCGATCAGGCCCACCAGGTTGCCCAGCACGATGCCGTGCTTGTGGCCCAGGCCCGAGCGCGGCAGGATCAGCGCGGCGTAGCCGGCGTCCGCCAGGTGGATGGCGATGCCGGTGCCCACCAGCTCGCAGGCGCCGGGCGCCAGGGTCAGGGGCTCGGCCAGGCAGGCGCGCAGGTCCAGGCCGGCGCTGCCGGGTGTGGCGTATTGCGGGAGGTGCTCTGCCATCCGGGGGTCGAGCACGCGCACGTCGATCTTCATGGGTCCCTTGTCTTCCGTCTTGGAGGAATTCAGCCGGGCAGCTTGCCGCGCCCAGCCTGGCGTCGCCGCGCCTCGGCCTTCGCCGTCTCGGCGAACCCGGTCAGCAGGCGCTTGAACCGCGATCCGACGAACCACAGCGCGGCGGCGAACAGGGCCAGGGTCCACAGGCCGGCGTGGCCGGAAGCGAACAGGCCGACGACGATGGCCCAGCCGATCAGCAGCTTCAGCCCCAGGTGGGCGGGCCGCTTCGGCGCGGCGGCGTCCGGCTGCTTCTTCGCGGCAGCGGGGCGCGGCGGCTCCAGCACGCGGGCGGCGACCGGCGGCGGTGTTGCGTCGTCGTCATCCAGCAGCACCGCGCCGCCCGATCGGGCGGCCGTGGCCAGCGCGCGGGCCGTGAGCTGCTCCACGTAGCGCACGAAGTCACCGCCCGGCGGGGTGTTCCAGTCCGGGTTCATGGCGCGGGCCGCGGGCGCGGCAGGCGGGCGGCCACCTCGGCCACCAGTTCGCGCGCCAGTTGCAGCTTGGGCGCGCGCGGCAGCTCGCGCACGCCGGCGGCATCGACCAGCAGCAGCGCGTTGTCGTCCTGCCCGAAGGTGAGCGGGCCGATGTTGCCCACCAGGAGCGGAATGCCCTTGCGCTCGCGCTTGGCCTTGGCGTGCTCCACCAGGTTCTCGCTCTCGGCGGCGAAGCCGACGCAGAACAGGGCCCCCTCCCGCGCGCGGGGCGTGCGTGCGATGGCGAGCAGGATGTCCGGGTTCTCGACGAAGCGCAGCACCGGCGGCTGGCCGCTGCCGTCCTTCTTGATCTTGTGCGCAGACTGGTCGGCCGGGCGCCAGTCGGCCACCGCGGCGGTGGCGACGAAGACGGTGGCGTCCTGCACAGCGCCCTGCGTCGCCTGCAGCATCTGTTCGGCCGACAGCACGTCGATGCGCGCCACGCCGCGCGGCGTGGGCTGGTGCACCGGCCCGGCCACCAAGGTGACGCGGGCGCCGGCCTCGCGGGCCGCGCGGGCGATGGCGAAACCCATCTTGCCGGAGGAATGGTTGGTGATGCCGCGGATCGGGTCCATCGCCTCGAAGGTGGGGCCGGCGGTGACGACCACGTGCTCGCCCGCCAGCGCCTTGGGCTGGAAGTGGGCGACGATCTCCTCGAGCAGCTCGGCCGGCTCCAGCATGCGGCCGTCGCCGGTCTCGCCGCAGGCCTGCCAACCGTTGCCCACGCCCAGCACGCGGGCGCCGTCGGCGTCGAGCTGGCGCAGGTTGCGCTGGGTGGCGGGATGCGCCCACATCTCGCGGTTCATCGCGGGCGCCACCAGCAGTGCCACCCGCTCCATCGGGCGGGCCAGGCACAGCAGGCTCAGCAGCTCGTCGCTGCGGCCCTGCACCAGCCGGGCGATGAAGTCGGCGCTGGCCGGCGCCAGCACGATCGCGTCGGCCTCGCGGCCGAGGTTGATGTGCGGCATGTTGTTGGACTCACGCGCGTCCCACTGCGAGGTGTAGACCGGCCGGCCCGAGAGCGCCTGCATCGTCACCGGCGTGATGAACTGGGCGGCCGCCTCCGTCATCACCACCTGCACGGTGGCGCCGGCCTTGACCAGCAGGCGGCACAGCTCGGCCGACTTGTAGCAGGCCACGCCGCCGGTGAGGCCCAGGAGGATGTGCTTGCCCGCGAGATCCAGCATGGCGCGCACTGTAGCAGCGGGGGCGCCTCGGGGCGCAGGCACCGCCTATACAATTGCAATTTCCCACTGCCGAACCTGCGCGTTCGCCACAAGGCAATGACCAAATACGTCTTCGTCACCGGTGGTGTGGTGTCCTCCCTGGGCAAGGGAATCGCCTCTGCCTCGCTGGCCGCCCTCCTCGAATCCCGCGGCCTGACTGTCACCCTCATCAAGCTCGATCCCTACATCAACGTCGACCCCGGGACCATGTCGCCGTTCCAGCACGGCGAGGTGTTCGTCACCGACGACGGGGCCGAGACCGACCTCGACCTCGGCCACTACGAGCGCTTCATCACGACGCGCATGCGCAAGGCCAACAACTTCACCACCGGCCAGATCTACAAGTCGGTGCTGGAGAAGGAGCGCCGCGGCGACTACCTCGGCAAGACGGTGCAGGTGATCCCGCACGTGACCAACGAGATCCAGGACTACATCAAGCGCGGCGCCGGCGTCGGCACGCCGCACGAGGTGCAGGTGGCGATCGTCGAGATCGGCGGCACGGTGGGCGACATCGAGTCGCTGCCCTTCCTGGAAGCCGTGCGCCAGATGAGCCTGAAGGCCGGCCCCAACAACAGCGCCTTCGTGCACCTGAGCTACCTGCCCTACATCGCGGCCGCCGGCGAGTTGAAGACCAAGCCGACCCAGCACACCGCGCAGAAGCTGCGCGAGATCGGCATCCAGGCCGACGCGCTGCTGTGCCGCGCCGACCGGCCGATTCCCGACGAGGAGCGCGCGAAGATCTCGCTGTTCTCCAACGTGCCCGAGTGGGGCGTGATCTCGATGTGGGACGTGGACACCATCTACAAGGTGCCGCGCATGCTGCACGAGCAGGGCCTGGACGGCCTCATCTGCGACAAGCTGCGCCTGAACACGCCGCCGGCCAAGCTGCAGCGCTGGGACGACCTGGTCTACGAGGTCGAGCACCCGCAGAAGGAAGTCACCATCGCCATGGTCGGCAAGTACGTCGACCTGTCCGACAGCTACAAGTCGCTGAACGAGGCGCTGCGCCACGCCGGCCTGAAGAACCATGCGCGGGTGAAGATCGACTATGTCGATTCCGAGACCATCCAGCCCGACAACGTCTCGCGCCTGGGCAAGTACGACGCCATCCTGGTGCCCGGCGGCTTCGGCCAGCGCGGGGTGGAGGGCAAGATCTGCGCCGCCCGCTTCGCCCGCGAGAACAAGCTGCCCTACCTGGGCATCTGCCTGGGCATGCAGGTGGCGACCATCGAGTACGCCCGCAACGTGGCCGGCCTGAAGAACGCCAACAGCACCGAGTTCGACCCCGACACGAGCTGCCCCGTCATCGCCCTCATCACCGAGTGGAAGGACGCCGACGGCAGCATCAAGACGCGCAGCGAGAAGTCCGACCTGGGCGGCACCATGCGCCTGGGCGCGCAGAGCTCCGACGTGGCGCCCGGCACGCTGGCCCACAGCATCTACGGCGACGTGGTCACCGAGCGGCACCGCCACCGCTACGAGGCCAACGTCAACTACCTCGACCAGCTGCGCCAGGCCGGCCTGGTGATCTCCGCCCTCACCCAGCGCGAGCACCTGACCGAGATCGTCGAGCTGCCGCAGGACGTGCACCCCTGGTACATGGGCGTGCAGTTCCACCCCGAGTTCAAGTCCACGCCCTGGGCCGGGCACCCGCTGTTCAACGCCTTCATCAAGGCGGCGCTGCAACACCAGGCCGCGGACAAGCAGCCCTTGAAGGCCGTGGTATGAGCGCAGCGCAGGACCGCTCCAAGCAAGCGAACACCCCCTCGGGGGGCAGCGAGGACATGAAATGCCGAGCGTGGGGGCAGACATGAAGCTGTGCGGATTCGAGGCCGGCCTCGACCGGCCCTTCTTCCTGATCGCCGGGCCCTGCGTGGTCGAGTCCGAGCAGCTGCAGCTGGACACGGCGGGCACGCTCAAGGAGATCACCGGCGCGCTGGGCATCCCCTTCATCTTCAAGAGCAGCTTCGACAAGGCCAACCGCTCCTCGGGCACCAGCTTCCGCGGCCCGGGGCGCGACAAGGGCCTGGAGATCCTCGCCAAGGTCAAGCGCGAGCTGGGCCTGCCGGTGCTGACCGACGTGCACACTGAGGAGGACATCGCCGAGGCCGCCAAGGCGGTCGACGTGCTGCAGACGCCCGCCTTCCTGTGCCGGCAGACCGACTTCATCCGCGCCGCGGCGCAGTCGGGCAAGCCGGTCAACATCAAGAAGGGCCAGTTCCTCGCGCCGCACGACATGAAGAACGTGATCGACAAGGCGCGTGCGGCGGCCAGGGAAAAGGGCCTGCCCGAAGACAGTTTCATGGCCTGCGAGCGCGGCGCCAGCTTCGGCTACAACAACCTCGTCTCGGACATGCGCGGCCTGGCGATCATGCGCGAGACCGGCGCGCCGGTGGTGTTCGACGCCACGCACTCGGTGCAGTTGCCGGGCGGCCAGGGCACCAGCTCGGGCGGCCAGCGCGAGTTCGTGCCGGTGCTCTCGCGCGCCGCGGTGGCGGTGGGCGTGGCAGGCCTGTTCATGGAGACGCACCCCGACCCGACCAAGGCGCTGTCCGACGGCCCCAACGCCGTGCCCCTGAAGCACATGAAGGCGCTGCTGGAGACGCTGGTCGAGCTGGACCGCATCACCAAGAAGAACGGCTTCCTCGAAAACGCCTTCGACGCCTGACCCGCTTTCTCTTCGCCTCCCAGGAGATCTCACCCCATGCCTAGCGGCTACGTCATCGCCCACGTCGAGGTCACCAACCCGGCCCAGTACGAGGACTACAAGAAATGGTCCTCGGTCGCCATGCAGGCGCACGGTGCCGAGGTGTGCGTGCGCGGCGGCCAGGTGCAGCCGCTCGAAGGCGACTGGCAGCCCACCCGGGTGGTGGTGCTGAAGTTCCCCAGCTTCGAGCAGGCCAAGGCCTTCTACGAATCGCCCGAGTACCGCAAGGCGCGCGAGGCGCGGGCCGGCGCCGCCATCATGAACATGATCGCCGTCGAAGGACTGTGAGAGGCGCCGTGGATCTGCCTGCCATGGAACACCTGGCCATGACCCAGGGCCGGCACGGCCAGTTCCTCTACAACCGGCATGACGGCTTCGTCGGCCGCAGCCTGGCGTTCTACGGGGAGTGGTCGGAGTCGGAGGTCGCGCTGTTCCGCCAGATCGTGCGGCCGGGCGACGTCGTGGTGGAGGCCGGCGCCAACATCGGCTCGCACACCGCGTTCCTCTCGCGCGCCGTCGGCGACGAGGGACGCGTCTATGCCTTCGAGGCCGCCCGCCATACGCACCAGTTGCTGTGCGCCAACCTCGCGCTCAACGAGTGCTTCAACGTGATCGCCTTCCACAAGGCGGTCGGGCGGGCGCCGGGGCAGGTGGGCTTTCCGGTGTTCGACCCCCGCCGAGACGCCAATTTCGGCGAGGCCTCGATCCGCTTCGCGCAGACGGCCGAGCAGGTCGAGCAGGTGGACATGCAGTCCATCGACGCGCTGGCGCTGCCGCGGCTGGACTTCATCAAGTCCGACATCGAGGGCCACGAGGGCGAGATGCTCCTGGGCGCCGCGGACACGCTGCACCGCTGCCGGCCCGTCGTGTACCTGGAGATCGACTGCGCCAACGGGCAGCCCACCGGCAACCGCGACGAGCTCGTCGCCCTCCTCCAGCAGCACGGCTACGCCTGCTACTACTACATCGCGCCGATGTTCAACCCGCAGAACTTCCGCGCCGCCGACGAGAACATCCTGCCGGCGGTGTCGCTGGACATGATCTGCGTGCCCGTCGAGCGGGCGCGCATCGACGGGCTGACCGAGGCCCGCGTCGGCGACGACCTGATCGACATCGCCCCTGGCCGGCTGCGCTTCACGGCGCAGCCGTGGGACCAGGCCCGCTTCCGCTATCTTTGACTTTCCACACTTCAGCCAGGACCATCACCCATGAGTGCCATCGTTGACATCGTCGGCCGCGAAATCCTCGACAGCCGCGGCAACCCCACCGTCGAATGCGACGTGCTGCTGGAAAGCGGCACGATGGGCCGCGCGGCCGTGCCCTCGGGCGCGTCCACCGGCTCGCGCGAGGCCATCGAGCTGCGCGACGGCGACAAGGGCCGCTACCTGGGCAAGGGCGTGCTCAAGGCCGTGGAGCACATCAACACCGAGATCTCCGAGGCCGTGCTGGGCCTGGACGCCTCCGAGCAGGCCTTCCTCGACAAGACCCTGCTGGACCTGGACGGCACCGACAACAAAAGCCGACTGGGCGCCAACGCGACGCTGGCCGTCTCGATGGCGGTGGCGCGCGCGGCCGCCGAGGAATCGGGCCTGCCGCTGTACCGCTACTTCGGCGGCATGGGCGGCATGCAGCTGCCGGTGCCGATGATGAACGTCATCAACGGCGGCGCCCACGCCAACAACAGCCTGGACCTGCAGGAGTTCATGATCATCCCGGTGGGCGCGCCCAGCTTCCGCGAGGCGCTGCGCTACGGGGCCGAGGTGTTCCACGCGCTCAAGAAGATCATCGATTCGCGCGGCATGCCCACCGCCGTGGGCGACGAGGGCGGCTTCGCGCCGAACGTGCAGAACCACGAGGCGGCGATCCAGCTCATCCTGGAAGCCATCGACAAGGCCGGCTACACCGCCGGCGAGCAGATCGCCCTGGGCCTGGACTGCGCCGCCAGCGAGTTCTACAAGGATGGCCAGTACGTGCTGGCCGGCGAAGGCGGGCTGCAGCTGTCGGCCGCGAGCTGGACCGACATGCTGGCCAGCTGGTGCGACAAGTACCCGATCATCAGCATCGAGGACGGCATGGCCGAGGGCGACTGGGACGGCTGGAAGCACCTGACCGAACGCCTGGGCCAGAAGGTGCAGCTGGTGGGCGACGACCTGTTCGTCACCAACACGAAGATCCTGAAGGAAGGCATCGACAAGGGCATCGCCAACTCGATCCTCATCAAGATCAACCAGATCGGCACGCTGACCGAGACCTTCGCCGCCATCGAGATGGCCAAGCGCGCCGGCTACACGGCCGTCATCAGCCACCGCTCGGGCGAGACCGAGGACTCCACCATCGCCGACATCGCGGTGGGCACCAACGCCGGCCAGATCAAGACCGGCTCGCTCTCGCGCTCGGACCGCATGGCCAAGTACAACCAGCTGCTGCGCATCGAGGAAGATCTGGGCGACGTCGCCGCCTATCCCGGCCGCGCCGCCTTCTACAACCTCAAGTAAGGCGCGCGGCTTTTTCCGCGCGGCCCGGGCCCCATGCGCTCCCGCTTCGTCGTTCCGGTGGTCCTGGCCATCCTGCTGGCCCTGCTGCAGTTCCAGCTCTGGACCGGCCGCGGGAGCGTACCGGAGACGTCGGCCTTGGAGCGCAAGCTCGCCGCGCAGAAAGAGGCCAACGCCAAGGCGCAGGCTGCCAACGAGCGGCTGGCCTCCGAGGTCAAGGACCTGCAGGAAGGCATGGAGATGGTCGAGGAGCGTGCCCGGCAGGAGCTGGGCATGGTCAAGCCCAACGAAGTGCTGGTCCAGATCGCGAAGTAGCCGGAGCCCGATGCGATGACGCCCGTCCTGCCGCCGGGCAGCCGGATCCGGGTCTGCGGTGCCGACGAGCGCGCGGTCGATGCGCTGGCCGAGGCCCTGGCGCTGCGGCTGCGCGAGCGCGGCATCCCGGCTTCGCATGCGGCGGTCGTTGTGCTGGGCAGGGATGATGCCGCCGGGCTGCCGGCCGCCGGCCAGCCCTGCCACACGCTGCTGCTGGCGCCGGCAGACGGCTCGCCGGACCAAGAGATGGAAGATGCCCGCCTGCGCACGGCACTGGCGCAGGCCGGCGTGGACTACGCCGTGGTGCACGGCCGCGATGCCGCGGCCCGGCTGGCCGGCGCCTGGCGCGCGATCGAACGCCGGGTCGGCGCCATCGACGATGCGGCGCCCGGCGATCCCGCCGCCGCGCGCGGCCGGGCGGGCGGCTGCGAGCGCTGCTCCGATCCGCGCTGCGAGCACCGCCTCTTCACCGACCTGATCGCCGGCAGGGGCGGCTGAGCGGCAGCAGCTACTGCACCACGCTGCTGCCCGGCACCTGCCCGCCGGGCGCGGTGAACAGCTGCGCCGCGTCCACCGCGTCGAAGCGGTACTGCTTGCCGCAGAAGTCGCAGCCCACCTCGATCTGCCCGCGCTCGGCCAGGATGTCCTTGGCCTCGGCTTCGCCCAGGCCGCGCAGCATGTTCGCCACGCGTTCGCGGCTGCAGGTGCAGGCGAAGCGCGGGCCCAGCATGCCGGTGCGCGGCTCGAAGCGCAGCAGCTTCTCTTCCCAGAACAGGCGGCGCAGGATGGTCTCGGTGTCCAGCGTCAGCAGTTCCTCGCGGGTCAGGCTGGCGGCCAGGATGGCGATGCGGTTGTAGTCTTCGTTGCGGCCGATGTGGTCCTCGTCGCGCTCGCCGGCGCGGCCCGCCAGGTTGGCCGCGCCCGCCAGCGGCAGGCGCTGGATCAGCAGGCCGGCCGCCACCTTGGCGTCGGCCGCGAGCACCAGCGTGGTGTCGAGCTGCTCGCTCTGCAGCATGTAGTGCTGCAGCACCTCCGACAGGCGGCCGAGCTTCTCGCCCCGGTCGCCGAACAGCGGCACCACGCCCTGGTAGGGCTGCTGGCCGGGCAGGCGCTCCTTCGGGTCCAGGGTGATGGCGCAGCGGCCCTTGTTGCCCACGTTCACCAGGTCGGGCAGGCGCGCATCCGACGCCACCTCGCCCACCACGCTGGCCGTGGCGCGCACGCTCAGGTCCGGCTGCGCCTCGGCCACCATCAGCTTGACCGGCCCGTCGCCGAAGACCTGCAGGATCAGCGAGCCCTGGAACTTGATGTTCGACTGCATCAGCACCGAGGCGGCGGCCATCTCGCCCAGCAGCTCGGCCACCGGCTCGGGATAGGCGCCGGTGTGCGTGTTGGAGGCGCGCCGCGCAAGGATCTCCTGCCACGCCGAGTCCAAGCGCACCAGCATGCCGCGCACCGGCAGGCCGTCGAAAAGGAAGGTGTGCAGTTCGCTCAAGGGGAGTCAGCCGATCTTCTTCAGGCCCTTCGCGAAGCGTCGGGCGTTGTCCACGTAGTGTTCCGCGCTCTGGCGCAGCTTCTCGGCGGCCGCGTCGTCCAGCGTGCGCACCACCTTGGCCGGCGCGCCGATGATGAGGGAGTTGTCCGGGAACTCCTTGCCCTCCGTCACCACGCTGCCGGCGCCGACGATGCAGTTGCGGCCGATGCGGGCATTGTTCAAGACCACGGCCTGGATGCCGATCAGCGAGTTGTCGCCGATGGTGCAGCCGTGCAGCATCACCTGGTGGCCGACCGTCACGTTCTCGCCGATGGTCAGCGGGCAGCCGACGTCGGCGTGCAGCACCGAGAGATCCTGGATATTGCTATTGCGGCCGATGGTCAGCGTCTCGGTGTCGCCGCGCAGCACGGCGCCGAACCAGACGCTGCTGTCCTCGGCCATCCTCACGTTGCCGATCACCTGCGCGCTGTCGGCCACCCAGGCGCCTTCGCCGAGTTGCGGCGCCACGCCGTCGAGTTCGTAGAGGGCCATGTGTTCGTCTCCGTGGGATGGTGGATGTGGGGGATTCCTAGAATTCTAGGCATGCACCCCCTTCATCCCCGTCTGCGTGCCCTGGAGGCCCTTCGCCTGCCCGACCCCGCGGACAAGGTGGCCGCGACACGCGCGCTCGCGGCCGGGGTGGCGGCCGGGCCCGTGGCGGACGAAGCCTGGTGCCGGAAGGTGCGCGCCGCCGGCGACGACGCCGACGTGCCCGGCCGTCCGGCGCGCCCCGTGCGCGTGCCGGCCAAGGAGGTGCCCGCGCGCTCGCCCTTCACCGACGAGGGCCGCGCCGCGCTGATTCATTCCATCTGCCACATCGAGTTCAACGCGATCAACCTCGCGCTGGACGCGCTGTGGCGCTTCGACGGCATGCCGGCCGGCTACTACTGCGACTGGCTGCGCGTGGCCGACGAGGAGGCGCTGCACTTCACGCTGATCCACGGCCACCTGCAGCGCATGGGCTGGCGCTATGGCGACTTTCCGGGCCACGACGGGCTGTGGAGCATGTGCGAGAAGACCAAGGACGACGCCACCGCCCGCATGGCCCTGGTGCCGCGCACGCTGGAGGCGCGCGGCCTGGACGCCACGCCGCTGATCCAGGCCAAGCTGCGCCGCGTGGACACGCCCGACGCGCGCGAGGCCATCGGCATCCTCGACGTCATCCTGCGCGACGAGGTGGGCCACGTGGCGGTGGGCAACCGCTGGTACCGCTGGCTGTGCGAGCGCCAGGGGCTGGACCCGCTGGCGCACTACCGCGTGCTGTACCGCCGGCACGAGGCGCCGCGCCTGAAGCCTCCCTTCAACCTGGAGGCGCGCTCGCGCGCCGGGTTCACGGACGACGAACTCCGGGCGCTGTCCGGCTGAACACCACCAGCCGCGGCGAGAAGCGCTGCAGCACCTCGCCGCGCTGGTTGCGCGTCTCGCAACGCACCCGCACCAGCGCACGGCCGGGCTTCGAGCGCGAGGGCACGATCTCCAGCACCTCGGTCTCCACGCGCAGCACGTCGCCGGGGCGCGTGGGCTGCGGCCATTCCAGTTCGCCGCCGGAGCCGATCACGCCGTCGGCCAGCGGCAGGCCGCCCTCGGCCAGCAGCCGCATGGTCAGCGCGGCGGTGTGCCAGCCGCTGGCCGCCAGGCCCCGGAAGAAGGTCGCCTGGGCCGCCTCGTCGTCGAGATGGAAGGGCTGCGGGTCGAACTGCCGGGCGAAGGCGACGATCTGCGCTGCGTCCAGCGCGTGCTCGGGGCTGGTGAAGCGGTCGCCGACCTGCAGGTCTTCGAGGTACAGCGTGTCGGGGCGGGCAGCGGTCATGAAGATGTCTCCTTGCGGGGCGGGTGCGCCAGGCCGGCCAGCTTCGCCTGCAGCGTGAGGGCGTTGCCGACCGCCTCGCCGGCGGCGGTGTTGTCGAGGATGCACCAGCAGGCCGCGCCCTCGCGGCGGGCCAGCGCGAGGCGCGCGGCCAGGCGCGCCAGCAGCGCGTCGTCGTAGGCCGACCAGTACACCCGCGGCCTGCCGTGCAGCCGCACGTATGCCAGCCCCGGCCAGCCGCCGGGCCGCTCGCCGCCGGCGTGCAGCACCGGGTCGGCCAGCACGCGCCCGACGCGGTGGCGCGACAGCAGCGCCTCGGCCTCGGGCGTGAACCAGGAGGCATGGCGCGGTTCCAGCGCGACGGCGCCCGCATGGCGCTGCCGCAGCGTGGTCAGGAAGCCGTCGACCACCGGTGCGTCGAAAGCGTGGCTCGGCGCGAGCTGCACCACCAGGCAGCCGAGCCTGTCGCCCAGGCCGGCCACCTGGCCCATGAAGTCGCCGAGCAGCGCGTCGGCGGCCTGCAGCCGCGCGTCGTGGGTGATCGCCTTGGGTAGCTTGACGGCGAAGCGGAAATGCGCCGGCGTGCCTGCCGCCCAGCGCGCATAGGTCTCGGTGCGGTGCGGGCGGTAGAACGAGGTGTCGATCTCCACCGCGCCGAAGCGCGCCGCATAGCGCTGCAGGTGGCTGCCCTCGGCCGGGAAGCGCGGCCACAGCGCCCGCGGCAGGCTCCAGCCGGCGCAGCCCACGCGCAGGCCGGGATCGTCAGCCACGGGGATGGTGCGCGGCATGCAGCTGCTTCAGGCGCTCGCGCGCGACGTGGGTGTAGATGGTGGTCGTCGAGATGTCGGCGTGCCCCAGCAGCAGTTGCACCGCGCGCAGGTCGGCGCCGTGGTTCAGCAGGTGGGTGGCGAAGGCATGCCGCAGCGTGTGCGGCGACAGCGGCATGTGGATGCCCGCCGCATGCGCCTGCTTCTTGACGATGACCCAGAACATGGCGCGCGTCATGCCGGCGCCGCGCGCGGTGACGAAGAAGTCCTCGGTCTGCCGGCCGCCCAGGATGACGGGCCGCGCCTCGGCCATGTAGCGCTCGATCCAGCGCCGCGCCTCCTCGCCGAAGGGCACCAGGCGCTCCTTGTTGCCCTTGCCCAGCACGCGCAGCACGCCGTCGGCGAGGCTGATGTCGAAGGCCTTGAGCGCCACCAGCTCGCTCACCCGCAGGCCGCTGGCGTACATCAGCTCCAGCATGGCGCGGTCGCGCAGGCCCAGCGGCGTGTCGATGTCGGGCGCGGCGAGCAGGGCCTCCACCTGCGCCTCGCTCAGCGTCTTGGGCACGCGCATCGCCTGCCGCGCGGGCACCAGCCGCAGCGTCGGGTCGGCGGCGATGCGGCGCTCGCGCACGGCCCAGCGGTAGTAGCGCTTGAAGACCGTCAGCCGGCGGTTGGCCGAGGTGGCCTTGCCCTTCTCGGCCAGGCGTGCGCCCATGTAGGCCTGCAGGTCGCTCTCCTGCGCCGCATCGAGGGGCCGGCCGCGCCCGGCCAGCCACTGGCCCAGCAGCGCCAGGTCGCGCCGGTAGGCGGCCAGCGTGTTCTTCGCCAGGCCGTGTTCCAGCCACAGCGCGTCGATGAACTCGTCGATCTCGGGGAGCGTGGCGGCGGCCGCGTCGGTCATCGCTTGACGATAGCAAAAGAAAAAGCCGCCCGAAGGCGGCTCCGATGGCCCGCAAACTCTAACCCGTTGCCAGATCAAGAGGCCGCGGAGCAGGCCATGCCAGCGACACGCGCGGAACCGGCTTTGCCGGGCCGCGGCGTGTGCCCCCTCGAGGGGGTGCGGTAGCGGAACGAAGTCCGCGCAGGCTGGGGGTGGGCCTTTTTATTCCAGGGTGAGCTTCTGCTTCTTCACCACTTCCTTGTAGATCTCGAACTCGGCCTTGATCTGCGCCGCGAACTGCTCGGGCGTGTTGGCCACGATGATGGAGCCGGTGTCCTCGATGCGCTTCTTGACGGCCGGGTCCTCCAGCGCCTTCTTGGTGCCGGCGCTGATCTTGTCGACCACGTCCTTCGGCAGGCCCTTGGGGCCGAGGATGCCGTAGTAGGCCATGCGGTTGACGGGCTCCAGGCCCACTTCCTTGAAGGTGGGGACGTTGGGCAGGTCCTTCAGGCGCTGCGGCGCGGCCACCACCAGCGGCACCAGCTTGCCCGCCTTGATGAAGGGCAGCGCCGAGGGCAGGTTGTCGAAGATGATCGGCACCTGGCCGGCCACCACGTCGTTCAGCGCCGGGCCGGCGCCGCGGTACGGGATGTGCGTGACGAAGGTGTTCGTCATGCTCTTGTACAGCTCCATCAGCAGGTGGCCGATGCCGCCCGTGCCCGACGAGGCGTAGGAGTACTTGCCCGGGCTCTTCTTCAGCTCGGCGATGAAGGCCTGGTAGTCCTTGGCCGGGAAGCTGGGGTTCACCGCGATCACGTTGGGCGTGGCCGCGATGTTGATGATGGGCGTGAAGTCCGTGATCGGGTTGTACGGGATCTTGGGGTTGATCGCCGGGTTGGCGGCCGTGCTCGACACGGTGGCCACGCCCAGCTTGTAGCCGTCGGGTGTCGCGCGCGCCGTCTCGGCCGCGCCCACCACGCCGCCGCCGCCGGCCTTGTTGATCACGACCACCGGCTGGCCGAGCGTCTTGCCCAGCGGGTCGCCCACCACGCGGGCGATGATGTCCGTGGTGCCGCCGGGCGCGAAGGGCACCTGCAGCTCGATAGGCTTGTCCGGGTAGTTCTGGGCCCAGGCGGGGCCTGCGGCCAGGGTGGCGAGCACGGTGGCGCCCGCCAGAGCGGTCCATTGGCGACGTTGCATCGTCGAAGCTCCTTGTGAGAGGTTGGAGAACGGGAAGAAAAAGGAACGCACCCGGGAGCCAGGTGCGATGCAGGCCGCATGCTAGCGGCTCCGCGGGCCGCGCCATGCCCTGGATTACCCAAGGGTGGGCCGGTTTATGCTCGATCGGGTGAACTATGCCCAGCTGCTGTTTCCCGATTTCTCGCTGATCGCCTGCGGCTGGCTGCTGTGCCGCTTCACCGCGCTGGACCGCCGCGTCTGGGACCAGGTCGAGAGCCTGGTGTACTACTTCCTCTTTCCCGTGCTGCTGTTCCACTCGATCGTGCGCAGCCCGATCGATTTCGGCGTGACCTCGCACCTGCTGGTCGGCGGCGTGGGGGTCAGCCTGGCGGGCATCGCGATGGCCTACGCCCTGCCCTGGCTGCCCGGCCTGCGCGGGCGCATCGATCGACGCGACCACGCGGCCAGCGCGCAGGTGGGCTTCCGCTTCAACTCCTTCATCTGCCTGACGATGGCCGAGCGGCTGGCCGGCGCCGAGGGACTGCTGCTGATCGCGGTGCTCATCGGCGTGTGCGTGCCGCTGATGAACGTGGCGGCCGTGTGGCCGATGGCGCGCCACGGCGGCGCGGGCTTTCTGGGGCAGCTGGTGCGCAACCCGCTCATCATCGCCACCGCCGCGGGGCTGCTGTCGAACCTGCTGGGCCTGGGCATCCCCGCCTGGCTGACGCCCACCTTCAACCGCATCGGCGGTGCCTCGCTGCCGCTCGGGCTGATGGCGGCCGGCGCCGGCATGCAGTTCGCCAGCCTGGCGCGCGGCAAGGCGCTGGCGGTATCGGTGCTGTCGATCCGGCACCTGCTGCTGCCGCTGGTGGGCTGGGCGCTGGCGCACCTGCTGCGCCTGGCGCCGGCGCAGGCCGCCGTGCTGCTGGCCTTCTCGGCCGTGCCCACCGCCTCCAGCGCCTACGTGCTGGCGGCGCGCATGGGCTACAACGGGCCCTTCGTCGCCGGGCTGGTGACGTTGTCGACGCTGCTGGGCATGGCGAGCCTGCCCTTCGCGCTCAGCCTGCGGTAGAGGCAGCGCGCGGCGCCTGCGCCAGGCCCCAGGCCACGTGCTCGCGCACCAGCGCGCTCGGGTGGTCGCGCCGCGCGGCCAGCGCCTCGCCCGCGCCGGGCTCGCCGGCGCGCAGCGCGTTGCCCAGGGCCACGGCGATGTTGCGCAGCCAGCGCTCGTGGCCGATGCGGCGGATCGGGCTGCCTTCGGTGCGCGAGAGGAAGGCAGGCTCGTCCCAGGCGAACAGTTGCGCCAGCGTGCTGCCGGCCAGTTCCTCGCGCGCGTCGAAGTCGGGCAGGCTGCTGCGCTGCGCGAACTTGTTCCAGGGGCAGGCGAGCTGGCAGTCGTCGCAGCCGTAGATGCGGTTGCCCAGGGGCGCGCGCAGCGGCTCGGGGATCGGGCCCCTGTGCTCGATCGTGAGGTAGGAGATGCAGCGCCGCGCGTCGAGCCGATGCGGCGCGACGATGGCCCGCGTCGGGCAGATGTCGATGCATGCGCTGCAGTTGCCGCAGTGGGCCGTGACGGGCTCGCTGGGCGGCAAGGCGAGGTCGACGTAGATCTCGCCGAGGAAGAACGTCGAGCCGGCCTCGCGGTCCAGCACCAGCGTGTGCTTGCCGCGCCAGCCCTGGCCGCTGCGCGAGGCGAGCTCGGCCTCCAGCACCGGCGCCGAGTCGGTGAAGACGCGGTGGCCGAAGGGGCCGAGTTCGGCCGCCAGCCGCTCGGCCAGCTTCTGCAGCCGCGCGCGCAGCACCTTGTGGTAGTCGCGGCCGCGGGCGTAGATGGACACCACCGCCTCGCCCGGCCGCGCCAGGCGCTGGAACTCGACGCGCTGCCAGTCCCCGGGCGTGTCGCGCGGCAGGTAGTCCATGCGCGCGGTGATCACGCTCACCGTGCCGGGCACCAGCTCGGCCGGGCGCGCGCGGCGCATGCCGTGGGCCGCCATGTAGTCCATGTCGCCGTGGAAACCGTCGGCCAGCCAGCGCGCCAGCCCCGGCTCGGCGCTCGACAGATCGATGCCCGCGACGCCGATTTGGGAGAATCCCAGCTCACGCGCCCATGCACGGATCCGAGTGACGAGTTGAGTGCCGACGACCACCCGCCGATTTTAGGAACGCCCCTTCGCGCGCAATGGCGCGACGAGGAGGACACCGCCGCCTTCGCGCACCGCATCGCCGACGCGATGGCGCAGCGCAGCGCGCTGCGCGACCTGTTCATCGCGCTGCACGGCGACCTGGGCGCGGGCAAGACCACCTTCGTGCGCCACCTGCTGCGCGCGCTGGGTGTGCAGGGCCGCATCAAGAGCCCGACCTACGCCGTCGTGGAACCGCACACCGCCGCCGGCGGTCTGCAGGTGCACCACTTCGACTTCTACCGCTTCGGCGATCCACGCGAATGGGACGACGCGGGCTTCCGTGACATCTTCGCCGGACCGGGGCT
>Ga0164243_10002273_pt1 | contig 32003 bp, 53 predicted proteins | sample OricompcompostOP_FD_108781 | JGI IMG/M metagenome (GOLD analysis project Ga0164243, IMG submission 108781) | Organic Plus compost microbial communities from Emeryville, California, USA - Original compost - Organic plus compost (OP) | ecosystem: Engineered > Solid waste > Mixed feedstock >... | reverse complement strand
GGTGGTGGGCGATGACGGCGTAACACAATAGAGCGCTGTCAATGGCTTAGCAGGAAGGTGCGGGACAAGAGCACTCATTGAGGCGAAAGAGGAAATTTCAGCGCCTCCCGCACCCGTGGCTGCTCACTGGCGCTGCCTCCTACCCCTGGAGCGCCCGGACGATCCGAAGCAGCTCGTCCCATTCCTTCTCGCCGCCGTCGTGCGGGAAGCTGTTGTACCAGGCCTCCAGGGCGCCAATGAGCGCGGCGTCGTCACGTTCTGTCGTGGTGACTGGTTTCGGCTCAGGATTGCTCGACGGTTCGCTGGTCATCGGTGCCCCCCTACACGTTCGGCACTCTGAACAAGCGCCACCAGTACAGGCCGACCAGCTTCTCATCGGGCTCGCCCAGCCACGTCGCCCCGCACATGCACTCGCGGACGCATGGGACAAAGATGTAGGGTCCAATCGAGGGCCATGGCATGGGCGTCTCCCTAAGCTGCTAGGTCCGATTTACGGACGCTTCGTGCCATTGCTAAAAGAAGCTCGCGAAATTCGACCGGCGTGGCGTTCCTGATCTTCGTCTTGTGCTTACCGCCCACCATAGCCGTCATCCCGATCCGGCGCGCCTTTTCATATCCATGCTTTGCCAGCGCGGTCGGGTGAAGCCTCTGCTCTCCCCTGGACCAATTTAATTCCGGCAACGCCGCGCCGACAGCGTAGAGCCAAGTCGGCTTGCGGCTCATATGGCCATAGTGACCTTGCTCGACGTAGCAGGTATACCCGACGCCATCGGCGGCCGGCTGCCACCCTGCGTACCGGCGGGGCGGCATCAAACCGAAATGGCGCCAGGCGTGACTGTCGCACGGATGTTCGAGTACGCCGCCGAACGTCCGCACAGCCGTGAGCGCGGCAGCAAAGCACCCGCCGTCATCCCCTAGTTTGAATTGGTGCGGCTTGCGGGTCGAGCCGTGCCAAAATCTTCCCCAGCGTTGACAGGGAGGATGGGCCACGACAGGAAACGGGCCGGGATATAGCCGCGCATCGCGCGCCTCATCCCACAGGTCAACCCCGGGCACGTCGGCGTAAGCTCCATCGGGCTCGACGAAAAGCGCGGCGATCAAGCGTCTCTCCCTATTTCTCGTGAGGATCTGAGACGAACTCGGAACTCTCGATCATCGCCCTATGGAGCTTTTCAGCGTCGTCCATCGTAAGCGGGTGCTTGGGGCGCGTAGCGTGTACTATGCGGCGGCGCAGGCGTTCATCATCGTCTCTGAGTTCTTCAGCCAGGGTTTTCATGGCTCTCCCTATTTTGTCAGTGATCCACTTCGGATAAATGCTGCGTCCAATATTTTCGACCGGTGCTTCTTCGAAAGAACCTTATCGTAGAACTCTGAAGCTGGCGTCTGTTCAAGAACGAACTGCCTAAGTCGGGGAGTTATCTTGAACCATTCCCCAGAGTGTCTTTCGGCCGCGAACACGGTGTGCAGCCGTTTTTCTTCGAGCTCGCCGCCTTCACGCACCGCCAAGAGTACCAGGCGATATGGGCAGCCGATTTGTAGTAGCTCAATTCGCTTTAGTACATTCGCAGCCGAACCGATTTTGACAAACTCGGTCCTGCCGCACCGAACGAAATAGATCATGTGACGCCCCCATGCGGCGACCCAAACCGATTCCGCATCGTTGTGCGTCCAATCTTGACCCCGAGACGCCTTTCGATGGCCCTGAGCCGATCGTTGTCAGTGGTGTATTTTCGGGCATACCAGATGCCGCCTGCAATCTCCCACTGTTCCGGAGTCAGATTGAATTTAGGAGGCCGCCCGGTGCGCCCCTTGGCTATGGCGCGGCCGGCGCTGGCGATGTCCTCATAGGCACCCATGAGCATCTTGGCGCAGGCGCCGCGCTCTTTCGAACTGCGGCCCGTTTCTGTTTCCTCGATTGAGGCGCCTTTGATGGAGAGGATGCGGCCGACACGCTCGGCGACAGCCTCCCGGCGCTTGCGGGGAGAGCCCTTCCACGGCCCGAGACAAAACAAGCGACGCACACGGACGATGCTGCCAGCACGCACCGAACTGATAAGGCCCTCGATGACCTTTCCGGTTTTATCTTCGGTGTAGGTTTCGCCGTCAGGCAGAAACTCTGCCTGCCAGCCAGCGGTGAACCGCGACCCTTTCGGGCCGGGGTTGATGTAATTGCGATAGTCGGGTTTTCCACTCATTGCCGGAAAGTGATATCAGACTTATTGACACCCGGCAAGAGTGTGCGTATGATTTTCTACAACACGGAGAGACCCGATGTGGCAGCCTATTAAAACGGCCCCTAAAGACGGCACGAAAGTTTGGGCGTGGCTTTACGATAGCGGCATTCGTCAGGTCCGCTTCGTCTCCGCCGAACAAAGCGCGGCCGATGAGGGAGGCGAGCCAGATGACTATGTCGACTGCTGGCTTGACGACACTGGTGACGATTGGGGACCGGCGTTCTGGGCTCCGCTTTCTGCGATCCCGATCCCCTCGGGCGTTATCGAGGCGCGCGATGGCACCGAGAGCAAATGGCGCGACGAAGCACCCATGGTGAAGGAATAGCCCGATGCAGCCAGCCTGCGTAAAATCGGAAGATGACGAGCCCTGCAAGGGCTATCAGATCATTCGCGCGCATCTTGACGTCGAGCGCGAGGTGCAGGCTAAGCTGATTATCGAGCGCGACAAGTGGTACAACGAAGCCATGCGCTACCGGAAACTGCTCGCGCGCTATCGCGACGAGACGCCGCTCGGCCATCAGCCGCACATGATCGCTCACGAGGCCGACAAAGCACTTGGTCGCAGCCAGTAGGAACCCCCCCGATGCCATATGTCTACGCAGAACAGCGCGCCAACTTGTTTACGGAAGAAGGGCAGCGCATGTTTCTCAAAGTCCGCGATGCGGCAAAAAAGCTGATCGGCCAAGCTGGCGTTGTCCGCGTGGACAAACTCATGGGCCACGCCGGAACCGGCGATAGTTGGGACATGCTGGCATGCGCCGACCGCATGGTTGAACTCGGCGAGCTTCACGAAATACCGAACACCATAAGCAGCGCAGGACAGCACCGCCTTTTCACCACGTTCGACCAATAGGATTAGCCCCGCCGGCACGGGCGGACTTGGGAGAGAGAAAGATGAACATTCGCTTTATCGCAGTCGCGGCCTTCGCCCTCCTGGTCTCCGGCGGCATATATGTCGCGGCAGCGGCGAATAGTTCGGCCTGCTCCAGCGCCGGCTCCATCTCCATCGATCGCTCGGCGACGCCCGCGACGGTTCGATTCCGCGACGAGGCCGGTTCCTGTGATCTGACCGATGATGATTGCGGCCGGCGATTCTCTGCCTACATCCGCGCCCACAGGCCCGGTCATTTCATTATTCCGAAGTTCGGGTGCTGATACGAAAAGCCCCGATGCAGAAGCGGAAGCAGCGCAGCGATCTGCCGGACCACCCGGTTGTCTGCGTCGTGCGTGGTTGCGTCTACAAGCCGATGAATCATTGCGACTGCCCGCGCATCAACAAAGGCAACAGCGACGCGGCGTGCCACGAATGGAGCAACGTGCTCACGCTTACGATGCTTCGCGACGAGCATGGCAAGCCGCTCGGACGAGAGCGCCACACGCAGGCAACGCCCGCCTAACCAAGAGGAATAGCCCCGATGTCACTCACCAACGCTCATCTGCGAATTCTGGCGCACGTCCCTTCAAGCTACGCGTGGAATTGGCGTACCGATTACGTCGAAGATCTTGAACGAGAGGGGTACGTGAAGATCGAACACGGTCGGGCGAATTGGTCGCTCACCGATAGGGGCCGGCAGGCCATCTCGCCCCGATGAAACGCCCCGATGACTGGCCCAAACTGCGGCTTCTGGCACTGCTCATGCCGTGGCGTCGTCGCGCGCTTCTCAGGTTGTCGGAACGCTGGCGGAAGCAAGACAACATAGAATGGTTCTGCACCTAACAGGAATAGTCCCGATGCCGAAGTGTAAATTATGCATCGAGCAGGGACGACCCGAGCACTCCGCAAGCGAACCGCGTTGCGCTTTTGAGAGCGGCGAGTTTTCCTCCGATAACTGGAACTGCGCGACGGCCGGCGCCATCAGGGAGTTGATGGGTGAACACGCTTGGATCGATGAACGTCATGACGAGGCGTTCTACGTCCGCCGCGATGACCGGAGCTATGGCGCGCTATTCGTACCTCCAAATCCCGAGCAGCCCGAACATGAAGGGTCGTGGCGCGGCGGTGGCTTCATCGCTGGCTATTGGTACAAGCATCGCGGTCAGACCGAGATGCTGATCCGGGTCGATCCGCGCAATGGCGGGCAGGAGCCGGATGCTGCGAAGCCGTTGACCTTGGAGGAAGCCGAAGCGGCGCTGGAATGCTGCCGTCTGGCTCGAAAGGACTAAGTCGGATGCGGACACCGGAGCAGATTATCGGCAAGGATAGGCTCTTGCAGCTAATCTTTGAAGGGTATGCCGTGGTGAAAGCCGGGGCGAAGTGTCCATTTAGCGATGGCGCTGCACCGAATGATTTACGCCCGGAAGACCCGTGCCCTATCTGCGGCGATCTGGGTACGCTGGAGGCGCAAGATCGCCCGAGCAGGTGCATCGGCTGAGAGCTCACAACACATGGTCGGACGGAGATAGAGAATGATCTACGTGATTGCCTATGACTGCGGCGTCGAAGGCTACTCTGGGCCGGTGCAAGCCTTCGAGACAGTGGAAGAAGCGGTGGCGGTGGCAGCCCTTGAGGACCGCATGGTAGTTTTTGGGGTGCCACAGTGGCCCGAGCCGGCGCAAAAGTGGTGCGATGTCGAGCCGCTTGGCGCAGAGAGGAAAGCCACCTGACTAGCGCCCTCACCCTCCGCCGCACGCAGATCGGCTCCCATGACCCGCATTGAGCAGATCGGCCAGAGGCTCCGCGATGGATCCCCGCTGGACGACAGCGAGCGAGAGCTGGCGGCCAGGATCGTCTTTGCCGCAGGTCAGGCGTTCTATGACAAATCCGGGGCCATGTTCATCTGCGGCGTCGGCGGCGACGTTGGAGAGGACGGCCTACCGGATACGGTCTTTGTGTGCCCGTCGTATGGGGCGGATCACTCGGCGGCGTTCAGGCGGGTTACGCTGCCGGCTTCGAAATAGGCGTCATTTCCCTGGCTCCATGTCGCTCAACGCTGCGGCGCATTGCGCCATGAGGTGAAAGAGGCGGCGGCGGCTCAAAGAGGCGTGAATCTGTTTTCCGTCGATGACCATTGACAGAAGGACATCCTGGCGGTGCCTCCCGCCGAATATCTGCAAAAACTCCGGCTCAGGATGGGGCTGGTAGCTCCACCCGGCCCGGTTCTCTTGGCTCTCCTTCTCCGGTCCGCTCCATGAGGATTGCGTGCTCTCCGTGGTGCGTTCCTTCGAGGGAGTCATGCGCCTTCCAACCTAGTGCAGAGTACGAAGCCGCATCGTGATGCAGCACGAATTTGAAAAAGCGTTCGGTCATGATGCCGAAAACCACTTTCCGCAGCCCTGGCACTGCCAGCGCGGCGTCTTCTTCACGCGCGCGACGTTCCAGCCTCGGCGCTGAACGTCGTGCGAAAGACAGGTCGGGCAAGCGATATGCTTGCGGGGCGTGATTGCCGTCATGATCGGATGGCCCGGAGACCGGGCCTTGATCTTGTGGTACACCTGCTCAAGCAAGCGCACGTCTTGGGCGTTGTAGCGGCGCATCGCGCGCCATGACGCAACATTCCCCGACATACACCCTAACCACAGGTCCTTGCCCGTGTTCGGGAGCTTCCGGCCGACGCTCAAGTAACGGCCGATGTTGTCGAGTTTGTTGGAGTCGAATTTGAAGTGCCGCCGGGCGATCTTGAGGGTGTCGACCGTCTTGTAAGGTGTCGGCGGATGGAGGCCGTGGACCACGAATCGCGCGTTGGTCTTCTTGATATCGAAGGCGTCGCCATTGTGCGCGACTACCACGTCAGCGTCATCCAGGACGTTCCAGAGGTCGGACACAAGAGCCCTGTCGTCCCGCTTGTTGCGCCGGTAGCCTGGGTAGTCGCACAACGCTCTGGTGTGGACCGTCGATTTGTCGAGCCACTTGTATGCGAAACAGAGGATGAAGGTGGGCTCGATAATGTGAATCATGTTCGCGTCGAAGGGGCTCCACGCGAGGCCATTGATCGGAGCGGTTTCTATGTCAAGGAGGAGGACCTTCGGAACCAGACCGGAGCCTGTCTCTGGCATCAATCACCGTCCTTGTCGCGGCCAGTCAGACGCCTCGCGGTCTTGCTCTCCCATATCTGGACCGCGTACCAGATCGCGGCCAGCAGCGCCGCGATGCCAGGGAGAAGCCCCCAAAACGAGCCAAGCATAGCCACCAGTGCCCCCATATCTGCGGCGTGGATTTTTGCGTGCGGGCTCATTTTTTTGCCCAGCCACATATCTTCTTGCCGGCTGCGTTGTGCCCGACGATCTGCCGAACGGTGATGCGTGTGTCCTTTTCGGACCACGTAATGGGTTTGAATACGTCGCAGGCTACGCTAGGGGCGCTTCCACCCATCGTCTGGCACCCCGCGAGCAGTATCGGCATCAGGAAGATTGTCGAAATCGCGCAAAGCCTTTTCACGAGCTGAGTTTCCCTTTCTGACGGCATCGGTAATCTCCCGTTCGACTTGGCTTCGATAGGCGCCCTTCCCGTCCATGCGGCCTTTGAAGTAGATGCCGCCGATGATCGCCAGGATCGCGAGAGCGCCTGCGATCCAGCGGCCAACCGGCGACAGCAAGAAGGTGATGACGCCCATCAGATGCCCTCCAGACAGACTTTGCGTTCAGCCTTGCGGCGGTTATCGAGGCCCTTCACCACACGCCCCCCAGCCCTATTCCACATAAGGAGAGCGTCGCAGGCTTCGCGAAAATCGCCTCGGTTGATGTGGCGGACGAAGCTGGAGCGACACGCGCCCGCGATACCGACGTTGTAGGTGAAGGAGATGCCGGCGATGTGGACGCTATCGGGGATGTCGCGCGTGACGCAGGCCATGAAGCCGTCGTCATACTTCTTCAGCGACTGCTGGAGCATCGATAGGCATTCGGCCTTGGTGAAGGTGCGCTGCCTGCCGGCCTCTACGGCCGCCTTCTCAGTCTCGCCGTAGCAGACGGTCGGCACGCCCACGATGTCCCGGTAGGTGTTGCCGTAGTAGCCCTCCCACGCAGCAACGAGGGAGGCCGCCGCCGCAGCCACTGCCCCGGCGGTTAGGTGCTTTTTCTTGATCGCCATTAGTCGAGGCCGGGCTGCTTCGTCACTCGCGCCAAGGCGATGGCCGCATAGCCGACCACGTTGAGCGTGAGGAAGACGTACGGGTTGATGATGTCGGCAAAGACCGCGAGCGCGATGACGCCGCCGTTGAGTGCGCCCCATAGGATGGCAAGGCGCACGCTCCAGAGCCGATGCGACTGCTTCCAGTCCGGGATGAGCGCCATCACATCACCAGCGAGCGGATGGCCGTGGCGATGACGCACAGGCCGCACACCGCGCCCGCCACGTCGAAGGCGAACTCCCGCGCCTCCTCCCGGGTCTCGATTCTCGCGCACCACTCGCGAAAGGCCTCCCAACCGAAGCAAAACGCGATGAGCGCCCCGACCGCGAGAGCGATCAGGCCAGGGACGATAAACATCTGAGGCTCCTCATGAAAAAAGCCGCCCGGAGGCGGCTATTGCAGGCGGTAAGTTTCGTATTACAATCGCAGAATGACCCCCGGGACCAATTGGCAACCAGAGGATGTCTTCCTGGCGCGCGTTAAACGCGCCTATCGCCACGCCCTGCTGAGGGACGGCCCGCCGCCAAGGCGGTCAATCTGGGGCGCCATCGGTACCCGCCAAGCCGATGTACACGCCGCCTTGATGGCTGAGGATCACACTCGCTTGCGGGCCATTTTCAGCGACCCAGGATCCACAGACCTGTTCTACGGCGTAGACAACCTATGCCGTTCAGTTCCGGTAGATGAGAACGCGGCTGCCGGCCTCGCCTCACAGGCGGAGCACTTGTTCACCGCCGCCGATCTACACACGAAACGCTTTGCTTTCCCAAACCCCTTCAAGGGCGAATGCGGCTTTGACACCGGGCATGGCGTCGCTTCTTACAGGGCGATACTCTCGGCCGCGCAGGCGATGCGCGTTAGGGCCCTGGCGACGGGGCCCGTGATTGAGATTGGGCCCGGCCTCGGCCGCGTCGCGCTGCACGCCAGACAGCTCGGCATTCGTGACTACACCACGGTTGACTTGCCCATGGGCATCGTCGCGCAGGCTTGCTTCCTTGGCGCGTCGGCTGGTCCCGACGCCATCTGGTTCCAGACGGATGAGTTTCCGCCGGGAGACCGCATTCGGTTGATGACCTTCGGCGACGTGAAGCGCTCGCCACGCCAGTACTCGCTCGCCCTTAATGCCGACTCCATCGTCGAAATGGATTTTTCATCTGCGGCACGCTACGCGATCTGGGTGCGCAGGAATGCCGATGCCTTCCTGTCCATCAACACCAAGCGGCGCAGGGTCGTTTCTTTTAATATGTTAGCGCTGCTGTTCTTCTCACTCACTCAGAGAGAGCGTTTGCCCTGGCCTCTGAGAGAAGGCTATTTCGAAGACAGGTTTTCATTCACCTGATGCGCCGCAGGATGGCGTCATAGCGCCGCGCAGTCGTGCCAGAACTGGTCCGTTTGCTCGCTGGTCCACCCGTAAAGATCGCGTACCGTCTCGGTGAGCGCGTCGTGCCGCAAGAACTGCGTTGCGCCGCGCAGCTTCATCCGAGCCGCGAACCGATCCTCCTCCGGCAACTGATCGATGAGCGCCATCATCGGCGGGGGAATGATGCCGGGGCCTACAGCGTCTTCCGCTTCGTCCTCTGAGATCATGCCGGCAATAGCGAGCCCCTGGAAGAACTGCCGGTCGGAAATGATCGGCGGCACGTAGGCTTTGGCGAGGAAGGCCAAGACGCCCGCGTCTTGATCGTCAACCTGTTCCTCGGCGTAGCCCGGCTGAAGGTTCGCATAGACGCCCTTGATAGCGCCTTGCTCGTCGCGTTCAACATACGGCATCAGTCGCGTCCCCTGCGGTCAGTCCAGCCATAGGTGTTGATGTAGAGCGTGCAGCTTGGGTCAGAGGCCGAAATGCGCGACCTGATCTGTGCGCTTGTGTTCGTGCGGATCGTAAGCTCAAGACCGCCGCCAGTGACGCCGCCAGCGCCATTGTAGGACATGGGCGCGCTCGCAGCTCCGGCAACGTCGGGTGTCGTGTCAATGCTATCGAGCGAAGACAGCAACAGGAACGGGGCAACGCCAGTCGAGCTGTTGCGCAAGATCGCGCGAACCTTCGCCCACACCACCACGCCTGTAGGCACGGAAAGCGCGCGAGTGACGGCGGAGGTGCCTGGATTGGCGGCAGACACATCTAGGACCATGTTGGACCAGATAAATTCGTCGCCAACCTGCGTGAATGCCGTCCACTGCGCCGAGCCATTCGTTTTCAGCGAGCCGATCCGACGCGACAGCGTGTAGTTTGTCGGCAAGGTCGGCGCCGACGCGCTGAGGGAGATAAGAGCGTCCACCACCCCCGTGTCCGCCCGCTTGATGAGATAGACGTGGTACCACGTGTTGTTCGCGATGGACCCGGTGTCGAGGCCGCCGTTAGCATTGCCGACAGCCCATGCGCTGGTCGTCTTCGATAGGGACGACGCAAGGGTCATTAGGGCGTCGTTTGCGTTGTCGTAGGCGGAGCCAGCGGCTATCGAGAATGTGGACGAAGAGCCGGCAGTCGATAGCGCCAGGCCGTACAGATGGCCCCGACTCGAAACGTTGAGATTGGCGCGCGCCGTGGCGACGCTCGCAACGTCCGAGAGATTGTTGGCAGCGAGCATGTCACCGCCGCCGGGAATGGCGGCAAATGCGAGGTCCGCCCCGCTCCCCTGGCTCTTGAGGAAGTAGCCGTTCGTGCCAGGGTCGAGCTTGGTCCAACCCGTGCTGCTGCGCGTGATGAGTGCGCCCTGCGTGCTTCCGATAATCGCGTCAAGGACCGCGCTCAGGGTGTTGGCGGATGGCGCAGCCGAGTCTCCGGAGATGTTGGCAAACAGCCGGCTGGTTGGAATTGCGCTGATCGCAACGTCGTCTTCGTTCACGGTAATACCGGCACCAGCGCCGACCGCCAGGGTGCGCGACGCCGAAAGATCGCCGCCGCCCGTGAGACCGTCACCCGCGTTGATCGTGACGCCGGCATTGAAAGAGGTAACCGCGTCTCCAAGGGTGATGGTGTTGTACTGACGCAAAACCGTATCGTAGATATAGAGGAGCTTTTGGCTTGGGTCAGATACAAGGACAGGGGTGAGTTGTGTAAAGTCGAAGCCGACGGTCCAGACGCCATTTGTGCGCGTGACGGTGATGCCATTGTTGCCGTCAACCCGCGTCGGAAATGCAATTTTCGCCCTAAGCTTGAGTGCCATTAGCGGACCACCCCATCAAGCACCGGCAACGTGCCGATAATGAATTGCACGGGCCCGCCATCGCCGTTCGTGATGGTGCAGCCGACTTCGTATTGCTTGGCGCAAAGAGCGCGCATGTCTGCGCTGGAGAACGACGCGCGGAACGTGCCGGTATCGATAGCGGTCACCTTCCCGTTCGCCGTTGTGGCGGAAAGAACCGTCGAGCGCGACGCCGGATCGCGGATTTCAAGAACGATGTCCGCACTCGACAGGTCTACAGGCTCATCCGTCTCATCATCGATGGCCTCGAATATGAATTCCTGCCCGGCCCGGTTCGAGACGGGATCAAAGGATCCGATGTACATGATGACCTCAGAGCTTCCGGTAGAACGTGCCGGTCACGATCAGGTGTGTCGTATTGTGGGGGGCGTAGCTGCCCTGGATCGCGATGCTGTGTTGGTGGTCATTGCTCGCGCCACTAGAAGTGCGCGTGACATCCGAGGTGCCCCCAACGGCGCCGCCTTCAGATGGCCCAGTAAAGCCGGAGAAGGTAGCCGAGGCGACAGTGTGGGTGTGGTCCGCCGTCTGGCCGCCCGTGAGGCCGCCGTGGTTATGTTGGGGCATTTCATCGACAGTGATGATGTGCGATGACTCGCCACCAAGCGACCCGGCAGTCGAAGCGTCACCCAAAGTGAACGGCACGCTCGTGAAACGGTTGGCCGCGCTATTCCCCATGGTGTCGAGCCCAATCGGGCTGCGACCGCGCTTGTCTGGCGTCCCTATCGGTTTATTGGCGGCCCAATCGGCCGCCGCCGAAGCGCCGCGCCCGCCCGTGACTGGGCAAATGGTGTCGGAGAAGTTTTGCCAAAGGAACGTGAACAGGCCCTCACAATCGGAGTTTGCGCGCTCCGACGCGCCGCTCACCGTGGACCCGATGGTCCGCCCGTTGTCACGCACCCAGCCTGGCCGAGAGCCGGACTGGTCGAGCCACATCACGTCGCCGGTCTTGAACAGCGCGTTCGGGTCAACCGGCGTTTCGGAGCCGCCGCCGCCGCCGGACGGGCCGATGATCGGCAGCGTCGTCAGATCGGTCAGAATGAGGCCACTGGATGTGGTGATCCGAACGCGGTAGAATTCGTCCGCCTCGTCCAGAAAGATCGGCGGAAACACGCCATAGGCGTCCGCCACGACAGGATTTGGATGCGCGATACCGAGCGAGTAGTCTTGGAAAACGGTCAGCGGCAACAGGCTGTCGGCCTCGTAGAAATAGGCCTTGGCGCCGGGGAACGGCCTGCCGTTCCGATCCGTTCTTTGCTGCAAGCTGATCGCTGCGAGTCCTGCCATTCGACGGCCTCAATAAAAAAAGCCGCCCTGCGGCGGCTCGGATTGGCTCTGCGATGAAACAATTGCCGTGGTACGGAATTCAGATCGCTATCGTTTTCGCCTTCATGTGGCTGACGATAGAAGGTGGTCGGCCGGACCTACTGCCCGGCGCGATTGTCGTGGGATTCGCAGCGGCCCTCGTCTTTGCCGCCGCTTCAATTCGCCTTTGCAACCGGATCGTCCGCAAGCGGGACGCGCGTGAGATTGACGATCCGGAGAGCGGCCGCCTCGGCCCGCCGAGAGCCGGCCGGCATCCTGGCGATGGCGCGAAGCTGATTGGCACTTTGCGGGCTGGTCAGGATCGTCGCTAGTTCGTTCAGGTTCCGGCCGAGCTTCCAGCGCTCGTACTTGTCCGCGAGGAATTGCGCGCCCTTGAGCGGATTGGCGAGCGCCTTGGAGCCCTCACCCAGCAACCCACTTGCGGCTTGGTCCCTCAGCATTTCGGCGTTGTAGGCGGTGCGGCTGCCGACGTTCTGTCTCGTGCCCGTGGCCTGGACGACCTCAAGAAACCGGTTGAAGCCGGCCAGGCGCTCGGCGCCGTTCGGCAGCGCCTTGATAGCCGCCTCCAGATTGGCGCGCTGCTGTGGGTTGCCGGTGAGCACACTGGCAAACTTCGCGCCGCCCGCCTGGTTCGCGCCACTTTGCAGCGCCTGCGTCGTTTCGTTGAACACGCTCTCCACATGCGCCCGCACCAAATCCGATGCGACGCGCGGACTACGCTGCGCGAGTTGCCCAACCGTTTGGCCGATTTCCTGCGCGCTGTTCGGCAAGGGGTTTGCCGGGAACAAGGCGTCAATCGCCTTTTTGGTCGAAAGATCGTGCTTGGCGAGCCGCCCAATGGGGCCGTTGAGTAGCGGCTGCAAGAACTGCTCACGCGCCCGGGCTTGCAGGTCGAGCGCCTGCCCGTATTGGGGAGACGCGCGCCGTGCAGCGTCCCGTACCGCCTCTGCGTCGCGCCCGTATCCAGCGGCGCGCTGCATATTGCGCTGCACGTTAACCGGAGCGCCCGCGTTTTCGGCAGCTGCGTCCAGGTACTTCTTGACCTCGTTCAGGAAGCCAACGCTATCGTCGGGCAGATGGGCCACATACCGATTAAGCTGCGGGTCGCTCCGCACCGCGTTGCGCGCTTCCGGCCAGCCCGGATGAGCGGTGACGCGCGCCATCTCTTGGGGCGAAAGGCGGGCCGCCTCTGCCGCCTTGTAAAGGGGGTCGGACGCGCGGTTAATTGCGCCGCGCACATCGTTGACCACGCCCTCCGCTGCCTGCCCGACCGCCGGCCCAATGGACGACGGCGCATGATTGGGTGGCGCGATACGGCCCATCGCCTGCCTGCCGGCGCTCTCGACCTGTTGCGCGCGCTGCCCGAAGAACTCCGCCATGGTCGCTTCGGTTTGTGGGGCAGCCTCAAGATGGCGCATGACGTTGGTCAGCACCGGCCGCCCTGCGACCTGGCTCAAGGCCTCCGGCCAAGCGAGCGCAATGCCCTGTTGTGCCGCGCGATCGATCAAAGCGCCCGCCTGATCCACCATCTGGGGCGTGACGCCTTCCGGTAGCTGCGCTCGAATGGCTTTTGCAGCGGTGCCGGGGCGAGACAGCACAGCACTGGCGCCGGCACCGGCTAGAGCCCCGCCGACGCGAGCATACGGCTCATACGCGGTGCCCTTTGTCGCCTGCCCGGCTGCCTCAGAGGCCAGCCCGGGCACCACGCCATATCGGATGGCGTTCGATACCATACCGCCGCCAGGGGCCATCAGGGTGCCAGGGACGAACTCAGCGGCCCCCCGGGCATATTCACCCCACTTCGTCTGAGGCTCATGCACCGGGCCCGTGACGGATTCAATGTTCGATTGAACCGTCTCGGTACTCGGGAAGCTGACCGCCCGCGATTCCTCGCGCGCCGTCACTGCCGCTTCCTGCGCCGGAGTGCGCTCCGGCATGGACCAGTCCACGCCTCCGGACTTGATAGCGCTCGTGGCGCGGCCGACTCCCTGCTCAGCAAGCCAATTCGTGAAGCGATCTACAGCATCCGGCAGGCCGGCAACCGCCGCTGTGCCTTTGACCAGGCCCGCACCGACCGACCTCAGCACGTCTTCGCCCACACCCATCTTCGGCGCGAACGGATCATGGTCCACCGGCACAAGCTTCGGCTGCTTCTGGATCGTGAGCCTCAACACGCCGTCAGCCGCCGGGCTAGCGGCTGCCGCGAAGGGGTCAAAGTCTACCGGGACCAGCGTTGCCATTATTGCTCCACCCGGAACCACTGACCGTCGCGTTGGATGTAGTACTTGCCATCCGGCGCGCGCTGCGCCCCCGGTAACGGCGGCTGATCGGCCTGCTGTCGGTTAGGGGCCGATTGTTTCACCGCTTCGCCTTTGAGGGCCTGGCCATACATTTGCGGGTTGGCCTTGCGCCATTCCACAAAGCCCTTCATCGGGTCGGGCAAGTCACGCAACTGCTTTTCGGCCTCGGCCCGCTTGATTTCGCCCGTCGCAAGTCGCGAGGCAATCTCGCCGCGAGCGATGTCGTCCCGCGCCAGAGCCTCCATCGTGTTCAGGCCCACTTCCCGCGCGGCGGGGTTTTGGCTCAGTCCCGGCAGGGACTTGAGGAAGCCCTTGAATTCGATGTCCGACGTGCTGCCGGAGCCCGGCGCGCGTTGCTGCGGCGCAAGCCGCTGGATGACCTGCGTATAGGCCTGGATGTCTGAAAGGCCATCGATGTTGACGCCGAGAGCATCGGCATACGGGCCAATCGCCTCTTTGATGCCAGCAACCGCGCCCTGCGTGCCGAGCCGCGTCGAAATCTCACGCATGGTGTTGATGTCCACCATCTTGCGGCGCGCGGCGTCGGCGGCGTCCATGTACTTCGTGTACCGGTCGGCCTGCTTCTTGCCGAATTCTTCCTCGAACTTGGTCTCGCCCTTCTGGTCCACGGTGACGTTTGTCGCGCCCGCCTTTCGGATGGCGAGTTGGTAGTCAACGAAAGTGCCAGCGAAGCCCTGCCCCTTGGCGAACAGATACTGCTTAACCGGGTCGGGCAGCTTCGAGTTGTCGAGCTCGCGGGAAAGCAGCGTCTTAGCGACCTCCTTTTGCCCATCCGGGAGCATGGGATTCGCGACAGCCGAGAGAAGCTGCAAAATGCGCGGCGAGACATCCAGGCCGCCCTGGCTCGGCTGCGCGGAGGCGGGGCCGGCGGGCGTTGCGCCCTGCGGCAAGACCGCATTATCGGCCGGCTGCCCCCCGCCGGGCGCGCCATAGAAACGGTGCGGCCCGATTTCCTGACCGGGGCCGGCCGCCCAAGCGGGGGCCGACCTGCCGAGCGCGGCTTGCGCCTTGGGCGCGTAAAAATGCGTCGCGCCATTCGTCGGGTCGTTTGCGCCCGTGTAAGCGCTATCAACGATCTTGCCGATGCGCTCGTACTCGGGGGATCCCGGCTGAAGACTGGCCATCCGCGCGCGTGCTGCCGGGTCCGCCCACGGCTCGAATTGACCTTTAGCGAGCACCACGGAGGGCACATTATCGCCGCCGTAATTGCCGGCAACGGCACGGTTGCGGATGACGTTGGCGACGGCAAGGGCAGACTGCCCCGGGTCCTCACCGTAAACCGTCCTGATCGCCATATCGCGGTCAGCGCCGGAAGGCGGGTCAAGCGGGGACGGCTCATTGGCGTCGTAAATTTTGTTGCTTGTCGAGGCCTGCGGCGCGGCCGGCCGCTGGGCCGTCTGCGTCGGACTTTGGCCACCGTACATGCTGGCGATGGCGGACATGAAGTCACTGCCGGCCTTTTGCTGTTCGCCAAGCCGGATAAGCGAGAGCCCGGTATTCAAGTCACCAAGCCCCGCGAGCTTCGCGCCGGCCTGCTTATAGTCAATCGTGCCCTCTGCTATCCCTCTGCCGATATCGGCAAGCGTCATCTCTTTGGTGGCTTGCCGGTACTTTTGAGGGAGTTCCGAAATCCAGGAAAAATCAACTTGCGGAACGCGCAGCTCGGCCATTTCTTAGCCCCCCAGCATGTTCGGGCTGCCGCTCGCGAAGGAGAATGCCGACCCGAGCAAGTTCTTGCCCAGAGACATCAGGTTGCTTGCGCCCTGCATTTTCGCGTTGGCCGCCTGCGTCTCCTGATCGTTAAGGCCGCTCGTGACGCCGCTCATCAAATTTATGCGGCTGGTCGCATCATTCGTATAGATCGGAGCCTTTGCTGCGCTATAGGTCGCCGTGCCCGCCGCGCCGGCATTGGTCTCATTCGCGCCGAGCGTGGTGAGACCGGACAGGCTGGTCAGCCAGTTCTGATAATCCTGGTCCGCGAGGCCATGGACGACGCCAAGCGTATCCAGCGTGTTGTTTCCGCTGGCGAGCATCCCGCGCGAGGCCGCGCGCCTATCCAAGGCGTCCAGCGCCTGGTTGACCTTGAAGTCATAGCCGGGGCTCGAGCGAAACGCCCCAACCGCCGCTTCATTGCCGGCCGCGCCGTTGAGCCCGAGGGCGTTGAGCAGCATATCCCCGGCAACGTTGTACTTGTTGCCAAGCGCCGTGACGGGCGCATACGCCGCAATAGCCTGGTCCAGCGAGCCCAACGCGCCGGACTTGGCGTCATCCAGCCAGCCCATGCCCTTGCGCTGCAGGTCATCAAGCCGCGCGCTGTTCTTTTCTGCGGCTTCCTTTGCGGAGTCGCCGCCGAAGATATCGCCAAACAAGCTCATGCGGGACCCCAAGTCTTAGTCGTGCTGTTCCAAGTCAGCTTGTTGCCATTGGCCGGCGTCGCGCTCGACACATCGGCCAGGTTCGAAAGCTCCGCCTTCTCACGCGAGGAAAAGTAGAGGTACCATTCGGGCGTCATGGTCCCGGTGCGCATATCGATGACCGGCACAGCCTGAGACGGCATCTTGCGGAGCGTCGCCATCAGCCAGCCACCAAAGCCGCCGTCATCTCGCCCGACATCAGGCCGAAATGCCGTGGGTCAGACATCCGCACCTTCCAGATGCGCCCTTGCGGCCCGCTCATGCCATTGTTGAACAGACTCACTCGTGCGCGGGGCTTGCCTTGACGGCCCAGTGCTCGAAGCCTGGGGGGCGAAAACGTATAGCCCCCATCGTCGCTGTGCGAAATTTCAACCTGCGGGTCCGTCTCGTTCGGATCGGAGCCCGTGAGCAAACCGACGCCGGGAGAGAAATTGAAATCGGCGCGCCCGACCCTCACGCGGTTGGGGAAGCCTTGCACCGGCAAGCTCCAGCACTCCGCAATGAGCGGCTGGCCGAACTCCGTGTGCACGGAACGCGTGATTTCTCCGATATCGCCGCTATCAAGATCCCCGCACAGCCACTTGCCGAAGGCGTAGAACGAGCGTGAGCCGCGCCACCTGTTGGTCAGATAGCTCGCCCGCTCGTTCCATTCCTGCGTGCTCAGATCGTACTCCCAAGTCCAATCCTGAGACGACAGGCTCCAGATCGCGTGCCCCCCGGAGATGTAGACGCTGGCCTCCAGCGTGTTCTTGTCCTCAACCGCCTCAATCAAGCGGTCCAGGTCAGACGTGGACACCTTCTGCGGCGTGTAGCCGTTGAGCATGTGCACCGCGTTGTCGTCACCGACGAACAGCAATGCCTTGCCGAAGCCGTCCTCATAGCCCGCGATCGCGCCCTGCCCCGCAATGCCGCGCTGAATGACCGCCACGCGGTTGTACGGGAAGCCCGTGTCGTTCACCGGCTGGCCGGCCCACACCTCGATAGAACCTGACCCGCAAAGGAGGAGTTGGCCGTTCCACGGAATGCCGCGATACAGCGTGTCCGCCTTGGCCTCCGTTGTGATGAAGTCGTTCGCGTTGATGGTCGTCGCGTTGAGGCCGGACGCAAAGCACCTGCCGTCCGCAATCGGGAAGAAGAAGTAGCCGTCAAGAAAACACACCGAAGTCGGCGACGGCAGGTCGGCATCGTTCAGGTCGGAGATGGAGTCCGACGCCAACGTGAAAACGCCGGCCTGGCACACCAGGACGATATCGGCCGTTGGTCGCTTGTTGTTCTTGGCGAAGAAAACGCGATCCGTCCCGTCGAGGTCGTCCACAAGCGTGGCGTCTCCGCCCGCCGTAGTGAACTTGACGACCTTTCCGTCAAAGGCCGCGTAAAGCGTCGAGCCATTCAGCAGCGAGCCGCGAAATATCTCCAGGCTCGACGTGCCCCACGGCTTCAAACCAGGCACACGATGGCGCACGGCCCCCGCTTGCCCGCCCGTGCCGATTTTCTCCGCACGGCAATTAATCAAGCGCCCCGCGCCTTCCTGCGGCGTTGCGCCCGGATAGGTGCCTACGGGGAACGTGATGGCGACCATCAGAAGTATTCGGTTTTCAGCGGTTCGTAGGTCGGGATCGTCGCGGTGAGACGACGCAACGCGCGCTCGTCAATCTGCTTTGCCTGCTCATTCATGGGAGAGCCAAAGCGAGGCCCGGCGACATTGGCCAACAGCCGGGCGAGCGGCAGGAACACCGCGTCTGGGATTTCGTCGGGATTCGACACCGTGACGATGTTGTCCCGCGAAAGCTGCTCAAGAAGCGGGTCAACATACATGCCGATGACCTCCAGTTCCTCGACCGCCGGGGCCTGGAACGGATCATTGCCGGTCAGGATACCGAAGGCTTCGGTCTTGAGATCGCTGAGCGTCTTGGTCATGCTCGCCCCGAGAAAGAAAGGGCGGCAGGTTTCCCCACCGCCCTGATTGCTTACGGAACGACGTAGTAGACCAGCATCGTCAGCCGGCCGGTGCCACCAGCGTTCGCGGCGGCATTGAACGTGATGCCGTGACCGGTCTCGGCCGTGAACGACTTCGGACCACCAGAGGCCAGGACGCCGCCGGCAAAGCAACGCACGCCAGCCTCGGACGAACCAAAGGCATCGCCGGTCACCACGCCGAAGTTGCCCCACGCATCCGGGTCCGCACTGTCGGTGCCGTTGGCGAAATAGCCGGCATCGAAGTCCAGCGTCTCGGTGCCGGTGTCGATATCCTGGCCATACACGACCACATCAAGAATGGTCGCGCCGGCCGGGGTGCGGCACATCTGGATCACGTCATTCTGCGCCGGGGCCGACGCCATGTTGTACGTGCCCCAAGCGCACTTGACGGTGCCGGCGAAGCCGTGGCTAGGCACGGGCTTTCCGGACGCATACTGAGCCGAAGAAACGGTTCCAAGAGCCATTGTTCAGCCCTCCTTAGCTGGCCGCCGACGCGGCGAAGAAGCCGGTCACGACGCCGTTGTCCTTCGGCGAGGTACGGTCGCCCGTGCCAGTGCCGAACGTGAGCTTATCGATGCCGTAGATGGCCTCGATGGCGACGCCCTGCTTATCGCCGTAGTCGAAGGTCTGTTCCTTCGAGGTCCAGCGCTTCGCATAGGCCGCACCAACCGCCTGCGCGCCAACCAGGAACGCCGGCACAACGGTCGTGGCGCCGGAATCGCCGAGGTTGGTAAGCGTGTTGATGTTGTACATGTCCGGGATGGCCTTGATGATCACGCCGTCCCAGAGCAGATCGCCGCCCTTGAACAGGCGGTTATTCTCCATCTCCAGCACGACTTCGCGCTGGGCCTGGATGATGGCGCTGTCGTTCTTCAGGTCCCGGAAGCCAAGCGGATGGGCGTACATGACGTAGTAGCGCCGGCCGTTGCTGCCCTCCACCCGGATCGGACGGATGTGCGGGTTGGCGACGGTCTCCGCGAGGAACTTCATCGCCGAGACGTTCGCCGCCGTCAGACGCTCCGTCGCGGTCGCCGCCGTCAGGGTGGCGAGACCGGCCGACAGATCGCCGGACGAGGCCGTATAGGAGGCGCCGCCGAAGTACACGCGGTCGCTGTTCGTGGCCAGCCAGCTGTCCAGCGCCGACTGGTTGCTGGAGGCCGCAACGTCGGTGGCGGTCATATCGATGCCGCCCATCTTGCCGAGCGCCTTGGTGATCAAGGTCTCGGTGTCCTTCATAGACCAGTCCTTGAGCACCGCGCGGCCGGCATCGCGCAGGCTGATCGCCGAATACTGTTCGTCAATCTCCGCCACGCGCACGCCGTTGCGGCGCTTGTCGACAGTGACCTCGCAGGAGCGCGAAGCCATGTCTTCTTCGTTGCCTTCAAGGACATTGCGGCCCGTGATGGCGTCCTGAGACAGCTTGTTGACGAGCGCAAAGTTGATGCGGTCGCCCTTCTTCTTGGTCAGGTTTTCCTTGACCTGGATGATTGAGGACTCATCGGTCCCCATTTCGCCGCTGTAGCGGTTTTCGGTCAGGTACTCGGTGAAAAACTGCGAGTCCCACTGTTCAACAGTGAGACCCGAGGCGACGCGAGTGTCAGCCATAGGACTCTCCTTCTGGCAGGCGCATCACTGCGGCTGCGCTGGGATCGCGCGCCTCACGGCGGGCAATCGATGATTAGCGCTTGAAGATGTCTTGGAGCGTTGGAGGGCCGGACCACGCGGGGCCGGACCTTTGGCCAACATTGCGGGCAGTCGCGAGATTGGACGGCATCACCGCAGGCGCCGCACCCCCGTTGCCGGGAGCCGCGCCGGGCTTAAGGCCGTACTTCTCAAGAATCTCGGCCTCGACCCTGGCCTTGAACGCGGCAGGGTCATCGCCGATTTCTGCCTTCGCAAGCTGGCGCTGGTGCCACTGCACAGCAGCCGCATAGCGGTTCTTGCTGTTTACAACCGCCTGGTAGTCGGCCGGATCAAGCGTGCGCGATTGCAACGCGCCGATGAATGCCCGCTCGGCTTCGCCAACCTTTTCTTCGGTGTAGCGAACGATCGCGGTTTCCTTGGCCAGTTCCTGGATCGCCTGATTGATCTGTTCGAATTGCGGCGTCACCAGCGATGAAGTGAGATGCTTCGTCGCCTCGGCCGGGTTTTCGAAGAAGTCAGGCGCCTGTTGCTGTGGCTGTTGCGGCGTCGGAATGCGTTGCAGCAACTCCGATACCTGCCGGGACAGGTGCGCGTTTTGCTCGGTAAGCGTACCGACGCGCTTTTCAAAGTCAGCGACCTGTTCGGTGTAGCGTTTCGCCTTGCCGCGCGCCGCCGTGAGCGCTTCGAGCGGGACAAGCTTTTTCCCGTCCGTTTCGATCACTTCGTCATGCGGCTCGCCGCCTTCCTGCGGCTGAGGGCTCACAGGCGGTCCGGGTTGCGGCTGTACAGCTTCAGGCTTTTCCGGCGCGGGCGCAGCTTCGCCTTTACCGGCCAGGATGTTCTCCAGCGGTTCCATGTAGCGTCCTAGTTTTCGTGGTTAGTCACGCTCGCCCTTGACGATGGCGGCTCGTGTCGCCCGTAACCCCGGCGGCGGGAATCCTTACGCGGGCTGCGGCTGGTTACGCTGCGCCCGGTCCATATCCATCTGATGCGCCATCTGGCGCGGTGCGAGGGCCATATCCTGCATCGTCTTGGCGGCCTGCGCCCGCTTGTGGTCCGCAGTTGCGCGCGTCGCGTCCACGTCGGCCAATGCCTGCGCCGCCTGGATATCCATCGGCAACTGCGGCTCGCCCACCTGCGGCGCCTCCGGTGTGCCGGCCTCTTGCGCTCTGGCGAGGTTGAGAATGCCAGCCGTCTTCTTCTGGAACGCGGACTGTTCCTTGTCCGTCACCTCGGCGACGGCGCCGCGCATTTTCAACTGCTCCGCGACTTGGTTGGCCTTGGCGTTCTCCTCCGCCCGCTTATCCATCATCTGCAGGAAGGCCTGGCGATCCTTCAGGTTCGGCACGGCCGCTACGATGGCGCGGAAGGGAATTTCATTACCCGTGTCGAACTTCTTCAGCTCGGCCAGGGTCTGGAACTGCTCAAGCTGCGGCACCGTCGAATCCGGCACCTCATCGATGATGATGTCGCAATCCAACTCGGCCACATTACCGATGGCGCCCGCGATCTTCTCAGCCATCTGCGGATTTTGCTGCATCGCCATCTGAATTTGGCGCGGGTCAACGTTCATCGCGACCCACTTGACGTTCCGCTCATCGTCCGTGACGCGAATCCACTTCTCCCCGGTCCAGAACTGACGAATTCGGCTCCAGATCGCCCGGAACACGCGCTTGTCCAGATGGCGCAGATTATCCATGAGGTCGCCGAGCTGGATCATGCCGCCTTGCTGGCTCGCAATGATCGCGCGGCCGGATGCCGATGACGACCCCTGCGCCTTGTCGCCCATCATCGTGGCGTTCGGGCCCTTCAGATCAATCGAGTTCTTCGCATCTTGCAGCAGCTGGAAGTGGCTCGCCGCCAAGTCCGTCTGAAAATCGGTTTTGATCTGATTGTTCGCCAGCGCCCCGGGCGCAACCTTCATCGTGCCGTCCGGCTTGGCCCGCTCGCGCCGGAACGTCTGGATGTCTTCAATCGCGCCATCCTCATAGATCGTCTGCGCCACGCTCAAAAGGTGCAGCGATTTGGAGGAGCGCTTGTTGATCGCGTCCTGAAGCGAAACCATCTCCCGCACCAGGCCGTACCGCTCATTCTCGCGGTTCACGTAGGCCGACTGGAAGATCATCTCGCACTCGGACTCGCCCTTGTCGTCAACGTAAGGCGAGGGGCCGGCCTTCAGAATGCCGCCCTTGGTGAACTCGGCGAAGTACCACTGGTTGTCGCGCTTGACCCAGATTTGCACGATACGAACGCGGCGGCGCTTGCTATCGGCCCAGACGCGGAACTTCGGCTTGTCGTCATACGTCTGGGACAGCGACGCGCGCTCCGTCATCGTCGCGTCGAGGATGTCCTTGCCGTCCGGGTACTGCGCAAGGGCATCGTCGTAATCCATCCAGATCACGCCACCCAAATAACCCGCGTCCGAATAGTCCGCTTCCGCGCTGTGCGGGTCGGCAAACATGCGGTCCCACGACCAACGGCGGAGCTTAATCTCCGGGCCGTCGCGCCCTATCTCGACCGCAACCGAGATGCCGCCCGAGCCCTCGATAAGCAGATTGCGCCAAACACCGGAGCGCTTCGAGTTGTAGTCCTCCGTGTCGGCCACGTAATCGAGCGCTTGGCTGGCGCCGTCCGCGTCGTCTTCGTGGGCAGGCGTGCGCGGGAGAGCGCGCGGTTTGATCCGCTGCGACTTCTCCATGCCGATCAGATAGTCAATCTTGGTCTTGATCCGGTTATCGATGACCGGCGGCTGGCCGCGCTTGCGCAGTGTGACAAGCTCCTCATCCGTGAACTGGATGTTGTCGTAATAGTCGCGATCGCGCTCGGCCAGGCCACGCGCCTCTTGCGTCGCCTCCTCCGAATCCTCGAACATGCGCACGAGGTCGCCCACGTCGAGCATGCCGTCATTTTCGGCCTTCTGCTCTGACGTGGGGGTGGTCTCAGCCATCACGATACTTTCCAATTCGACGCGTCGTCATCGTCAAAGGCGTCATCCCATCGGTCGCGGCGCGGCTTCTCCGCCGGGCGCGGCTTGTTGCCCGCGACCATCTTGTCCAAGAGCTGGCCGACAAGGCCCAGCGCGTCCACCTGATCGTCATGCTTGCCGGCGGGGAAGCTCAGCAGCTCGCTCCGCAGCGCAGGCCACCAATCCGCGCCAACCGGCACGTAAAGCCCCTCCAGCGCCATCCTGCCGCGAATGGACTGTGCTCTGACCGCCTTGTCGCCACGCGTTGGGAACGCCTCGCGCACCACATAGGCGCGGCGCTCTCGCTGTCTGCGATCGAGGAACGGGCCGACGCCCACTTTGATCTGCCCCTGCTCCTCAGCCCAGCCCATGGGCTTCCACTTCATCACCAGGTCGCAAAAGGCCTCAATCCACTCGTCTGACGAGGCTTGCTTGCGCCAGAGGTCGAGCAAGTACATCCGGCCTTCGGGATCCAACCCGATGACGACGTGCACGGTGAAGTCGCCGCCGTCCGCCGTCACCGCGTAGTCCGAGCCGCCGTAAACCCGCAGCGTCTCCCGCGCGGGCGCTTTCTCGTAAGGCCGCAGCCACTCGGCTCTGAAATAGTCGCCGTCGTCTGGAGCCGGCCTCTGTTGGTACAAAGCGGACCAGAAGCGCGCCTGCGAGTTCTTGCGAATGCGCTCCAGCGCCTTTAGCGGGTACGCCTCAGGCCAAAGCGCCTCACCCTCCTCACTGAGGGCTGGAAGCTCGACCACTTCCCACTTGTCGCCGCCGGCCGCCTGCTGGGCCAAGAGCCGACCACACAGGTCATCCTCATGCATGCGGTGATTGATGACCACAATCGCGCCGCCGGGCATAAGGCGGTTGTACGCCGTGCCCGTGTACCAGTCCCACACGGTCTTACGCGACAGTTCGGACAGCGCGTCCTGCATCGATGAATATGGATCATCGATCAGGATCACATCGCCGCCGCGACCAAGAACCGAGCCGCCGATGCCGAGCGCGTAGTAAACCCCGCCGGCCGACGTGTGCCACTTACCCTTGGCCTGGCTATCCTCAGCCAGCCTCGTGTCAAACACCGCCCGGTATTCCGGGCCGCTGATGATGTTTCGGACTTCGCGCCCGAAGTCGGACGCCAACCCCTCGGTGGCCGACACGCTCAGGAATTGCTTGTGCGGCTGTCTGCCGAGATACCAAGCCGGAAGCCGCTTGGAGGCCAGCTCCGATTTCCCGTGCCTTGGCGGCACCAAGAGCATCAGGCGATCAATCTCGCCTCGCTCTACCCTCTCAAGCTGCCCGGCAATGATCCTGTGATGACGCGCCGTCTGGTAACGCGGAAACGTGTACTCAGTGAACGCTATCAGGTTCTCCGCCGCGTCCTTCCGCCTCAGAAGCTCCTGAGCCGCCATTAGAGGCGTCACGGATGAAGCTGACCAGTTCCTCGCGGCTCCAGTCTGTTGCATCTCGTTTGTCGTCAATGGTTACGGTCGATTCCTGCGCGGGCTTGCCGTCCAAGCGATCCGCGACCATCTGGCAGGCCCAGCTTTCGCCAGCCACGGCCAGGTCAACGATCTTCTCCGCGATTGAGCGGAGCTTGCGCTTTTTCTCGGGGCCATCCTCGGCCATCACGGCGAGGCGGATTGCATCGGCAAAAGCCTTGTCCTTGCCCTTGTTCGTGCCCGAACGGCCCTTCACTCCCGCCATTTTGAAAATTCCTAACTTCCAGCCCCTGCTTCGCCTTTAGGCAACAGCACGATAATCCCGCACAGAAACACCGCGTGCGCGATGTCTCCCCGCTTGACCGCCTGGCGCACCTGCGCCCTGAGTGAATCGATCATCGGCGGAAGCTCACGAACTCACGAAGCAGGATGAGCCCTGCGAGCCCTGCGAGCCCGTACATGATCGCTCCGCTATCGATGACGACTACGGCGCAAGCGCTCATGCGGCATCCCTCGGTACAAAGCAGTTGCGATCGGCAACTACGTTCCTTGAGAAACATTCAGCGGTTGAGGTTGGCGGAACCGACCGTCCCTGTGCGGCGATGCCTGCGGTGCTGTTGAACGCGCCCCGCCAATTCGGAAAATGAAAAAACCCGCCGCGAATTTCTTCGGGCGGGCCTGCGCTCCTGGCGCATTTCAAGCTTTAAAATAAAGGAGCCGATTTGCGTTACGAGGTCAAGCCCGATCAAAGGATTCCCCATTCTTTGCACAAAGTATCGAGGGAATCCCTCGCGATCTGAATGGCGCTTGCCACGGCTTGAGGCCTGTTATTCCAGCCCATTTCGCGCCCGGTGTCCTCAAACGACACCTCGCGGCAGATGACGCGTTCGAGCACCCATGAGCCGCGCATCCCGATTTTCTCCACAGCTTGGCGGTAGCGCTGCCGGTGGAAAGCCTGCGCCTCCGTGCGGGCCATGGTCGCGCCGCCGCCGTCGCCGCCGAAAACAGAATTCAGATCCACGGAGCCGAAATTCTCCGACAGTCCGGCGCGATACCAGTGGCCATAGAATTTTTCTGCAGCGATGCCTTGCTGCCGCGTGATCTGCCCGCGCGATAGCGCCAGATTGATCGGGCTCGGCCGGAATTTCGCCATCGCCTCGCGCGTGGCCCCTCGCTCATCCACCAAGCGCGGGTCGGGCCGAAATTCTTCGATGCGCTCCTTGACCTTAGCCATGCTCCATATCCTTTTGGATCCTCTCTGCTGAGACGCGCGATTTTGCTGCTGCGACCCATTCCGGCAGGGTGGCCGTTCCTGGCATCGCCGCCGCCAACTCATCCAACAGCCACTGATACTTCCACACGGCGTACAAGACCGTCGTGTGGTCACGCCTTCCGAACACCCTGGCAATCTCCGGGTAGCTTCTCGGCGTGAGCTTGCGCGCCAGCACCATGCCCACGTGCCGTGGCACGGTCGCCGCCCTGTCCCTGCGTTGCGAGATGATGTCCATGCAGTCGACCGCCCACTGGCGCGATACCTCCTGCAGCACCTCGCTCACAGTGGCCGGGCGCTCATAGGACACCGGCCCCGCGCGGGCGGCTTCCGCCTCGGCACGCGCTTTCGCTTCCGCCAGCCGCGCGATCTGCAGCTCGACCAATCGGGCCTCGGCCTCCCGCTGTCGCCTTGCGGCGACGCGTGCAGCTTCGTAGCCCGTGATGCCCCGAGGCCGCGCCAAATCGATCGGCCGGTCGGGCACCGCATTCGCAGGGCGGCGCAGGCGGTTGCGGATGTAAGTGGCCCGTTCGATCAGGTAGTTACTCGACAACATTGGACGCCTCTTGACTGGTGTGTTCACGGATATTCGCCATCAGCGCGGGGGATACGCCGTTGCATGGGTCAATCCCGCCCTCACGGCACGCGCGCTCGAGGAAGGTCTGGGCCGCTTTCGCCAGCACATCGTCGCCGAGTGTCGCCGGCTCCTCCCACCAATGCAGGGGGACAACCACGCCGGTCCGGCGCACGCCGTCCTTGCAGACTTTCGACCCGAACCTGGCCCGCGCCGGCTCACGCTCGGCCCGCTTCGCAAGCGCGCCATAGCGGCTTGACGTGTCCGGCACGAACAGGTTTGGCTCCGTGGGCGGGGGCTTATCGAACACCTCGGCGCGCGCCGGCTTAGGCCGCGCCGCGTAGCGGTTGAGCCGGTCCTGCCGCTCGACGGCGTCATCCAGAAACTGTTTGATCTGCCCGATGTTCGGCAGCCCCATCGGAAACTTCGTGATCACGCCCGTGCGCGGATCGGCCGCGTAGGTCACGATGCCCTCAGGGTAGTCGGCGAGCACAGCCGCCAATGCCGCCGCGAATGTTTCAGGATCCTGAGCCTCGTCCCTCCGGTAGCAACCGCAGATTATTTTCGCCTGCGTCTGGTACCAATCGAGGTCGCGCGGGGAAGCTGAGCTTTCCGATTTGGGCGTCGATTGCGCGGCTGACTGATTTTGAATCGTCCTGAAGTGGTCGAGGTCTTCCCGGTCCATTACCCATACTCCGATTGAATTTAATTTCGTTGCCGCACCACGTTCGCCACGCCGCCGACCAATCGGCCATGAGGTTTCCGCGAGCGCGGTGGTGGTCCGCGAACCCGGCCGCCATTGATGAAATCTGGTCCGTGGCGAACCCAAGCGAAGCGGCGTGCGCGATATCTCGCTCGGTCGGCGTCCAATCGTCCGCTATCGGCGTTCGCGCCTTGGCACGCCTCGGCTTCGATTTTGGTTGTTCTGCCGAAGCCGCCTCGGGGGAGCCCTCACCCGAGCGAAGCGAGGGTGTATTTATAGTTGTTACCTTGTTTAATTGTTCTTCTTTGGTCCGCTGCTGGTCCGCTGCTGGTCCCGTATGCGGTTCGCTATCTGGCTCGTTGCCGGTCCGCTGCTGCTGATATTCGTCGTACTTGCAGATGGTTATAAGGTTCGTTTCGTGGTCCGTTTTGCGGCTCACCATCGCTTCGGTTTCAAGCTTATCCAGAAAACGATGTACGCGGCTCTTCGACCACCCCCATTTGTCGGCAAGAAACCGTTCAGAATGAGCAAGTTGGCCACGTTCAAGCTCAACAGCTCCGCCTCCTATGCGCACGCGCCGTGGCTTGAAGGCGGCCTCGAAAAGCATCCAGTGCCACGCCTCGTACGGCGAGAACGGCTTCTGCGTTCCGACTGTCGGATGATCCATGATGCCGCGCGCTAGCGCGATAAAACCACGCGGGCTCATGCGTCGACTCCAGCTTTCGAGACACGGACAGCGACGCCCTCGCCCGTCGTCACCCACCGCGACGACAGCATTTCGCAAAGCGAGTCATCGGCCACCACGCCTTGCTGCACGAGCAAATCGTTGATCGCCTTGAACGAGAAATTGTCGAGATCGCGCTTGCGCTTGTCCGGCCGCGCGAGTTGCACGGAAAGGCAATAAGGCCCGACGATGCAGCCGGGCTTTTGTTGGCGTGTTTCCATAGCGGCAAGGGCCAGCCACGCCACGTAGGCGTCAGACCGGCGCATTCCGCTCCGCGTGCGCTTCCACAATGCGTTTATGGAAGGCGGAAGGCTTGAGTAGTACAGCTCTATCAATTCACTGCCCGACTTGCCGCCCTTACCCATGCGGCCCGGGACGCAGATCACACACCTAGGTCAAACTGTTCACGCTCTTGCTCGTATGCAGCCGCGCAACGACGCGCGCGAAGCACGTCGAGCCACCAACGTTGCGTGCATCCGCGCATGACGTATTCGAGGACGAGCCAGCCAGCCTCTGAATGGAGCAGTTTGAGAAATGCTCGTGCTGGCGGATCAAACTTTCCTTGCACCCACGCGTAACAAGTGCGCTCGGGTTCTTGCGTGAGATAATGGAGCGCGGATGCGGGCTTGTTCTTTGAGAGTAATTTTGCGAGCGGCGGAAACCACTTGCACGATCCTGCAATGATGGTGAACTCAGTGCATGTCGCTGCAACGACTTCGCTCGCGTTCTCGTGCGAGACGCGTAAAGCTTCACCCATGACGCAGCTCCTACAGACGCAACAAAACGAGACGCGCGCTCCTGGCCGGGCGCGGCGCCGTCAACTGCAGATTTTTGATCGAGTCCCGATGTCCACAGGGCGCTGTGACTTTTCGGGGTGGTTACCAATTTCTTGTCAGAGAAAATTGCGTGCGGCCAATAGCTTGGGCCTATGCAGCACGGAGCTACCGCCGATGTTGCCTTTTTTACATTTCGATAATGCGGGTAGCATTGCCCCACCAGTTCATTCGTGGGGGCCACAAGATGGAACTGTTTGGAACCGGCAGGGAACCGACGCGAATACGATCGCGATTTGCTCTCACGGCGTCGTGAATTACCGTCCAGAAGGTTCAAGCGTTGAGTTGAATCGTGGGCGGAAGCGCAAACCGTGGGGCGCGCATGAGCGCTATCAGAATGATCCCCGAGCGCGAGGTACAGGAAACCGGAACCGAACCCGAGTTCGTGGTTTACGACTTGCCGAAATACGAAGATGCGGGCGATGGGCTGATCCGGGTTTATGTGGCGTCGCGTCGAGGTCGGGTCGACAAAATCGAATATTCCTTCGTGTGCTCGCCAGTCACCCTGGCGCACATGTGTCGAAAGGGGCTGATCTTCGCCGCCGAGGCGCACAATGTGCTGACCTTCCAAGAGGCGCTGACAGAGCATTAGACGGCCTCGGGATAGAGGTCTGGCCGCAGCGTGTGCCGGGAGATGCCTGTCTCGCGTTCGATCTCAAGGACGCGAGATGGCGGCACCGGCCGCGCTTCCCAGCGCATAGCCGTCGTTTTGTGGACGCCGAATTTCGCCGCTAGTCTTTCGAGGCTTAAGCCATGGTCGACGCGGTAAGCTTTGATCGGATTATCAGTCATGCCGATCATACAGTTGCATTATACGCAACTATAGTCAAGCCCTCAGTTGCAATCCACGCTAACGACGGTCGGCACCCGACGGGGGTAGTGTTGCGTATGGCGCACCGCAAACTAACTCGCACGGACCAGATTCACGGGGGAAAGACACCTGTCCGCCGGCACTACCTTCCGGAGCGGGCAGAAGCGCGAAACCTGTCGCAGGCGGAAATTGCGCGTGAGTTGGGCGTAGAAAAATCCACCGTCTCACGCTGGTTTGCAGGTACCGTTCCGGACAGCAAAAACCTCGACCGCCTAGCCGCCCTTCTCCACCTCGACGAGCCGGCCGACCTCTTTCGAGACCCATCGGACGATTGGATGACGCGCTTTCTGCGGGGGCGAAATGAGGACGAGGTAGACCGTATCCGGGCGACCCTAGAGGCCGCATTCCCTAAACCGACAGGCACCGAGGGCTGAAATGCTCACGTCTGATGGGGAATTTGAGCATCGGTACTGGCTGGAGAAACAGCCGCGTAAGGCGAAGCCGAAGTCACCCGTCTGGCGTCGCGCCCTAGTTTGGCTGGGCATCGCCATGGCGTCGCTATGCGCACTTACTATGGCCTGGTTCTTTTGGCCCCTACCGGATTGGATCCGGTACTATGCCTTCGGCGGATATTTTCTGTGGCAGCTCCAAACTGGCTGGGATAACCACCAATACACGATCTGGCGCCGCCATAAGGCCGTCCTAGACCGGATCGACGAGCTAGAGCGCCGCATTGCAGCACTAGACAAACGGTAGATTCAACAACGACTTGAGTCGTCCGGCGCTAGTGCGCCCAAAAATAAGTTGCTTTATTTGCAACTTAGCTGTTGACGCTGGTTGCGCTATATGCAACTCTGCTCTCAACGATCCGATACGGGTCGTTGGAGGGCGAACATGGCGACTACAGCCACTTCTAAGGACGGTAAGGACCTTCAGTACGCTGGCGTCGCGCAAGGTGCGCATACGCCAGGACCGTGGCGTGTCGATCCGAAAGCGGCATTTCGAGTTGTTGCCGGTGTTGACGACACCGTCGCCAACACCGGTTGCCAAAGCGACTTGCGCGACTGCTGGGAACACAATGCCACTCTGATCGCTGCCGCGCCGGATATGCTGGAAGCGCTCCGGGCCCATGCTGAGTGGCACCGCAAAGATAGCGAAGGCCCCCAGTATCCCGCAGGGGTCACGCGGGACGACGGTGGCGAGGCCATCTGGCTGGGGTGGTGGAACGACCAACTGGCTCTTTGGGTGAGAGCGGTTGAACTAACCGCGGCGGCCATCGCGAAAGCGGAGGGCCACTGACATGCCCGCCAACCGCCACGCCAGTGCGTACCTGAACGGCGCCTACCAGCGGATGCTGGCCGCGATCCAGGAAATGGAGCCGCCGTCCTTCGATCTCTGCCCCACGGCAGAGCAATTCGAGGAAGCCGCCGCCCACGTTCGCGGGCGCTGGGTCAGCGCGATTGACGATTACCTGCACGCGCTCGCGCACGAAGCAAGCTGCAATTCACGCTCCCATATCAACACGACCGATCGGCAATCGCTCTTGAGCGACGCGCTCCATGACGACGCACTCGCGGCTGAGCTGGAGCGCGAGGCTTACGACCTTAGCAAGGAGACGGAGTGCTCGTCCGACCGTGAACAGCACTCGACGCATTACTACGCTTTGTCAGGCGCCCGCTGATGCTCGCCCGCGCCATCGACCACACGATTGACCTGCTCGGTGTCGCGGCATTCGCGTTCGTCATTCTCGCCTGCGCCTACGTAGCAGAGGGATTTGTCCGATGAACTTCGCCAGCGACAACATTGCAACGCTCTACGCACTAGTCGGCGTGTTCATGTTCGGCGCCGTAATTGTGAACAGCGAGCGCATCGCGGAAGCGATCATGCGCATCGTGAACTGACCTGATGGGACAACAGCTCTGAAATGGGGAATATCGTGGCAAAGAAGAAAATCACAAAACTGACTGCGGCGCAGGAAGCGCGGCTGATCGAGTTTCGGGAAGAGTGGCGGCAGATCGGCCTTTGCTGCGATCCCGCCGACTTTTCGACCGGCGATGAGGTGATCCGTGGCTTTTACGCTCGGCTCAACAAACCGGCGCCGATCATCCTTCACTTTTCGTCGCCGGCTATGTGCGAACTGGCCGTGAATTTCATTTTTGCTTTGCTAGCAAAGAAGCCGAGCCAGCTCGACAGCCAGCTCCGCAGCCAGCTCGACAGCCAGCTCGACAGCCAGCTCGGCAGCCAGCTCGACAGCCAGCTCGACAGCCAGCTCCGCAGCCAGCTCGGCAGCCAGCTCTACAGCCAGCTCGACAGCCAGCTCGGCAGCCAGCTCGACAGCCAGCTCGACAGCCAGCTCTACAGCCAGCTCGGCAGCCAGCTCCGCAGCCAGCTCGACAGCCAGCTCGACAGCCAGCTCCGCAGCCAGCTCGACAGCCAGCTCGACAGCCAGCTCGACAGCCAGCTCGACAGCCATCTCTACAGCCAGCTCGGCAGCCAGCTCGG